>Ga0209542_10006914_pt1 | contig 21855 bp, 25 predicted proteins | sample RifCSPhighO2_01_FD_184028 | JGI IMG/M metagenome (GOLD analysis project Ga0209542, IMG submission 184028) | Soil microbial communities from Rifle, Colorado - Rifle CSP2_plank highO2_0.1 (SPAdes) (version 2) | ecosystem: Environmental > Terrestrial > Deep subsurface > Rock core/Sediment ... | reverse complement strand
AATTCCCGCGGACTCAGCACGAAAATTTTCTGCTGAAAATTTTCTCTGTCCGGCGCCGTCGCGCCTACCAAGGCTTCGCTCTCGGGAATTTCTGGCTCGTTCTGCAAGCTTTGAAATTTCCGGGCCACCGGGATAGGGTAGTCCGAGCATGCGCGCGACCTTGTCAAACGCTTCGCCCACGGCATCGTCCAAGGTCTCCCCAATAATTTTGTAATCCATCCATTTTTTAACCAAAACCAATTCGGTATGCCCGCCGGAAACCAAAAGCGCTAAGATTGGAAATTTGATATTGGGAATTTGAAATTTTTTTCTGTTGCCGAAAACAGAAAAGATATGTCCTTCCATATGATTTACCGGTATCAATGGCACCTTCCATTTTCTGGCGAGTTCTTGCGCAAAAACTATGCCAGTCCAAAGCGCCGGTTCCAGTCCCGGGCCGGAAGTCACAGCAATGGTGTCCACTTTTTTGACTTTTGCTTTTTTAAGAATTTTTTCCAGAAGCACGGGCAAGTTTTTTTTATGCTCGCGTTTCGCGAGAGCAGGGTAAACCCCGCCGAAAGGAATGTGCAGAGCTACCTGCGATGCGATTTCGTGTGCGAGAACCTTAAAGGAAGCGTTAGCCGCGCCCCCTTCTGCCCCAAGTATCGCGATACTGGTTTCGTCGCAGGATGTTTCAATGCTCAAAATTTTCATGTGCGCGCGATAGGGCTTGAACCTATGACCTTGTCTACGTCAAAGACACGCTCTACCAACTGAGCTACGCGCGCATTTTTGCTTGAATCCGTTCAAGCGCCAAAATAAAAGCTCCCAAGCGCAGATAAGTTTTCAATTTCTGCGACTTTTCAAATATTTTTTCGGTAGCATCCTCCAGCATCGGTTTTAATTTAGCAAAGACCTCTTTTTCGCTCCAATGCTCATTTTTTAAATTTTGCTCCCATTCAAAATAGGAAACGGTGACACCGCCGGAATTTGCCAAAACATCGGGAATGACCGGAATGCCTTTTTGGAACAATATTTCGTCACCCTCCGGAGTAATCGGGCCGTTGGCGAGCTCAAGAATGGCCCCGGCGCGGACTTTTTCCGCATTGTCCCTAGTTATGACATTTTCAAAAGCGGCCGGTATCAGCAAGTCGCAGGGGAGTTCCAAGAGTTCGGCGTTAGTGATATTTTTTGCGCCGGGAAAATCTTTCAGCGCTCCGGTATCTTTTTTATAAGCTTCAACTTTATTCAAATCCAGCCCCGTTTCGTTCCAAATGGCGCTTTTAGAATCAGAAACCGCGATGACTTGGTGCCCATTTTCCGCGAAAACATGCGCGGCGTTTGCGCCGACATTCCCGAAGCCCTGAATTGCGACCTTGCATTTTTTAGGAAGATTTATTTTTTCTCGGAGCGTGTCAAAAACATAAAATCCCCCCAAGCCGGTCGCGGCTCCGCGTCCCTCCGAACCTCCTTTTTCTATCGGTTTGCCGGTAAAAGTCGCGCGAGTTTTTTCGCAAGTTATTTTCATAAATTCATCGTTCATCCAGGCCATTATTTCTGGAGTAGTGTTTACGTCCGGCGCCGGAACATCTTTATGCGGTCCAAGCACATCGGAAAGTTTTCTGACCCAACCGCGCGAGAGCCGTTCCAATTCTCCCTTGGAAAGTTTTTTGGGGTCAACGGTTATGCCGCCTTTGCCACCGCCCATGGGTATGCCGGCCACGGCGCATTTTATCGTCATCCAGAAGGCCAGCGCTTTTACCTCGTTGATTTCCGTTTCCGGATGATAGCGGACACCTCCCTTATAAGGTCCGAGTGCGTTGTTGTATTCCACGCGATAGCCCTCAAAAATTTTCTGCGAGCCATCATCCATCTGAATTGGAATTGAAATTCGGATATCGCGGTCGGGTTGGCGCAAGCGGGCGAAAAATTCGTTGCCAAAATTTTCAATTTTGGCAACTTTTTCCAACTGCGCCATTGCGTTTTGAAATGGGTTTTGCATAAGTTCCGTAATCTTATATTAATTTTTCCAACATTTCAAGCTCCTCTCTGGAGTTCGGTTGCAGGGCCTCTAAAGGATTGGCCACCGACACGGTCTCAATCCGTTCTTTTTGGGCGCAGGCCAAATGGATTAAATCCGTCAGTAAATATTCCTGCTGGGTGTTGTCTCGCGTGAGTTTATCAATGTTTTGCCAAAGCCACCGAGCGTCAAAAGCATAAAAGGCCAGATTTAATTCCTTGATTTTCTTTTCGGCTTCGCTGGCATTTCTGAATTCCACGATATTTTCGGCTTGGCCGTTTTGGTCGCGGAGAATTCGGCCGAAATGTTCCAATCCGGTCCGCCATTCCGCAAAGTCCGACACGGTCAGCGTGGCCAAGGTAATGGTTGGGTGCTTTGCTAAGTGAACTGTCAATAGATTTTCCAAAGTTTCCCTGGAAACCAACGGCTGGTCGGCGTAGATAACTAAGATGGTTTCGGTTTCCTGACCCAGGGCATTTTTAGCAGAAAGGACTGCGTGTCCGGTGCCCAGCTGTTCGGCCTGCAGGACGTATTCGCACGAATTAGCCAATTCTTTCTTTACCAAATCTGCCTGGTGGCCTACGACCACAATCGGTTTTTCGTTGGTTAAGCCTTCCACGGTATGAAGCAAGTGTTTTATCATCGGTTCGCCCCGGAGCAGTGTTAGCGCTTTTGGCAGTTCGCTTTTCATCCGGGTGCCTTTGCCCGCGGCAAGGATTACAATTTTGATTTTTTCCATCTTGAAACTATAACGAGTTAGATTGAATAAGTCAAAACGCAGAAAACAAGTAGTGTGGACAAAAATTTAGATTTATGTTAAAAAGTGGTTGAAGGAGGAATGGTAATGGAGGAGCCCGAAAAAGTTCCCTCGCGCCCCTGGGGCGCTGGGGAAATGCCCTTCAGGGGCGAGTTCATCGGGGAGTGAACTCGCCCGCGACCCCCGTCGGAAGTGATGGTCGGCGGGGAGAGAACATAAGTTCTTCAATCAAACGAACCGCAAGCCTGCCTGCCGGCAGGCAGGGTTCGTAAGGCCTCGCGAGGAAAATCCAAGCGAGGTTTTTCTTTTGCGGCGGTGTTATACTTTTAATATGTTTCGGGACAGGCAAGATGCTGGACGGCAGTTGGCTCAGGCCCTGGCCGCGTATCGTGGCCGAGAGGTCGTTGTCTATGCTTTGCCGCGTGGGGGCGTAGTGCTGGGTTATGAAGTGGCGAAATTTTTAGAAATGCCGCTGGATTTGGTTATTACCAGAAAAATAGGACATCCGGAAAATCCGGAATATGCGATTTGCGCGACCACGGAAAAAGGAGAAACTTTTTGCAACGAAAAAGAAATTGCACTGATTGACCGCAAGTGGTTAAGCGGCGAAATCAAAAGGGAACAAGCGGAGGCCGAGCGCCGCCGTATGGCATATGTGGGCGACAAAATCCGCCGTTCCGCAAAAGGCAAAATCGCGATTGTAGTGGATGACGGAATCGCCACCGGCTTAACCATGCTGGCAGCACTGCGTTCTTTGCGCAAAGAAAACCCAAAAGCGCTGGTAGTCGCGGTGCCGGTGGCGCCGCGTGAATTTATGCATGTTTTGCGCAAAGAAGCGGACGCGGCGGTGGTATTGCAAGCGGAACAAAGATATCTCGGTGCCGTCGGCGCCTACTATCAAAATTTCCCGCAGGTCTCCGACGAAGAGGTGATTGAATTATTGAACAGCTAAATATTATCTTTCGAATAAATCACCGCTCCCTCTTTTGTTTTTTGGGAAAGTTGAATCGCCACTTCGTCTCCTTTTTTACCGGAACTAACAACCTGGTGGTTAACTTGCATAGAACTGACGGTTTCCTCAAATTCTGAATCGCCCTTTTTAACTTTTATTTTATCTCCAACCTTAATACTGCCACTTAGATTAATCACTGCCACCTGGGCTTTGTCATACCAGTGATTTACTTTCCCGATTTCTTTTTGTGCCATATATTATATATATTTACCACATTATATAATGTACTCGACCCTCTCCTCTGGAGAGTTTAACCTACTGTGATAACCTAATTATACAAAACTGAAACCAATTTTTCAATCAAGTAAAAAGGGGGTTAGGACGTTATATGTTTGACAACTTTTTCTACCACTTTATCCAAGGAGCCTTCTGTATTTATAGCAATGGCTCCTTTGTCTAGCATTTCTTTTTCAAAATTTTTATACCAACCCAGTATCATCTTTTGTTCTGATGGGTGCTTTCCGAAATTATGATTAGTTCTTTCTTTAATTCGCTTAATAAAAATTTCTTCGTCACAATAAAAAAGAAAAATTTTATCAAATAGATCAAGAAATTCGGATTGATTATCGGCAAGTCCTATTACCACCACGATATCTTTATATTTATTCATTAAAGCGACTAATTTTTCTTTATCACAAATATATTCGTGTGTTTCAAAAAAGTCTTTACCTATACCTGAACGCCAATGAGAAATTTCATGAGTATTTTTATTTACCCAACGACACAAACCCTTAATTTCATCAATATCAATTGCAGGAATTCCTTTTTCCTTTAACTTTAGAGCAACACTAGATTTGCCGTTACCCGAAATACCGGTTATGTAAAATTTTTGCATAATAAACTATTATACATTATTTTTTGAACGCTTCGCGTAAATCCTTATTGCAGTTTTTTGCTCATTTTCTACTTCCATAAAGGTAAAATTGGAGGGTGGTATATCATTACTTTCTACTGAAAAGTCGTTCGGTAAGCTTTCTAGGGCCTCAGGGGGTGCATTGGAAGGTTCAGAATGTGCTGTATTTTCAGAGGCAGACTCGGTGGGCTCCTGGGGGCTTGGTGGAATAGAGTTTTCTTGGGGAATTGGATTTTGGGTTGTATTTTGGTCGGAGGGCATATCTAGATTATACCAGAGGTTAAATTAAATAAAAAAATAAAAAGGCAACTTTCGTCACCTCCTTATTTTTTTATTCCGTTTTCCAAAACCTGTTTCATTTTCTTTTATAAGGGGACTGGTTCGTTGGATGAAGTGATATATTTTTCTCACTTGCTTTTGTATATATGGACGCAGGAGTTCTGCCTAATTTCAAACCTATAACACGCGTAGGCGTATTTTGTTTCGCAAGTGTCTTTACTTGCTGAACATCTCCTGGGGTCCATGGTTTACCGGAATTTCTATTATATTTAGCCATAAATTTATGTTTTAGTTTTTAATACTACAACTCCATTTCGGATAATTATCACTTTTACCTCGATTGTTTTCCCATTGGAGCGGTTGCAAGTTGCTTAGATCGTCCAAACCACTAAGAGCAACGGGTTTAATGTGATCAATCTCCCATCCCCACTGCTCAGTTTTTCCGTACTTAGAGCGTCGCATACTTGCCCCACATACATCTTTTGCGGAACCAAAGACATTGCTTGACTCGGCTTTTTTCCAGACGGCCTCTATGGTTGCTTCATCAAAAGCAGAACCATCTCGCCTTGTGTTGTGATTTCTAGTCATAATTTTTTTGGATTATATTATTTTTGATAATCTCGACCTTTTTCATCTGTGGATAACTCGACTTGCATGATTTTCATAAACTTTCTATACTATAAGAGTAGTATATTAGAATAAGATTAGAAAGTCAAGTAAAGATGTTAACAAAAAAACAAAAGGAGGTTTTAGATTTCCTAAACACTTATTTAAAAGACAAAGGATATGCCCCCTCTCTTGATGAGATCCGTCGCCATTTTAAACTTGTGTCTGTGTCAACCGCTCATTACCATGTACAAAGACTTAAGGAGGAAGGATACTTACAAAAAACATCTAATCAACCACGTTCAATAAATATTAATTCCAACGAAGTTCTGAAAACTATTATCCCAAAAAGTATTGGGTCTTTCTCCATTCCAGTTTTAGGGTCAGCAAATGCTGGTTCGGCAACGGCTCTAGCAGAGGAAAATATTAGTGGATATTTAAAGGTTTCTCGAAAAGATTTAAATAGAAAAAATGGAATTTTCGCTTTGCGTGTTGCTGGCGACTCAATGAATAAAGCAAGGATTGACGGAAAAAATCTGGAAGATGGAGATTTTGTGTTGATTGACTCTGAATATAAAAGTCCTAAAAATGGGGATTATATTCTTTCAATAATTGATAACTGTGCTAACTTAAAAAAATTTGAAGAAGATAAAAAAACTGGAGAGATACGATTACTTTCTGAATCGAAAAATCCGACACACAAGCCTATTTATGTTTCGAGTGAAGATAACTTTATGGTAAATGGAAAGATTATTTCAGTAGTTAAAAAGTAGCCATAAAAAATGCTATACTTAAAATAGTTCTCATGAAGAAAAAACAAATCAAATTTAAACTAGCAGAATTATTCTCAGGCCCGGGTGGACTTGCTCTTGGCGCAATTCGATCTTCTGTTGAGAATGACGATACCATTTATGGTATTGAATCTGTTTGGGCAAACGATTACGATACTGATACTTGTAAAACATACGCTCGTAATATTCACAACGGAAACAAAAAAAACGTTGTTTGTGCAGATGTTAAAAAAATAGATTTTAGAACAGTCCCAAAATTTGATGTCCTTGCTTTTGGATTTCCTTGCAACGATTTTAGCGTTGTCGGTGAGCAGAAAGGTTTTGACGGAAAATTCGGCCCTCTTTATTCTCATGGAATTAGAGCGATAAACACACACAATCCAAAATGGTTTATTGCGGAAAATGTTAGTGGTTTACAAAGCGCGAATGGCGGTAATGCTTTTAGGCAAATTTTGAAAGACCTTGGTTCTGCAGGAAAAGGTTATGTTCTTACACCACACTTATATAAGTTTGAAGAATACGGAGTGCCACAACAAAGACACAGAATTGTTATTATAGGTATAAGAAAAGATTTAGGATTAAAATTCAAAGTTCCTGCCCCAACTACAAAGTATAGTTATGTCAGTTCGCGCGAAGCCATAGAAATTCCAAAAATTCCAAAAGATGCATTAAACCACGAGCTTACAAAGCAATCTGTAAGTGTTGTTGAACGATTAAAACATATACCTGCCGGGGAAAATGCTTGGTATGAGGGAATACCTAAACATTTGAGACTAAATGTGAAAGGCGCTCGCATGAGCCAAATTTATAAAAGACTAGATCCCCAAAAACCTTCTTATACTATAACCGGAAGCGGAGGAGGTGGGACACATGTTTATCACTGGTCAGAAAATCGCGCTCTCACAAACCGAGAACGGGCGCGACTACAATCTTTTCCTGATGATTTTATTTTTGAGGGGTCAAAAGAAAGTGCAAGAAAACAAATTGGTATGGCAGTACCACCCCTGGGAGCTCAAGCTGTTATTTCTGCTGTGTTAAAAACTTTTGCAGGAATACCTTATGACTTTGTTGAATCAAAAATAACTAATGGAGAAGCTAACGCGCAAGAAATAGCCAGTTTGTTTAATAAAGTAGAAATAAAAACTAGAGCTGTTTTATAAGATCCTCCCAGTCTTTTTTTGATTTTCTTAAAAGACCAGACTCCTTAACGAATCTAACGCCATCAAAGTCTTGCCCTGGAATTTTGTCCGTCTCTCTCAAGTCAGAGTAATAGCACCAGCCAACAACTTCACAGGATATACTTGCAAAGTCCGGCATTAAATCTTTATATTTTGAGTAGTGGGGTTTATTTTTTACAACCTCATTAATTTCTTCTTTTGCGATTCTCAATAGATGATCATCAGGAATATCTGGGCGACAGTAAATATAAATATCTGATCTACGTCCTTCTATCTTAATTTCATTTTCTCCAAGCACCAAGAAAGCACTTTTGGGTTTCGATGATTTTATTCCAATGCCAACCCTAGGCGTTCTCATTTTGCCTTTATCTTTAATTCCTATTATATCCTGGAGGACAATTTTATCGCGAATATCAAAATCAAGTTCAATATCCACATTAAACTCTCTTTTAAAGAATTTTCTAACAGCGACTTCTCCCAATTGCCCCTTAACCCAATTTGTAATTTTTTGTCCAAATTCTCGTTGCCGTCCCGTACCAAAGTCTGATTGCACGTAATTTCTGAAATGTTGCGCAAGTGCAAAATCTAAACATAGAGCATAATCCTCCTTATCTAATTCGACAGTTCTCCACGCCAAACTTTCTTTCCATTTGAAAAGTATATCCTGATCAAAATAAAATCTCCCTCGCGCTCCTACTCTTTTCATACATGGAAATTCTGATGCGTTTTTGAAGTAATTATCAAAAGTCTTTTGATCAAGACCAAGATATTCGATAGCTTCTTTTTTGGAAAGTATTTTTGGCATGATTATTTTATGAAAAATGAGATATCCTTTTTATAAATTACAGCAAATTTTTTTATCTCTGCAACGTCAAGACGTCTTTCACCAGATTCTATTTTAGATATATAAGATTGTGGCTTACCGAGCTTATCAGCTACGGCTTGCTGTGCAAGCCCTGCTTCAATACGCCCTTTTTTCAAGCGCTTAATGATAGATTTGTATTCTTTTGTATAAACTGACTTATTCACAGGTATGGTAATAATATATCCCTTTATGGTATAATCCCAAAATAGGATTATTCAATATTCCTATCCCTCCCCTCTCCCATTCCCAAAAAAGAAATCCGCGCGGATTCCTCCCTAGCTTTGATTCACAGATATTGAACGCTTCGCGGGCAGAAATAATGTGGTCCACAATAAAAACCCTACCGGGACCGTGAATACACTTATCGATCCTTACAGGATCAGTACACCTTTTTGAATAGTTCAAAATAAATTTCTCACTATTAACGAAAAGCTTTTCGCTTCCCGGACGCAAGTAAAACAGTTTACTTGCTTAGGGTCACCGCACAAAAAAGCGCTCTTGACAAGCGCTCAGTTTTGTAGCGGTGACCCTACCGGGAATTGAACCCGGATTACCGGCTTGAAAAGCCGATGTCCTAACCGTTAGACGATAGGGCCAATTTATCTTTCAATTTTCTATATGCATAAAATCCTAACCGTTAGCCTCGCCCATAGGCCTAGTAGCCTTGGGCTACGGCCGAGGGACGATAGGGCCTGTCTCCGGCTTTTTGAAAAGCCGATGTCCGCTGTCTTCTAATTTGGTTAGACGAGACAGGGCCAATAGAAAGTATCTTATCTTATTTTCCCAAAAATCGCAAAATAAAATACCACAAATAAAATATTGCGGTTGCATTTATTTATTTTTTAGTTTATACTGCTCAAGTGGCAGTAATGGCAAGTTTAGTCGGACTAGCTGCTGTTGGCACATTTTGTTAATTAATTTACATCAGATGGACGATACAACTAAATGTCCCGTGTGCGGCAATAACCCGTGTACCTGCACACCGACTCCACCGACTCCGGAAACACCGGTTCAATAAGCGAAAGATTAAAAAAACAGTCCCCCTAAGTCGGGGCTGTTTTTTTATGGAATAAAATTTATCCGTGTTATAATTTCCTTATGCTGTCGGGAGAAAATTCCGGAAAAAGATTCCTGAATGTGCATCCGGATGTGCTGAAACTCGGCGCGGTGAGTTTTTTGACCGACATCAGCTCGGAGATGATATTTTCGGTGTTCTCCGTTTTCTTTACGGTGATTGTCGGCGCGCCGGCCTCACTCCTGGGAATTGTGGAAGGCATTTCGGATTTTTCCGCTTCCTCACTGGACTATGTTTCTGGCTGGCTTTCGGACAAATCCGGCAAGAGAAAAAAACTCGCCATCTCCGGTTACGGCTTTTCCACTCTCGCCAAATTAATGCTTCTGGCGCCGGCTTCGGTCGCGTCGCTGGCGTCTTTCAGAATCATTGAACGTTTGGGCAAAAGTTTTCGCGGGCCGCCGCGGGATGCTTGGCTGTCGTCGGTGGCCGAGAGCCACAACCGGGGCTACGCCTTCGGCCTGCACAAGGCGCTGGACAAGGCAGGGGCGATTCTGGGGCCTCTGGCGGCCTATTTTGTTCTGCGGGCGCTGGGCGAGAATATGAGCGCTTTCCGCGTTCTCTTTATTTTTGCCGTTATCGCGGCCGCCGCGGCGGTTTTGGTTTTGACGCTGATGCGCGACCGTCCCGGCGCGCCACACGCGCGGGAAAACATTTTCAAGGCCTGGGGCACGCTGTCCCAAAGTTTCAAAATGTTTCTGATTCCGGCGGGAATTTTCGCGCTGGCGTATTTCAGCTTCGGTTTCTTGTTGCTTAAATCTTATCAGACTGGCTTTGCGCTGAAAGACGTGGTTCTGCTTTACGCGCTGTTCAATATCTCTTTCGTGCTCTTCGCCGTGCCGATAGGGAAGTTGGGAGACAAGATTGGCCGGAAGGCGATAATAATTTTGGGCTATATCCTCTACATCGCTATGGCGCTCGGATTTATTTTCGCGCAAACCAAATGGGAAATTATCGCCCTGTTTATTTTATTCGGAATTTTTTACACTATCGACGAGGCGCAGGTCAAGGCCTTCATCGCTGACCTGGAGCCGAATCGTCGGGCAACCGCCATTGGCTGCTACAACTTCGCGGTTGGGATTCTTTATTTCTTGGCGTCCGCTATCGCCGGCGGACTGTGGCTCTTGAATCCGGTATATTCTTTTATATTTGCCGCTCTTGTCGCTACGGTAGCATTAGTTGCATTTTTGTCGCTTCGGTCTAGAATGTCATTACAAAATTAATATCCGGAGGGTTGGCAGAATGGTAATGCACCGGTTTCGAAAACCGGCGGGCGCAAGCCCTTACAGGTTCAAGTCCTGTACCCTCCGCCAAGATTACTTCGTATGAATTGCTAAATAAATATCTTCCAGCGCGCGGATCCCGAACGAAAACCAGCGGTTTCATACGGGACAGGCGCCATCGCCTAGGCATTAAGCCACAGGTAAATATCCTCTAAAGCTCTAACCGCATCTCCTGCCGCGATATTGTTCTGATGATACAGGACATCGGTGCAATCGCCGGCCGCCCAAATGCCCGGAACTTCGGTTTTCTGGTTTTTTGCATCAATTTTTATCCGGTTGAATTTATCCAGCGGAATCAGGTCTTTTACGAAATCCGTATTCGGGATTTGCCCGATCTCGGCAAAGATGCCGGCAACTTTCAATTCTTTTTGTTCGCCAGTGGTTGAATCTTTATAAACCAAGCCCTCCACAAATTTATCTCCTTGTATTTCCAACAGGTCAACATTTTTAATTGCTTTCATCTTCGGATTTTTTCCACCCGAGGCGGATCCGCCCTGGGCGGATAAAACTTTTTCCACCATAATTTCATCCGCGCGAAAAGTGTTGCTGCGGTTCAAGAGAGTGACCGACTTACAGTAAGCGAGCAGCTGCGCAGCAGTTTCAAAAGCGGCATTGCCGCCGCCAATAACCGCTACATCCATATCTGCGAACAATGGACCGTCGCAAGAAGCGCAGTAGGTGAGGCCTTTGTGCTCCAGCCGGTCGGCATTTTTAGCGGTGAGTTTTCGTCGGCCACTGCCACTGGTTATTAAGATTGTTTTAGAACTAAATTCTTTACTGTCATCCGTCTTAACGGAAAATCCATCAGAAGTTTTCTGGACGGCGGTTACTTTTTGTCCTTCTTTAATTTTCAAACTGTCTCCGGCGCTGGCCTGCACATGTTTTTTTAAGTTCTCCGCCAGTTCATTACCGGAAAGGGCAACAGTGCCGATCCAATTGTAAATTTGTTCGGAAACAACGCTTTGTCCGCCCCACTCCGCGGTAATAAAAAGCGTCCGCAGGCGTTTGCGGGCGGCGTAGACAGCAGCGGCGGCACCGGCCGGCCCACCGCCAATAATTATCAAATCGTAAATCATAAAAAATTCAGGCACTAGACAACTAGGCTCTAGGCCTTAGCTATTTTACCAAAACCAATTCGCATTTGCTAGCGCCTAGCGCCTAAAGCCTAGCGGCCTATTTCTTATTTCTTGCGCCTTAGAAACGCCGGCACGGCGCTCCATTCGTCGCTGTCGTCTTCAATGACCACTTCCTCTTTTTGTTCTTTTTTGTCGGCTTTCTTAACGAAATCACTAGAGCCCGCCGAGCTTAAAATTGTATTGTGAATTTCTTTCTTGGCCTGGGCCACGTTGTCTTCCTTGAGCGGCACGCCGCCGAGCCCAAAGAGACTTTTGCGAGGGAGGTCGGTCGGGAAGCTGGTGGCAATAACAGTAACTTTGATTTCTCCCTTCTTGAGTTTGGAATCGTGGATGGTGCCAAAAATGACCTTGGCATCTTTGTCGATGGATTCGGTGATGATTTTCGCGGCTTCCTGGATTTCGCCGATGGTCAGTTCGTCCTCGCCGCCGGAAATAGCGAAAAGCACGCCCTTGGCTCCGTGGATGGAAACTTCCAGGAGCGGGGAATTGATGGCGGCCAGCGCCGCTTTTTCTGCGCGTTTTTCGCCGGAAGCCGAGCCGATGCCCATCAGAGCCGAGCCGGCATTGGCCATCACCGCTTTAATGTCCGCAAAATCCACATTAATCAGTCCCGGGGTGGTAATCAAATCGGAAATGCCCTCCACCGCCTGACGCAGAACGTCGTCGCAGCGGGCGAAAGCCTCTTTGAAATTTACTTTTTGCTCCGCGAGCTGCAGGAGTTTATCGTTCGGAATTATAATAATAGCGTCCACTTCTTTGGCCAATTCCTCAATGCCTTTTTCCGCGATTTTCATCCGCTGGCTGCCCTCAAAGAAAAACGGCTTGGTGGTGACGGCTACCGTCAGGATGCCCTGTTCCCGGGCCGCGCGCGCCACGATCGGCGCCGCACCGGTGCCGGTGCCGCCGCCCATGCCGCAAGTAATGAAAATCATATCTGCGCCTTTGACCACATCCTGAATTTCCGACTTCGTTTCTTCGGCGGCTTTTTTGCCGATTTCCGGGTCCATGCCGGCGCCCAAGCCCTTGGTCAGATTTTTTCCAATGTGGATTTTTTTCTCCGCTAGGGAATGATGCAGGTCCTGGGTATCGGTATTCATCGCGATAAAGGTCGCGCCTCGGACCTTGGAATTTATCATATGGTTTACAGCGTTTTTTCCAGAACCGCCGATTCCGACGACCATAATGCGGGCAAAACTCTCAATAGCTTGGTTGACTTTTGGCATGTTTATTTTCTAATGATTTGTTAATGAATTATACTCTAGCACTCAAGCAGAAAAATGCAAACCCCGCGCCAGGGTTTGGAATGGGGGCAGGTCTTAGGGCATCAGTTGTTTTAATCCCAGTTTGACGGCGGTTTGGATGTCGCGCCAGAGACTGGTGAGTGTGCCGGCTGAAAAGTTGCCGTGGGATTTGCCGGTCGAGAGGAGTCCAAGTGCGGCGAACCAGGCCGGGTCGCGAAGTTTGGTTTTGGTGTTGCTGAAAATTTCCGTGCTTCCGATGGTGGAAGGCAGTTTGAGTGTCGTCTTGGAAAGTTCTAAGAGCCCGGCGACCATGGCGCCGCCACCGATGAAGACCGCGCCAGCCGGCAGGAGTTCGGAGCGTTTTATTTTTTTTAAATGATTATCAATTGATTCAAAAATGTCGCAGAGACGGGCCTCAATGATTTCGTCTAATTTCTTTTGAGAAAATTCTTCCGAGACGGCGCCGCGTTTCAGGTCTTCCGCCAGTTCCAGCGGAATTTTGAGTCCCAGGGCGATGTCGTTGGTGATGTCGGCCGAACCAATGGCAAAAGTGTGGAGCGAGGCGAGCTCTCCGTTCTCAAAAACAGAAACAGATGTCTTCTGGTCGCCGATATCAATCAGCGCTACGCCGACTATCTTTTGTTTTTCTGACAAACACAGGCCCTCCACAGCCACCGGCGAAGCCACTACGTCCACGGTTTCCACACCCGCTTCGGCCAAGGCGGACAACAGGTCCTCCAGATGCACGACGGAGTAGGCGATAAAAAGAGCTTTAACTTCCAGTTTTGTTCCGCGCAGACCTTCCAGCCGCCCTTGCACCTCTTTGCCGTCCAGTCGGAAAGAAACCGGATAAACGTGAATTATTTTTTTATTACCCAAAGACAAATTTTCTTCAGCATCCTCCAGAGCTTTGCGTACGTCCAGTGCAGTGACTTCGCTGTCGGCCTTGGAAACGATGGCAGAACCGGTGCTGGTATAACCCTGAAGGGTTGTGCCCGAGAGGGCAACCAAGGCGCGCCGGATTGGCACGCCCACCGACTTTTCCGCCGCCCGCACCGCGTTTTTAATTGAGGCGATGGTCTGGGCGGAGTCGGTTACGTAGCCGTGCCGGAGACCGAAAGAGGGCGCTTCGCCCACGCCGACAATCTTAGGATTTTTTTCTCCCTTGAAGAATTCCCCGACCACGACGCGCGTCACCGCCGAGCCCACGTCGATTCCGACCGAAATATTTCTTATCATACTTGGTTTCCTCTCTCTCCATCTTACTACTATGGACGCTTCCTTTCAAATGGAGCATGCCGTGGATAACTAAGAATCCGAGGGTATATCGGCCGCGAGCCGCCGGACAGAGCACAATTTCACCGGAATTTTTGCTCAACGGAAAAGACAGCACGTTTGCCGGCTTGTCCATCTTTCGATATTTTTTATTTAATTCTCGGGATTTCTTTAGAGAAACACAGGCAATGGACAGCGAATAATTTTTGCCCAAGATGTCATTTTTTATCTTGGAAAATTTTTTCTCCATCCCTATCTTTTAGAGATTATTTTGCCCAATTTTTTGAGTTGCTCTATCTCCTGGCGGCGTTCCAGTCGTCTGAGTGCGCTTTTTTTGATTTTCAGTTTTGATTCTTTTCTTTCGTTATAGCGAGACGACTTGACCTTGCGGATTATTCCGGATTCTTGAATTCGGCGCGAAAAGCGGCGTAGAACGCCCAGGTTGTTCTCGTTTGGATTTTTTCTGACCTCAATAACAGTTTGAGCCATAAGTTGCAGGTTAGCACGGAATGGACTTTTTTGCAAAACTAAGTTAATATTTTCAAATGAATCAAGCGGCGAATTACATTACGGCGGAAAAACGTCAGGCCCTGGAAGCGGAACTGCGGGATTTACGGGGTCCGAAAAGAAAAGAAATTCTGGAGGCGCTGGCCTATGCCAAATCGCTTGGCGACTTGTCGGAAAACGCGGAATACCACAATGTGCGTGAAGAGCAGGGTAAGCTGGAGATCCGGATTAAAAAAATTGAGGAAATCTTAGAATCATCCCAGACGGTCAAAGGTGGTGGGGGAGATATTATTGAAATCGGTTCCAAGGTGGTGGTGCAAAAAATTGATGATAAAGACCTGTCGGCCGGCAAGGCAGGGGAGAAAAAATATGTTATAGTAGGTTCGCAGGAAGCAGATATGGCCAAGGGTAAAATTTCCAATCACTCCCCGATTGGCCGCGCGCTTTTCGGCAAGAAAAAAGGTGACCGCGTTTCTTTCGACACTCCTAGCGGCACGGCGGATTATAAAATCATTGATGTCTCTTAGCAGTTAAATTTCCGCCAAAGGCGGATTGGCCTCGGGCTGAAAATTTATGTCTTCACTCGGTGAAATTCGGGAGGCAAGAATAAAAAAATTAAAACTTCTTCGCGAGAAGGGTATGAATCCCTATCCCGCGGAATCTCTGCGCGAACTCTCGCTTAAAGAGGCCACGAATGATTTTGATTCTTTGGAAAAAAACAAGGACAGTAAATGGCTGGCGGGTCGGGTTATGTCTATCCGCGAGCAAGGAGCGATAATTTTCATAACGCTTAATGATGGCACCGGGGCGTTTCAGGGACTTTTGAAAAAAGACCTGCTAGGCGAAGAAAAATTGAATTTTTGGAACGAAGTCGCGGACATCGGCGATTTTGTGGAATTGCAGGGAACTTTTTTCAAAACCAAGCGCGGGGAAAAAACTTTAGAAGTGCGCGACTGGCGCATGCTGGCGAAAAGCTTGCGGCCGCTACCGGAAAAGTGGCATGGTCTGCAGGACGCGGAAGAGCGTTATCGCAAGCGTTACCTAGACATCTTAATGAATCCGGAACTCAAGGAACTAGTGGAGAAAAGATCCAAATTTTGGGATGTTACTCGCGCGTTTATGAAAGAAAAGGGATTTCTAGAAGTGGAAACGCCGACCCTGGAAACCACCACCGGCGGCGCGGAGGCGACGCCCTTCAAAACACATCACAACGACTACAATCTGGATGTATATATGCGCATATCCATCGGCGAACTCTGGCAGAAGCGCCTGATGGCCGCGGGTCTTCCGAAAACTTTTGAAATCGGTCGTGCATACAGGAACGAGGGTACCAGTCCGGAGCACGCGCAAGAATTCACCAACCTAGAATTTTATTGGGCTTACGCCGATTACAACAAGGGCATGACGCTCGTGCGTGAGATGTATATCAAAATCGCGCAGGAAGTTTTCGGCAAGACCAAGTTTTCATACAAAGGGCACGAATTTGATTTAACGGGCGAGTGGCCGAGAATAAATTACGTTGAAAAAATAAAAGAAATAACCGGCATAGATGTTATTAATGCCAATGAAAAAGAGATGAAGAAAAAGTTGGACGAGCTGGGCGTAAAATACGACGGCGACAACAAAGAGCGCCTGACGGATACACTTTGGAAATATTGCCGCAAGCAAATCGCCGGCCCGGCGTTTGTGGTGGCATATCCAACATTGGTTTCGCCCTTGGCAAAAGCTACCAGCACAGCTAATACCGGAGGTCCAAGCCCCTTCACGCAAAGATTTAGCCCGATTATTGCGGGTAGCGAAGTTGGCAACGGCTACTCGGAATTGAATGATCCAATAGATCAAAAAAACAGATTCGGTTTACAGAAAAAACTTTTGGAAAAAGGGGACACCGAAGCCATGATGGAAGATTTGGAATTCGTAGAAATGCTGGAGTACGGCATGCCGCCGACTTGCGGTTTCGGTTTCGGCGAGCGCCTATTCGCCATCCTCGCCGACAAGCCTCTACGCGAAACGCAACTATTTCCGCTAATGCGACCGCGGTAAAAATCATATCTCCGAAGAATTTGCTTCTGATTGATTCCAATCTCTGGGCACACCAAAGCGTTTAATAAGCATCTGAATCAAGTCGCGGTCGTCCGCTGGCGGTGCCCAGTCATTAACGGAAAGATATAAAGACTCTTGAAGTTTGGCGTGATTGTTGCGGTACGCCAGAAGCAGTTCGGGCAGGGAGATATTTTCCGGGAGCTGGGCATCAGGGGGCAAAACCGGATTTAAAACATTCACTATTCTTTTCCGTGTATCTGGCGGCATGGTCAGAGAGGTCTTTTCCTTTTTCATAATTCTTTCATATTCTCCGAGAATAAACTTCATCACTTCATCCTTGGGCTTATTAAAGATTACTGCCAGCATCTCTACCAGAGGGGTGACCTCCTGCTCTTTTTGTTCCTTCGGCACCTCAACGGTTTTGAATTTTTCTTTGCTCATACGCTCTAATTATACCACTTAGCCAAAAATCTAGCAACTTTTTAACCCCTTAACATCCCTCCAAAGTTATCCACAGTTTGGGCTTGGTGTTATTTTTTGTGTTAGTTTATAATGTATACGAAGTGGGAAAAAGTGGGAAATCTGGGGAAAAGTAATTTTTAACCAATATGCTTATCGGCGAATATATTCATACTCTGGACGAGAAGAATCGGGTTTCCGTACCGGCCAAATTTCGGAAGGAGCTCGGCAAGAAAATTATCATTACCCCTGGACTGGGTCAGTGTCTGTTCATTTTCACCGTTAAGGAATGGGAAAAAGTAAGCAAGAAACTTTCCGACTCGGATTCCGACTTGTCGTTTCTGAAAGCCGACCAGCGAAGTTTCAACCGTTATATGTTCGGCCGGGCGGCAGAAGTGGCAATCGATTCAATCGGTCGAATGCTGATTCCGGAGTTTCTGCAGGCGGGCATCCGTTTGCGGGACAAGGCGGCGATTATTGGAGTCAAGGACCGAGTGGAAGTTTGGAACGAAAAGGCCTGGGCAGAGCAGAAAGCGAGAGTTGCCAAAGAAGCGGAGCAGTTGGCGGAGAAATTGGCAAATTAAAAGCATGAAAAGCATTCACCGGACAGTTCTTTTAAAAGAAACAATAGAGGGTCTGAATTTAAATGCCAAGCCGATTGTTATTGATTGCACATTCGGCGGCGGAGGGCACAGTTTGGAAATCTGTAAAAAATATCCGGGCGCGAAAATTGTTGCCCTGGACCAGGACCAGAGCGTGTTCGGGCGGGTGAAATTGGATTTCGAACGGGAAAACTGCAACCTGGCTTTCGTGAATGCGAATTTCCGCGACTTAAGCAGATTAAATTTTCCAAGTGGTTCAGTTGATGCGATTATCTTTGACCTGGGTTTGAGTTCCGACCAGTTAGAAAATTCCGGGCGGGGATTTTCTTTCAGCCGCAATGAGCCGCTTCTCATGACGCTGAAGGAAAATCCCTCTCCGGAAGACCTGACCGCGCAGGAGATGGTTAACACTTGGGAGGAAAAAAATCTGGCGGATGTGGTTTACGGTTATGGCCAAGAACGTTTCGCAAGGCGAATCGCCCGAGCCATCGCGGTTGCCAGGCAGGAGAAAGAAATCCGAACGACCATTGACTTGGTGAAAATTATTGAAAGCGCGGTGCCAGCCGCTTATCGGCGGGGACACATTCATTTTGCCACCCGAACCTTCCAGGCTCTCCGGATTGCGGTCAACGACGAGTTGAATGCGCTGTCAGCGGGATTGGCGGGAGGATTTGAAAAACTTAAGCCGGGCGGACGGATGGCGGTCGTATCGTTTCATAGCTTGGAGGATAGAATTGTGAAAAATTTTTATAAAAAGAAAAAAGAAGAAAAAAAGGCGATATTAATAAATAAAAAACCGATAACGCCGAGCGAAAAAGAAGTAATGGAAAACCCGCGAGCGCGGAGCGCGAAACTAAGAATTTTAGAAAAGAAACAATAAAATGAAGCAGGCCAGCCTAAAACTTTATAGAAACCTACAGAACGCGAGCGTTCTGAATAACAATCTGAACATTCCGAAAGTTGTTTTGCGCGCGTTGCTGACCACCTTGGCGTTGCTGGGACTCGCTTACGCGCTGCTACTGGGCTTGATGGTTTTCAATATAGTGGAAAGGAAAAATCTGGAACAGGAAATGCAAACGCTCTCCGTTGAAGTCAGCAATCTGGAACTGGAATATCTCGCGCTGGCCGGCAGTTTGGATTTGGAACTTTCGCGCTCCTTGGGTTTCCAAGAAAGGCCTGCGAATTTCGCTACCCGCAAGTCCCTTGGCCGCCTAGGTCTAAACGGCAATGAAATTTAGTTTTTTTCTCCGGTCCCGATTGATTGTTTTTTTTGTAATTTTATTTGCTGGGGCCATTACGGCCCGGCTCTTTTGGGTGCAAGTAGTGCATGGCGACTATTACTCCGGCGAGGCGGACCGGCAGTATGTTTCGCCGGCCTCCGATATTTACGAACGCGGCAATATCTATTTCCAACGCCGGGACGGCGAACTTATTTCTGCGGCGGCGCAAGTCGCCGGCTTTAAGCTCGCGGTTAATCCCAGTCAAATAGAGGATTCGCAAGCGACTTACGAAAGTTTGAATTCGCTAGTGCCCCTGAACGCGGAGGAATTTTTTGCCAAGGTCGGCAAAAAAGATGATCCGTATGAAGAAATAGCCAATCGTTTGACCAAGGAAAAAGCCGGCGCGGTCGTTGCACTTAAATTACCCGGCGTCAGTTTGGTTCGGGAAAAGTGGCGTTTTTATCCCGGCGCCAACCTAGCCGCCCACCTACTGGGCTTTGTGGGCTACCAGGGCGACGAGCTCGCGGGCCGCTACGGTTTGGAACGGCAATACGATCCTCTGCTTCGGCGGAGCGAGACCGAACCTTTCGTGAATTTTTTCGCCGAAGTTTTTTCCAATATCCAACAGAGTTTTTTTTCGGGGGAAGCGAGAGCGGGCAATCTTGTTTTGACTGTTGAACCCCAAGTTCAAAGCTTGCTGGAAAATAAGCTGGCCGAAGTGCAAGCCCGCTACGCGGCCGATTCCGTCGGCGGAATTATTTTGGACCCCCGCAATGGGGCGATTTACGCTCTGGCCGCACTGCCGGATTTTGACCCGAATAAATTCCGGGAAGCGGAAGGCAACTTCGTCTTCGCCAATCCTTTAGTGGAAAATGTTCTGGAGTTTGGTTCGGTGGTCAAGCCACTGGTGATGGCGGCGGCGCTGGACACTGGCACGGTGACCGCGAAAACTACTTATACCGACAACGGCTCCGTCTGGGTGGAACAAAAGGAAATTTTCAATTTTGACAAAAAAGGGCGCGGGCCCGGCACGACCATGCAAGATGTTTTAAACCAATCACTGAACACCGGCATGGTTTTCGTGGAGCAAAAATTAGGCAAAGAGAAGTTGCGCGAATATTTGTTGGGCTACGGCATTAAGGATAAGACCGGTGTTGACCTGCCGAACGAAACCGGCGGGCTTGTTTCCGGCATTCTGAAAAGTCCGCGGGAAATAGAATATGCCAATGCCGCTTTCGGCCAGGGGATTGCGCTTACTCCGCTGGCGCTGGCGCGGGCGCTGGCTTCGCTGGGCAACGGCGGAGAATTAGTGGTACCGCATGTGGTAGCGGAAATAAGATATGAAGATGGCACAGTGGAGCCGATGGTTTACCCGACCGCTCCGACTAAGCCCCGGCCGGAAACGGCGCAGGAAATTACTCGGATGCTGGTTACGGTAATGGATAAAGGTATCGGCAAGCCGCTGGAGCATTGGAGCATCGCCGCTAAAACCGGCACGGCGCAGGTTGCGGACAATGTCCAGGGCGGCTATTATACAGACAGATATACGCATTCTTTTTTCGGTTATTTCCCGGCATATGAGCCCAAGTTTTTGATTTTTCTTTATACCGTGAATCCGAAGGGCGTGCGCTATGCCGTGACCACCTGGGTCGAGCCATTTCTAGATCTTACGAAATTTCTGCTGAATTATTATGACATTCCGCCGGACCGATAACGTGTGGTGAGCACAGTCGAACCATGAAAACATTTTTTTTAAAAGCGCTTGCCTTTATTTTGAAAACTGAATCCCAGTTGGTGCTTTGGCGCTATCGGCCGCGGCTGATTGCCATCACCGGTTCGGTCGGCAAAACTTCCACCAAGGACGCGGTTTACGCCGTGCTTTCTTCTCTAACTTACGTGCGCCGAAGTGAAAAAAGTTTCAACAGTGAAATTGGTCTGCCGCTGACGGTGCTTGGGATTCCGAATGCTTGGAATAATCCGCTCCGCTGGCTCGGGAATATTCTGCGCGGAGCTTGGCTGTTTCTCTGGCCGCATCAGTATCCTCAATGGTTGGTATTGGAAGTGGGTGTGGGCAAGCCGGGCGATATGGCTCGAACCGCTCTTTGGCTTAAAACCGATGCGGTTATTATTACCGCCATCGGCGAAACGCCGGTGCATATTGAATTTTTTGAATCACGCAAACATCTGATTGAAGAAAAATCGGCGCTTATCCGAACCCTCAAGCCGGACGGACTGCTGATTTTGAATGCCGATGATGAAGCCGTGTTCCAAATGAAAGATAAAACCAAATGTCGGAATTTGAGTTTTGGATTTGCCGTGGGTGCGGACGTGCGCGGTTCCGCCGAGGCGATTGCCTACAACGAAAAGAACGAACCGGAAGGGGCAATTTTTCGAGTGGACGCGGAAGGCAAAAGCTTGCCGGTGGCGATTGACGGAGCTTTCGGGCGGAATCATATTTACGCGACCCTGGCCGCTCTGGCGCTGGCATCCGGCCTGAAGCAGAACCTTTTATCCGCCGCCGAGTCCCTGCGACACTATGAGGTGCCGCCTGGCCGAATGCGGCTCTTAAAAGGCATCAAAAACTCCCTTTTAATTGATGATACTTACAATTCCTCGCCTTACGCTTGCGAAGCGGCGCTTCGGACTTTGGGCGGAATAAAGTGTCGAGTGGAGGGTT
>Ga0209542_10006912_pt1 | contig 21856 bp, 19 predicted proteins | sample RifCSPhighO2_01_FD_184028 | JGI IMG/M metagenome (GOLD analysis project Ga0209542, IMG submission 184028) | Soil microbial communities from Rifle, Colorado - Rifle CSP2_plank highO2_0.1 (SPAdes) (version 2) | ecosystem: Environmental > Terrestrial > Deep subsurface > Rock core/Sediment ... | reverse complement strand
GAGATTAAGGAACTGGAGTACAGATTGAATTCAACTCCCAGAAAATGCCTTGGATATTTGACACCATATGAGATAATGTTAGAGGTACTTACTTGATTAACTGCTGCACTTCCACCTAGAATGTACGTCATAATACAATCAATTTTTCAATCATCTTATAGTTTTGAGGCTATTTGGTGCTTGACAGGCTTATGTGCCTGTGTTACGCTCTTCACACGCACGATTGTGCCTATACCATGTCTGTACAAAGAAACCACAAACAAACAGATCTGGAAAAACGCCTTAAGTTTTTGGAGTTACAACTTCATGGAAAAAAGGAGGGTATTCAGAAAACTCAGAAGTACTCAGTAAACCAGAAAATCCATGGATCAGAAATTCAGACGCTCAGACACACTGAAAATCTGATCATATCTGGTTCTCCGGGTAATTCCGAACCATTCCAATCTGATATAGTCTATCTAAAAAAAGACTTACTTAAAATTTTTATATTATCAGCTTTAGCTATATCTGCAGAATTTCTAATTTACTTTGGCTCAAGAAATAATCTCTTGAGACTATTCTAACAAATTCGAAAGGGGGTGATTTAAGTTATGGCACAAATGTATTGCGTAAAATGCCGCCAGAAAAGAGATGCTGAAAACGTTGAGGAAGTTACCATGAAAAATGGTAAAAAAGCTGCAAAAGGAAAATGCCCAGTTTGCGGAACTTCAATGTTTAAAATTGGAGGCATTTAATAAATAAGGTGAACATTTCACCATTTGTAAAAGGCCCTCGGTTTCCCGGGGGTTTTTTACAGCTTAGTGAAGTTCATCTCGGGAGCGGTATTGGAGAGCTTCTGCAATATGTTCTGTCAAGATATTTTCAGATTCTGTGAGATCAGCGATTGTTCTTGCAAGCTTTAAAACTCTTGTGTATCCCCTGGCTGATAAATTAAGAGACGATATCGCCATTTTTAAAAGATTCAAACCCTCCTCAGAAATTTGACAGTATTTTTTTATCTCATCAGATCCCATTTGTGAATTAGTTAGAATTCTACCCTGCCTACCATTAGGCAAATCTTTAAATCTCGCAGCTTGAATTTTTCTTGCTTTATTTACTCTATCTCTTACAACATCTGAACTTTCAGAAATTATATCTCCTGATAATTTTTCAACTTCAACCGAGGGAACTTCAAGGTAAATATCAACGCGATCTAAAAGAGGACCTGAAATCCTTCTTTGATATTTACTAATTTGACCCGGCATACAAGAACAGTTTCTTTTCTTGTCACCCAAAAATCCGCAGGGACAGGGATTTTGTGCAGCCATCAAAATAAAATTAGCAGGAAAAGTCAAGGATCCTGAGGCTCTTGAAATTGTAATTTCTTTATCTTCCAGAGGCTGTCTTAAAGCTTCCAGAACTTGTCTTGGAAATTCTGGTATCTCATCCATAAATAAGACACCCCTGTGTGCCAAAGAGATTTCCCCGGGTCTGATGGAATTTCCTCCGCCAATAAGTCCAATATATGAGGCAGTATGGTGAGGGGAACGAAAAGGTCTTGCGATAATAAGTGACTGTCCAAAAGGCAGGTTTCCTGATATGGAATAAATCTTTGTAACTTCTATCGCCTCATCAAGACTCATTTCAGGAAGTATTGAAGGAAATGCCCGGGCCAGCATTGTTTTCCCTGCGCCAGGAGGACCCTTAAGAAGAACATTGTGTCCGCCGGATGCTGCAATCTCCAAAGCTCTTTTTGTACTTTCCTGACCCTTAACTTGAGAAAAATCATATTCAAATTTTCTATTATTACTTAGGTTTATTTTTTTATTTTTAACCGGCTGAGTATTGGTTTGTCCAAGCATCACCTTCACAACTTCCTGTAAACTTTCAAAAGCCAAAACTTCCAGGTTTCCAACAACTGCAGCTTCCTGACCGTTTTCCTTTGGAACAATAATCCTTTTTAGACCCATCTGTTTGGCAAGAGTTGCCATAGGTAAAACTCCCTGGGTGCGCCTTAAATTTCCATCCAAGGATAGCTCACCAACAACAAGTGTCTCGTTTAGATTTAATTTTTTGGGATTGATATATGGTATTTGACCGGAAGCTAAAAGTAACCCGAGTGCTATTGGTAAGTCATAAGAAGGTCCCATTTTTGGCAAATCTGCAGGAGCTAAATTTATAGTAATTTTTTTAGAAAGAAAGTCTGATCCGGAGTTTCGTATGGCAGATCTTACACGTTCTTTACTTTCTTCAACAGCTCTGTCTGCAAGCCCGACAATTGTAAAAGACGGTAAACCTTGTAGAGCAATATCCACCTCAATTGTTACAGGAACTGCGTCCAAAGCTACATTTGCACCCGATAAAACTTTTGCAAGCATATTCTCGGGCAGATTTGCTTTGTATTATACTATATAGTACAATATATATCGCCTAGGAAGATGGGTAATTACTCCGACGATCCCGCAAGGGGCTATCGGAGAGGAAAGTCCAGACAGCAAAAAGCAGGGAACCCGGTGTAAGCTGGGACTAGTAATAGCTGGTGTCCAAACTTTTTTTCCACATATGGAGTTTGGAACAGATTTTGAATTAACAAAATCTGAGAGTCACAGAGACGAGTGGAAGTGAAACGAGATAATCCCACCCGCTGCAATCCAAGACATGACCTGGCTGCTTGCCAATTGGTCAAAATATGGAGCATTAGATAAATTATTATCAGGAAGGTTGTGCCCCAGAACACTATCTTCTGAACAAAATCTGGCTTACGTACTTCCTAGGTAATCTGGCTTTAGATGACGAGTACGGTGCTTTATGATCAAACGAGCCACTTTTCCTCTCATTCTTTCCTTGCAATTAATATATCTGTCACAATAATTTGAGCTACAACCACAATTGGAACTGCCAAAAGCGCTCCTCCTATACCTAGTAATCTTCCACCAACAGCAATTGCCAAAATGACAACCAATGGATTTATCCCAACTGCTTTTCCCATAACTTGCGGAACAATTAAATGATTTTCAAGCTGCTGTATTACAAAATACATAGCCCCAACCCCTGCTGCCAAAACCGGGGCTATTGTAATAGATAAAAGCAATGCCGGAATAGCTGAAATAATCGGTCCAATTACAGGTACAACTTCCAGAAGCCCTGCCCAAATGGCAAGAGGAAGGGCATACGGAACTTGCAAGAGAGTAAGTCCTATAAATGTAAGAATCCCAATAATTAAGCTTAAAAACAGCTGTCCTCTTAACCAGCTGCCTAATTTTTCCTCTATATTTACAAGGAGTTTCCTTACTCTTTCTTCCTGCCCTACGAATAGTGCAGCTGCTCTTTTTTCCAGATCTTCCCTTTCAAGTAAAAGATAAAAAGTCAAGACTAAAAGTAAAATTATTGTTATTACGTTTGAAAAAATTGTTTTTGTAAAGGAAAATAAATTGCCAGTAATACTACCTAATTCTCTTTGAACTATGCTCGAATCAAAATTTCCAATTTGTAAAACATTACTTATCGCTGCTGGTAAAACAGCAATAAGCCTTGAAGTTTGTTCAATTAAAGGAGTAAATGAAATAGTTAAGATTAACCCTGAGATACTTAAGACAAACATATAGATGATAAGTATTCCCAAAGGCTTCGGGATTTTGAATTTTATAAGCAATCTCACAACAGGAGAAAGTGCAGACATAAAAATCAGCGCAATAAAAAGAAGCAGTATTAGATCTAGAATTTGGTATAAAATCCAAAGCCCCAGCAAAAATAAAGTTATAAACACTACTGTTCTTGATGAAATATCAATTCGCCTTGTCATTTAAGGTTATGATACCACGTACCCACAAGTATTTCTACATTATTTACATAGTCCTGTTTTGTTACATCAAACCACTCTACATTTTTCTCTTTTTTAAACCATGTTAGCTGCCTTCTTATATATCCGTGAATTTTACTTGCGAGTCTTCGAGCAAGCAAGCTTTGCTGATTTTGCATATTACCATCTATAAGCTTCCCCTCTAAATAGTCAGCCAAAACACCATACTCCAGCCCAAGTTGTCTCATTCTTTTTAAGGAAAGTCCTTTTTTATGCAGCTCTTTAGTTTCTTCTATTATCCCCTGATCAATCCACTCTAAAACCCGCAAGTCAGTCTTCTCATATAAGACTTCTCTGGGGGCAGTCAGCCCGATTTTGAGGATATCACAATTCCTAATTCCAGTTCCTATCCCCTGATTTCCCTTATTCCCCCGATCTCCCCTATCTAACGTTAGCTCAGCTGCCCTAACCAATCTCCTTGGATTTTGCCTGTCAGATTCATTAAGACCTTTCCACTTTTTAATAGATAGTCCTTTTAATTTTTCCTGAAGCTCCTCTACTGATAATTTCTCCAGCTTTTCTCTCAAATCCATATCCACTGGAATTTCCAAATTAGGTAATCCTTCAAGTAGAGCTTTTAAATAAAGCCCTGTACCTCCAACTATTATTGGCAGCTTTTCTCTATTCCAAATATCCATTATAACTTTCTCTGCATCCTTAACATAATCCGCCACTGTATACTGAACTTTTAAGGAAACTACATCGTACATCCAAATTTTTACCCCATCTACAATCCAGTATCCATTTGATTTTTCAATGTCATTCTGAGCGAAGCGAAGAATATAATTATATCCTTCGGGCTTCGCCCTCAGGATGACAGAATGTGTAGGCATCTTCCCTGTCCCAATGTCCAATCCTCGATATACTTGCCTGCTATCACAAGCCACGAGTTCACCCTGAAACTTGCTTGCAAGTTGAAGGGCTAAATCAGTTTTACCGGTTGCAGTTGGACCAAGTATTACTAATAATTTATTCATGTCGATAGCCTACCATTGTCATTCTGGCTTGTCCAGAATCTATTTGTTACAATTATCCAATGAAGATTGCAATTTTAGGTGCAGGATTTACAGGACTTTCAGCTGCATATCGATTACTTAAAAAGGGGCACGAGGTAATAATTTTTGAAAAAGAGAATAGTATTGGCGGGCTCGCAATAGGATTTAAAGATCCAAAATGGCAGTGGAGCTTAGAAAAAGCTTACCACCACTGGTTTACAAATGACTCATATGCACTTAATTTAGCTAAAGAAATTAATCAGAATGTAATTATAAAAAGACCAAGTACTGATATTTATTCCCATGGCAAGCGTTTTCCCTTTGACTCTGTAACTTCCCTTTTAAAATTTCCGTACCTTTCATTTGCAGATAAAATTAAAATGGGGTTTAGTATTATTTTTTTAAAAATCATAGAAAACTATAAAATTTTTGAAGGCAAAAAAGCCTATCCCTGGATAAAAAAATATATGGGAGAGCGTTCTTTGCAGATTTTATGGAATCCGCTACTTCAAGGAAAGTTCGGAAAATATAAGGAAGATATTGCCCTAACCTGGTTTTGGGCAAGGATAAAAAAAAGAACTCCATCCCTTGCTTATCCGGAAGGCGGATTTCAAGTCTTTGCAAATAAATTAGCAGCTGAAATTAAAAAAATGGGTGGTAAAATTCAACTGAATACAGAAGTAATGGAATTAGTGAGTGCCCAGGATGTAAACGTTAAATTCACCGTAAACAATAAACCATTAGCTATAAACCATTTCGACAAAGTTATCGTCACTCTCCCCTCTCCGATATTTATAAAAATTTCCCAAAATCTCCCTGAATCTTATGTAAAACGCATACGTTCTATTCCACACCTTTATGCACAAGTTTTAATACTTACCTTAAAAAAGCCATTCATGGATAAAACTTACTGGTTAAATGTAACGGATAAAAAATTTCCATTTCTAGTTTTAGTGGAACACACAAATTTCATGGATAAAAAATATTACGGAAACCAACATATATTATATATAGGAAATTATCTGCCGCAAAATCATCCATACCTAAAAATGCCCAAGGAAGAACTTTTAAAAGTATTCATGCCATATCTTAAAAAGATTAATTCTCAAAAATCCAAAGATTTTTCTCTTCCATTCTCAATTCTCAATTCTGAATTATTTACCGGACCGTTTGCTCAACCAGTTGTAACAACTGAATACCTAAAACTTATACCTGAGATGAAAACCCCAATAAAAAATGTTTACCTTGCAAATCTGGATATGGTTTATCCCTGGGACAGAGGAACAAATTATGCAATTGAACTTGGAGAGCAAGTTGCCAAACTCATTTAAATGAAACTTATTAAACTTAAATCTGTATTTATTCTTTTAATTATAGTAATAATCGGCGCATTTTTGCGGTTTTATAATCTGGATTGGGGAGATGGCTTATTTGCTCATCCTGATGAATACCATATTGCAATCTCTGTAAACCAGCTCAACTTTCCAAATCAAATGCATCCTCATTTTTTCTCCTATGGAACTGTAATTATTTATACAATTTATTTCACAAAAACTATTCTTACATTTCTCTCTGAAATTCTCAATTTTCCATTGTCAATTATCAATTCGTTTATACTTGGCAGATTCTATTCAGCTATATTTTCCACACTAACCATACTTTTAGTTTATTTTACAAGTAAACTAATATTCGAAAAAAAATATGCATTAATTGCTGCATTTTTAGTTGCAATAACTCCGGGATTAATTCAACAAGCCCATTTTGCTACTCCAGAATCTATACTGACTTTCTTTATTTTCTCAGCAATTTTGTTTTTCTTGTACTTTCTTAGAGGTACCAATGTAAACTATCTTTTTTTTGCATCAGTATTTTTAGGTCTCGGAATAGGAACAAAAATAGTTGCTGCCCTTATTTTTCCTGTAATATTTTTGGGGTTATTTATTAAATTTTTCAAATCTCCATTAAAATTTTTTTTATACTTGTTAATTTTTATATTAACGGTTTTTATAATTTTAACTGTTACATCCCCATTTGTTTTTCTGGACTACACAGCATGGAAATCAAGTTTTAATTACGAGAATTCAGTTGCAAGAGGAACAAACATTGTTTTTTATACAAGACAATTTGTTGATACAATACCTATTCTTTTTCAACTGGAGAAAATACTTCCGTACGCTTTAGGTCTATCTCTTACAAGTTTCGGAATTTTAGGAATTGTTTTTTCCATTTTTAGCCTTTTCAAAAAATTCGATATCAGATTGCTTATTATTTTACTTAGTTTTTTTGTAATTTTTATTCCACATACACTTCTTTTTGCTAAGTGGACCAGGTTTATTGCACCAGTATTTCCATTTTTTTCGATATTTTCAATTTACTTTATAAGCAGTATCCCCAATAAATTCAACTTCTTAAAAAGAAATCTTGTATATCTTCTTTGCTTGTCGACTTCAATCTGGTCTTTAATGTTCTTCTCCATCTACTTAAAACCTGATGTCAGGAGAACTGCTGATAACTGGGTAAATTCAAATTTACCAGTTGATTCCACTTACCTTTTAGAATCCGGAAACACAATCGATCTCCCTCTCTCAAGTAAGAATAAAATTTCTCTGGATTTTTATAACCTTGAGAATGACACTGCAACTAAAGAAAAAATTATTAATACGCTAACTGAATACAATTATTTTATAATTCAAAGCCGCAGAGTTTTTATGAATCACCAAAGACTTCCCAATCTTTATCCTAAAACTGCTAAGTTTTATGCTGCATTATTTTCCGGTATTCTTGGATTTGGAGAAATAAAAGAGTTTCATTCCTACCCTGCCATACCTATTCCAGGGATTACTTTAGAATTTCCGGATGAATCAGCTGAAGAAACGTGGAGTGTATTTGATCATCCTGTTATAAGAATCTATCAAAAAAATGTACGATATAGCCGGGAGGATTATGCAAAAATTCTGGAAGACTAACGAGTATTTTTATTTAATAATTATATTATTAATAGCCTGCCTTCTTAGATTTTACGGAATTAATTGGGATCAAAACCAACATCTGCATCCTGATGAAAGATTTTTAACAATGGTAACCCAAGCTATAAGATGGCCTTCCAGTATCCCGGAATATTTCTCTACATCCACTTCCCCACTCAACCCGCACAATCAGAATTTTCCATTTTATGTTTACGGAACTTTCCCGCTTTTCCTGATTAAAGCCTTATCAGATATAACAGGGCTAACAGATTACAATCAGATTACTATCCTTGGTAGATTTATTTCCGGACTTTTTGATATAGCAATAATACTGTTAGTCTTTCTAATCGGAAGAAGGGTGTTTTCATCATCTGTTGGACTGCTGGCAGCTTTTTTCTACTCCGTATCAGTTATTCCAATTCAACTTTCACATTTTTACGCAGTTGATACATTCTTAAATTTTTTTCTAACACTAACCATTTATTTTTTAATAAAATCTATCTACTCCCCAAAAATTATACACTTCATTCTTGCAGGAATTAGTTTAGGATTTGCTTTTGCATCCAAAGTTTCAGCATTTTTAATCGGTCCCCCTATAATCTTAGTCTTTGTATATCTTCTATATCATTTTAGGAATAAAGTTTTTATATGGATAGGACTTTTTTTAAGTTTAACTTTACTAATTTTCAGAGTCATGCAGCCTTATGCATTTACAGGTACATCTATTTTCGATTTTAGTATAAATCCAAAGTTTATAGCCAATCTTACAGAGCTTCAAGCTTTCTCTAAACCCGGCAACTATTTTCCTCCTGCAGTTCAATGGAATAATACTTTACCTATAATATATCCCCTTAAAGAACTTTTTATATGGGGATTAGGTATACCAGCTGGAATTATTACAATAATTGCATTTGTTACATTTCTTATAAAGCTTCTAAAAAATATCATTAAAAGTAAGTTAAATATTTTACGAGATCCATCTTTTATTACAAGGATAGTTTTAACTCTGGTAATTCTTACAATATTTGTCTATCAGGGAGTTCAATTTGCTAAACCTTTACGTTATTTTTATCCAATGCTTCCCGCTCTAATTATTATTACGAGTTACTTTATAACAGAAGTGCTAAGTAAACTAACATCCAGAAACAGAATTATTTATTTTGTATTTTTGATTTTAATATGGTCAATCTGGTCACTCTCTTTTATGTCAATATACTCAAGAGATCATTCAAGAGTACAAGCTTCTGAATGGATCTATCAAAATATTCCAGCTGGATCTTCTATTTCAGCTGAACACTGGGATGATGCGCTACCCTTAAATATCCAAGGTAACTCTAGTAATATTTATCAATTCGTGGAGTTTCCACTTTATGCAAAAGATACGGATGAGAAGTGGACAGAAGTGGCACAAAAACTTAAAGAAGTAGACTATATTATACTTAGCAGCAATCGACTATACGGCGGTATCACAAGAAATCTCTGGATGTATCCAGCAACAAGTAAATATTACCAGGATCTTTTCAGTAGTAAGTTAGGATTTGAAAAGATTGCTGAATTTACATCCAGACCAAGTATTCCTGTTCCAGGAATTAGTATATGTTTAATTCTGCCTTTTTCAGATTACGGAGAAGTCTCGAAAAAATATCAGGAATGTGAACAAGGAGGAATAGTCTTCGTTGATGACTATATTGACGAAACTAATACAGTTTACGACCATCCCAAGATAATAATCTTTAAAAAATATGAATGACTCCAAACTGCAAAAAGACTTTTTCGACATCTCGGACAATCAGTATTCACCCGATCTAATTTTGAAACCCCCATTTCACACTCAGCTTGAAATAGAAGTAATTCTAAATAGGCTAAACGGTCCGTCAGAAAGATTAATTATGGATTTTGGCGCAGGCAGCGGCAGAGTTACCGTCCCATTGCTACAAAATGGATATTCAGTCTTTGCCGTAGATGTAAGTAAAAAATCCTTACTTAATTTAAGAAATCTTGCAAGGAAATTTAAGTACATGAATCTTAAAACTGCTAAAAAAATTCCAGATGGAATTAGATTACAAACAATTGTTGGAGCTGACATATTACACCATATTAATATCGATAAATATCTACCAATCTTTTATAAGTCTTTGACCAAAGGTGGAAAAATCATCTTCTCAGAACCAGGTGCCTTTAATCTTTCCTGGTACATATATCTTCCCATAGTTTCAAGCTGGAATTTGGAAAAAGGGATGACGAGTTGTACTTATTTTAATTTAAAATCTAAACTTAAAAAAAATGGCTATCAGAATATTAAAATTACCGGTCTTGGAATTATACCCCGACCATTTTTAAATTTTTCTAAAAAACTTTGTCAGCTAAATGATTCATTGGGTAACTTTTCTGTATTTAAACTATTCGCCTATAGATATATCATCGAGGCTTCTAAATAATTTCTCATACATATTGATTGCATCGTCAAGCTTAAATATTTTTGCAAGAGTTTTTTTATTTTTAACATATTTCTTCTTATTTGTTAAAACCTTAATTATTTTATCTGCTAAATCTTCAGTGTCTTTAGGATTAACTAATTCTCCCATTCCTGTTTCTTTTATTGGAACTCTAATTCCAGGTAAATCTGAAGCTACTACTGGAACACCACAAAACATTGCTTCAACCTGAACCATACCAAAAGCCTCAGTAGAGTTTACACTTGGAAGTACAAGCAAATCAATCAAGGAGTAAAAAGATCCCATCTGTTCGGAATTCACAGAACCTAAAAATACAACATATCCTCTATATTTGTCGATTAATGGCGAAATTTTATTCCAATAATTTTCTTCTCCTACTGGTTTTTCCGGGCCTGCAATTAAAATGACAAAGGTTTTTCCAAGTTTCTTTTCTAGGTATGGTATTGCTTCAAAAAGATATTCTATACCTTTCTCTGCTGCAATTCTGGCAGCAACTCCAATTTTATATTTTTGATTTGGAATTTTAGTTTTCCAGGTAATTTTAAAATCCGTATCAGGCATAGGAATAGGGGGATATATGAAATTCAGTTTTTTAGAAAAATACGGCAAAACCCTGGAATGATCTGCATAATCTTTTGTGTAAGTAATTATTTTATCCGACAATAACAAGACAATTGAATTTAAAATATGCAGTAAATTATTAATAAAGAAATTTAGTATCGATTTTGGTAATACAACTTCACAGTGATAAATTGAAATAACTTTTTTCCTCATTAATTTACCGGTAATGGCTGAAATAAAACCTTCCGCTTGCGGCAGGTTGACTACTAAAATACCATTTCTTTTAATCATATTTATTACCTTAAACATGTAGCCCGGCATAAAAAATCCTTTACTAAATTTAAAAATAAAAGGAGCCCTTGTAATAGCAACTCTACTTTGCATTTCTTTAGTTGATAATTTCTTTTCATGCTGGGTTGTCAAAATTTCTATTCTATGTCCTCGACTCGCTAAACTCTCAGCTAATCTTTGTACATAAATAGTCAATCCCGAAACATAAGGATAGTAATATGAAATTGTAAAGAGAATTTTCATGCAATTTTATTTACCAGCCGGAGATTATCATTAACCCAAGTTATTAGCCTATTCAGACCGCTTTCTATACCTACTTTTGGTTTCCAGTTTAGGAATTTTTTACACTTTTCTATATTGCTAACATACATATCCTGATCACCTGGACGTTTTGGTGCGAATTCATAAGAAATCTTTTTACCCAGCAAATTTTCCAGCTTATCCAGTAACTCAAGTAAGGAAAGGGTATTATTAACTCCTCCTCCTATGTTGAATATTTCCCCTTTTACTAATTCTATGTTCAAAATTGCTTTATTGTAGGCGTCAATTAGATCATCAATAAATAGCAAATCTCTAACCTGATATCCTGTTCCGTAAATGGTAATTTTCTTATCCAGCAGGGCTTTTATAATAAAATGCGCTACCCATCCCTGATCTTCTATCCCAAACTGGTGAGGTCCATAAATACAAGATTGGCGAAAAACGACTGTCGGAATATTAAAAATTCTACCATAATCATGCACATATTGATCTGCTGCCCCTTTTGAGCAACCGTAAGGAGAATAAAAATCTAAATTCTCATCTTCACTAATCCCATTTTTAAATTTTTCATTTACATATCTGTTCCCAATTATTATTTTTTCGCCTTTTAATTCACCATAAACTTTGTTAGTTGAACTATCTATTATTACCGGTTTATGTTTTAATAATCTTGCTGCCTCAAGTACATTAAAAGTTCCTATTATATTTGATTCAAAATCTTCTCCCGGATTATTAATTGATTTAGTCACAGCGACTTGCCCTGCTAAATGAAAAACAATCCCGTTTTTAGAAACATACCTTTTTACCTTATTAAAATCCCTTACATCTCCTTTGATAATCTGGATGTTCCGGAAATTTGAACTCAAAAATTCAGCATTTTCAATTGTCCCTTTCCTTGAAAAATTATCATATAAAGTAACAGGGTGTTTCTTACTTAAGTAATATTCAGCAACGTTGGTACCGATAAAACCCGCGCCTCCAGTTATTAATATTTTCATATCCTTGTTATATAACCTTGTATAATGATAGCATAAGAGAACAATTATGAAAATTGGGTTTGATTTGGATGGAATTTTTATAGACGGACCTCCGATTATACCCAAAGGCATAATTGAATGGCTTTATAGGGGATCTCAAAATCACGATCCAAAATACAGATTTCCAACTACTAAATTTGAACAGACCATCAGAAAATGGAGCCATAGCCCAATATTCAGGCCTGAAATTTCCAGAAACGTTGAATTTATAAAACAGCTCTCTAAAGATAAAGGCTTAAAAATTTATTTAATATCAAGTAGGTATAAGTTCCTGGAAAATGAAACTATGATAATACTTAAAAAATACGGTCTTGAAAATAGTTTTTCAAAAATATTTTTAAATGCTAAAAACGAACAGCCTCATTTATTTAAAAAGAACGTTCTAAGTAATCTTAAGCTAGACATCTTTGTAGAAGATGACCTAATAATACTCAAATTCTTAAAAAATTACTATCCTAAAACAACCTTACTTTGGTATAATCCAAAAAGGGGTATTAGATTATCTGAGGGAATTTTTCATATTAAAGACTTAAAAGATATCTATTCATCTATTAAATGACTCTACTTGATTTTTCCTATATTTTACAATGGTGGATTTTGTTTGCTGTAATTAGTGCAATCTTTCTACCTTTAACCATATTAATCTTCCATAATTACTTTGATAAAGGATACATATTTTCAAAAATACTGGGAACCGTACTTATTAGCTATTCAATTTGGATCCTCTCAAGTTTGAAATTGTTACCATTCCAAACTGGGAATATCATCTTTATACTTATTGTTTTTTCACTGATAAATGTTTATCTACTTTACAAACAAAGATTACTATCAACATTTCAACGTAAATGGAAAATCTTTCTGTTTGAAGAAATCTTATTTTTTTTAGGTCTAACTTTTTGGAGCTTTATCAGAGCACATGAGCCCTCAATACATGGACTGGAAAAATTTATGGACTTCGGGTTTATTAACTCAATCTCAAGAAGTGAATATTTTCCTCCGAAGGATCTTTGGCTTTCAGGAGAAAATATTAATTATTATTATTTTGGACACTTATACACAGCGTTACTTACGAAAATATCTTTTCTTGATCCAAAAGTTACATATAATTTGATGGTTGCTACACTTTTTGGTTTAACATTCACATGTTCATTTTCAATCGGAACAAATCTTTGGTATTTCTTTACCCGTAAACGTCATCCTGAACTAATTTCAGGATCTTTTGTGGAGATTCCGGATCAAGTCCGGAATGACGGGAAGTCTTACAAAATTTTTATCGCAGGACTACTCGCTGCAATATTGGTTTCGTTTGCAGGAAACTTGCACTCAATTTATTCTTTATTTGAAAATTACTCTACGGAAAGCCCAGTCCCTTTTTGGCAATTAAAACCGGATTTTAACTTTTCGGGTTACTGGTATCCAAACGCAACCCGTTTTATTCCTCTAACTATTCATGAATTTCCAATATACTCATTCGTTGTTTCAGATTTACACGGTCATGCATTAGATATTCCAATTGTTCTTTTTACAATAGCTCTTTTAATTTGTATCTATTTTAATGAAAAAGTTCGTAGTATGTACTTTATTCTTTTTGGATTTCTAATAGGGCTTATGCTTATGACCAACGTTTTAGATGGACCAATATACTTATTACTTATTTCTCTTGTTCTTTTATTTAAATATAAACTTAAATCTATCAAACTTGTCCTGTTAGTAACTTTCCTCTCCGTATTATTTTCTCTTCCTTTCTGGTTAAATTTTAAACCTTTTGGCCAGGGAATTGGCGTTCTTTGTTCTCCGCAGTTTTTAGTAGAGATTGGTAAGCTTGGATCATTTCTCTTCGAAGCAAATCATTGCAGCCGGTCACCATTTTGGATGTTAACTATTCTATACGGATTTTTCTACATTATATTTTATGGTTACTATGCAAAGATTCGTAAACAAATTTCCCCTTCAGACAATTTAGCACTAATTTTTACTCTATTTGCAACTCTATTAATTCTAATTCCTGAACTGTTTTACATAAAAGATATATACCCTGCTCACTACCGTGCAAACACAGTCTTTAAATTCGGGTTTCAGGCTTTCATAGTCTTATCTTTAGTCTCCAGTTTTATGGTCATAAGAATTTACCATCAGCTTAAATGGAAATTACCTATTACCCTTTATTCTTTACTCTTTATTCCTGTTTTACTGCTTGTATTGATTTATCCATATTTTGCAATCAGATCATATTATGGCAGTTTAAATAATTATTCCGGTCTTGATGGGTTAAATTATCTTACAAATCAATATCCAACTGATTACACAGCCATTTTATGGATCAAAAATAACATCAAAGGTCAAGGTGTTATTCTTGAAGCAGTAGGAGAATCTTATACAGATTACGCAAGGATTTCTTCAAATACAGGCCTTCCAACAGTTTTAGGCTGGCCGGTACACGAATGGCTTTGGAGAGGATCTCCTGATGAAGGAACTAAAAGATCAGCAGAAATTAAATCTATTTACGAAGAAGCAGATTTAATGCATACTCAGGAACTACTGAATAGATATAATGTCTCGTATGTTTTTATTGGAACTTTGGAAAGACAAAAATACCCTAATATAGCAGAAGAAAAGTTTAATAATCTAGGACAAATAATTTACGATGAAGGATCTACTAAAATCTATCAACTTTACTAACCATGCACACCTCGGAGGTGTCGTCTAGTGTACATCCAGTGCCACCTCCGAGGTGAAAGCCCTGGTGACACTCCCGGAGTGTCTACTGTAGTGAAGCCTGGATTCCACTCCGGGAGTGAGCGAAACGCCGGAGGTAAACTCAGGAGCTAGCTGAGGAATAATGCTGTAAAGATATATTCCAAACTTTCATAGCTGCAAAAAGAAGTATAAATGCAAAAACCGCCGCATATAAAATCAGAACAGGTGAAAGTATCCCGATTAAAGCTTGAACAGGAAAACTCATCATTATTCCAACCGGAAGGAGATAAGTTAAAATCCCCCTTAGTGGCTCTCTATAGATATCCATAGGAAATCTTCCCATTCCTGTAATATCCCTATAGACTAAAATCGCATGATCTATCTCTGTTGTAAAAACCGCCAGGGATAAAACCAATATATGAAATGCAAGGGAAATTATTAAAGCTATAAATATCAGGAATATATAGATACCTACCCTTAACGGATCACTTATATTAAGTTGGATCATAAAATATACTATTGCTCCAAAAAGTGGCACCAAAAGGATTAAGTCAATAATATCCGGACCCGTTGCGAGTGCACGAAAAAGCGGGCTGAAAGGTTTTATCAAATAAAAATCAAAGGTACCATTAATAATAGCGGGTCGGAACCTGTAAACTTCTCTGAAAATTGTTTGGACTAAGCTATCTATTAAACTGAAAGTCAAAAAGAAAAAAAGAGTTTGATTTAGGGTATAACTTGCCAGTGTATTTGTTTTATTCAAAAGTAAGACAATAAACACTACAAAAATAAAAAATCTTAAAAGTTTACTTATTAAAAAAAGCAAAACCGCCCATCTTGTTAAAAGTTGGGATTGAAAAGAATTAAATGTAAATATCCACCATACTTTTAAATATTTTTTCATATACGTTCTCACGAATTGTCATCCTGAACTTGCCTGCACTGAACGTAGTGAATGTGTTTCAGGATCTATTATTTTTAAGATTCCGAAACGAGTTCGGAATGACGTATTTCATTTACTCATATTTAATGTCCCACCGCAGTATACATCCTAAGTCCGGCGTTTAAAACTCTTTTCATTAAAACCCAGGAAATTACTGTCCAAATACTTAAAATCGTAAATCCGGACATTAACTGATCGTATCCTAGAGTTCCTGTATAAACTTTTGCGGGAAAATAAAGAAGATATGGAAATGGTGTTAGAAGAATCATATTTGCAAATCTTTCAGGCAGAATATCTATCGGAAAAAGCCCGCCACCTAATGCTTCAATTGACATAAAAAACAAAAAATATATTCCCCAGATATTTTCCAGCCAAAATGCAAGTAACCCAAACGCAAACGAAAGTGCAAAATATAATACCATTGCCAATACTATAGATAAAATAAACTGAAGCAGTATATTTATGTTTGTTTGAATAATGATTTCCGGTTTTAGCAAGAAATAAATTCCAGCAAGTTCAAATATTACAAATGAAATATTGAGCAGTTTATCTGCAAGATCCCTTGCAAAATAAAATCCGATTATCCCTTGCGGTTTCACTAAAAAATTAACAATTCCACCCTCACTTATATGCCCTCCAATATCCATAATCCTTGAAGATAAAACTATTGCCCTTGTTAAAGCTGAAATAAGCACATACGTCAGAATTGATGCCTCTGTATAACCAAAAACAGATGTTTGAGTTTGAAAAACAGTCCACCATACAAAATATACCAGCAAAAATTGTAAAACTGTCCTGAATCTCCAAAGAACAAAATTAAGCCTGTAAATCAGCATATTTTGCCAGCTTATATTAAATATTGAAAAGTATTTGTTTATCATATTTTCTATTCGTGCTTCCCAAAAATCCAGGGAGTATTAGTTTTAAAAGGTAGCTTTTCTGAGGATTTGCGAATTACTTTTTTTATATCCCCTTTTTCAACCATCCTGGCAGTTCTAACTACTGTATCCGTCCCAACTTTAACCTGTTTTGCTATATTTCTTATTGAGAGGCCATCCTCTAAAAGATTCGCTATTTCCCATCTATTTTTTAACATCCGCATTTCAGAGTTTGTAAGTAGTTTCGGAATTATCTCACTCGGAATATTTACTTTTTTGTCAAGTTTTGGTTTGGGCATGTATGGATACAGTAACAAAGTCAAAAGGCAAAAGTCAAAAGGCAAAAGTGGCAAAGTCAGCAGACGAGCGAGTTACATTTAGATCTAATTAATTAGATCTTTCCCCCGCTAAACACTTCCCTAATTATATCTTCTATCGGAGGCTCCTCTATTGTTAGATCTGCCACAGGGAAGTTATCAAGTAATTTACCGGCTCTTTTCGCAGCTTCTTTACCCGGGACATGAATTAAGGCATGAATACTGTTAAATTCTTTAACTTCTCCGATGCTTTTTAATTTCTCTTCTTCAACTTCTTTCTCAAAATCTACGTTTATTAGCTTATGCGGTGCAAACTTTTCAACAATATCTGAAAGCAGTCCGTCATATAAAATTATCCCCTTATCTATTATAATTACTCTTTTACAAAGTTCCTTTACATCTCCCATATAATGGGATGTTAATATAACCGTAGCGTTATACTTATTGTTGTAATTTTTAATAAAATCTCTCATATTTTTTTGCGCCACAACATCCAATCCAATTGTAGGTTCATCTAAAAACAGGACTCTCGGGGAATGAATAAGCGATGCAATAAGCTCACATTTCATCCTCTGTCCTAAAGATAACTTTCTAACCTGGATTTTCAATATATCTTCTACTTCAAGCATTATAGCGAGTTCATCTACAACCGCATTAAACTTTTCATTTGAAACTTCATAAATTTCTTTATTTAAAATAAAAGACTCCCACGGAGGCAAATCCCACCAAAGTTGATTTTTTTGACCCATAACAAGGGAAAATTGTTTTTGAAAATCAGCCTGCCTTTTAAATGGTTCATGTCCCAGGACTCTAACGTTTCCGGAGGTTGGATAAAGAAGCCCTGATAAAACTTTTAAAGTTGTTGTTTTTCCTGCGCCATTCGGACCGATGAACCCAACCAGCTCTCCCTCATTAATATCAAAAGAAATTCCATCAACTGCTTTCACATCTATATATTTTCTGTTTATAAGCGAACGTATGGAACTCAAAACTCCAGGTTCTTTTTTGTGGACAGAATAATATTTCTTTAAATTCTTAACGGAGATTATACTCATTTAAAGCTTCCATTGATTTGGTTTTGATGTCTAAAATTTGATAAAACTCAGGCGCTGGAATAGTTTCAAGAAATCTATTTAGAATTTTCTCCTGTTTCTCCAGTAAGGCTCTTAACCCTACGTAAACTGGTGTCGTGTTTTCAACCCTGGCAGTTTCCTTTGTCATTACACTAAGCGCAAACTGTTCATTTTCCAAAAATTTCTCAATGACCGGTAAAATTTTAGCCGGAGATTTACCTTTTTTTTGTAAAGCTTCAGCTTCATCCAATCTTTTATTCGCAAACTCTATATAAATTAATGCTCTTTGAACTCTACTAAGTTCTGTTGTAGAAAGCTTTAAAGTCTCTGTTTCTGTTTTAATTGGATATAAGAATTCACCCGGTAGGCTCTTAAGAGCCAGGATATAGGTCCCATATATCCCTCCAACTATTGCACATAAAATTAAAAGGGTAATAAAAATATTTCCTTTGTACATTACTTTTAGTTTACCACGAATATACCCTTGACAAGTATATTAATTTATGTGATTATACGCAAACTTAAATGTTTAGGGCTCTATGTAAGGTAATTCTTATAGCCCTGCCTACTTTTATCCTGTTTTTATGGATTCCTGCTTTTCCGCCAGAGGCGGATCTAGACCAAAGGTCTATCAGCCGTTGGCTGAAGCTTTTAGCTGGCGCAGGAATGACAAATGTAGTTTCTGCAGAACAATACTTTTTTTCTGATGAGTTTAATGAAGAAAGGGCAATAAATTCTCTTAACCCGGATAAATGGACAGCTTCTCCTAATGCTGCAGCCGGGGTTACAACAATCAGTGAAACCGGCGGAAATTTAGTTACAACTCAAAATAATTTTACTAACCAATATCCTTTTATTGTATCAAAAAATTCTGTTTTACCCTCGGGCGATTTTGAAGCTGAAATTAGATTTCAATATACACATGTTACCCCCTTTGGTACAGGAATTGCACTTTCACAAAATGCACCTAATATTCCTACTAATGATTTTGGAGGATTGCTTGCACTGAGCATCTGGCAGGATAACAATATCGGTCTCCAGATGCGGCTTCAATACCAGTCCAGCGTTGTTTATTCAATTACTATTAATACTAATCCTCATATTTTTAAAGTAACCAGAACCGGCTCAAAATATAAATTATATTTAGACGGAAACTTAGTTTATACCTCTCCTGATAATCCGGTTCAAGTAAGATACATCTGGTTTGGAAACCCCACCCTTCAATCCGGAATTCCGGATTGGACAAAGTTTAATGTGGACTACGTTCGGGTAAAGGCTTTACCTCCTGAGCCTTTCCTGGAACTTCCATGGGACTACGAAAGTGCTGGTTTAACATTCAACGAGGCGGCATTAAATATCAATTCATATTTTGACCATGAGTATCCTTTGCTGAGCTCAGGATTAAGTGAACCTCAAATTGGAATTGGCACTATTATTAATTACTTGGGTCCACCTAGAGTAGATCGACCATATTCCATGCATGACGGATATGATTACGGAAAAGTAGCTGGAGCAAAAATCGGTGTACCAGTATTAGCTGCTGCTTCCGGAACAACAAGTTATATGAATTCATGTGGAGCATGTGGAAATGCAATACTTATTAACCATGGTAATGGTTATCAAACTCGGTACTATCACCTGCAAAAAGACGGCTTAATTACAAGTGATCCGGCACAAAGTGTAAATGTAACTTCTGGTCAACAAATTGGAAAAGTTGGAGCTACTGGAAATGTTTTTCCGTCCGGAGAAGCCGGAGCACATATTCACTTTATGGTAGTGCAGGATAAAAACGGCGACGGGAATTTTAACGATAATATCCCGGACGGGATAACAGACCCTTTTGGCTGGCAATCAGAAAGTATTGACCCCTGGCCGAATTTCTTCTTTAATTACTCCGGCAAAAACCTTTTTGGAAATTTAAGTTTTTATTTATTCAAAAAACAACTTGATAACTTAAATGCAACCTTAACTTCAAACGGTGGAGTATTTAATAGCGGGAGATATACTGTAAAGGCACCTCAAGAAATTACCAGCCAGGATCTAAATCTTCAGATCAAACAATCTCCAATAATAAGTATCACCAGTTCATTAGTTTCCGTTGGATCAACAATAGATATGACAGCCCGGGACAACTTTGGTAATTTAGTTACTTCATTCCCGCAGTTTTTTGAAATATTAGTAGACCTTAAAATTATGGATCTATCCCGGTTTAAAACTTCTACTTTGCAATTTTATTCAAGTCCTGATGGGATAACCTGGACTCCGCTTCCTACAGAAGTAGATCTAACAAACAAAACTGCTAAAACTTCTGTTAATCATCTAACTCACTTTGCGCTTATTGGCGAAAGGATAGATATAACTGCACCGATTACTACTGCAGAGTTAGAAGGAATAGGAGGACAAGCGGATTGGTTTAAATCTGACGTTAATTTAGTACTAAATGCTAAAGACAATGAAGATGGATTAGGAGTTGATTATACTTTATATAGAATTAATAATGGAGACTGGGAAGTTTATGAGAATCCTGTTCCTTTAGATGAAGGAGATTATCACGTTGAATATTACTCCGTAGATAAAGATGAAAATATTGAAGGGATAAATTCTAAAGATTTTGATTTTAAAATAGATAAAACCTCACCGGAGGCTTCTATAAATTCTGACACCCAATATATTTGGTCGCCAGACGGAAAAATGGTTGATGTTAAGGTTGAGGGTAGTTCTGCTGATGATAATTTATACGAAAGCAAACTAATAATAGATGATGAATACGATAAATTGGACTCGGAAAAAGATATAACGAATAATTATTCAGGTATAATTTCTCTAGAAGCATCAAGAGATGGTGGCGATTTAGACGGAAGGTTGTATATAATAAAAATAGTTGCGGAAGATTTAGCAGGAAATATTACTGAAAAACAAATAAATGTAATGGTTCCTCACGATCAGAGGGAGTAAAGGCACACCCACCTCCGAGGTGTGATTCAGATGTAACCTTTAAGCTCACCTCGGAGGTGAATATCAGAATCTATATGAAACAACAAGGCAACGTTTTGATTATATTATCTATATTAGTTGTACTTTCCTTAGGAGTAATTTTCTACTATGTTTACTCAAAACCAGAAAATATTGCTACCCCTTATCAAGAACCATCTATAATAAAAATTCAACCAACTAGCACAAATAGCGTAGATCAAACAAAACCCTATCAATCAATGCCAATGAAATTTAACGTAGAATTACCTGTAAAATTCCAAGCAGTCGAAAAACCTGGACGGATAACATTTTCCAACACAGAAGGTAATATTATAATCGACCGAAATGGTACTAATTTCATAAGTTTAAAGGATTATCTGGTAGATCTCGATTCTAGAAATAAAGTACAGATTTCCGAAGAAACTCAACTAACAATTAATCAGTACTCCGCAACTAACAGATTGATTAAATATCAGTCCGGAGAAATTCAAAAAATCTACATTATTTTTGTAAGTGGCTTTATTTATAACTTTCAGACAGACTCTCAATCCCTATATGATTACCTGGATC
>Ga0209542_10006910_pt1 | contig 21859 bp, 25 predicted proteins | sample RifCSPhighO2_01_FD_184028 | JGI IMG/M metagenome (GOLD analysis project Ga0209542, IMG submission 184028) | Soil microbial communities from Rifle, Colorado - Rifle CSP2_plank highO2_0.1 (SPAdes) (version 2) | ecosystem: Environmental > Terrestrial > Deep subsurface > Rock core/Sediment ... | reverse complement strand
GACATTAATGGTGACGGCATCATTAACTCGCTGGATATCATCTACACGCTGGAGAATCTGAATAAGGGCGATTCCTGCGCCTTCAATAAATAATCAGACTGCTTTCTTCTTGAAGGCATCCAATTCCTTCAGTTTCCACATAAATAGGGCCGATTTTTTGCGCGCGCCCGAGTCGACAACGAAGCGAAGCGCTTTTTCCAGTATCGGGCGCGGAATATCCCGAGCAAACTTGATATAGAGGCTTTTGTGCTTGTAGTCATCCAATTTTTCCGCCAAATGGACACCAAAAGACTGAAATTCCCGGGACAGGTATCTATCTTCGAGCGGGTTGAAGTTCTTCAGAACGTCTTTAATCGATTTCATACTTGAATTGACCGTTTTGCCAATTATAACCAATTAGAGTAAATCTTGCCACCTCATGATATAATATGCTCATGTTCGAAGCCTTTATACAGCATTTGATCGGTAATCGTGTGCCTGAGTATACAATCGTATTGTTACTCTATTTGCCCCTGGTGGCCTCATTTGTGACCTTTTCCCGGTACGTCATCGGCTGGAAAAGTCTCAATATTTACTCAACTATCCTACTCGCTTTTGCCTTATATCACCTGTCTCGAGGCGCAGCGGGCGAAATTGACGTCATAACTGGCTTTGTCCAGGGGGGAATCCTGATCTTTTTCTCTGCTATTACAGCATTGCTGTTGCAAATGATTATGAGTGAAGTCAGGCTCCATTACCTCGCAAAAATCAGCCTCGCTATGTCTGCGGTTACGGGCGTGATTTTTGCGTTGCTGTATCTGGCCGGAGAAGTGGCTAATGATACTTTTATTAAGCTCAACCCGATCGCCATTCTCATCGTCATCATCGTAATGGAGGTCTTCATCAGGAGCTATATTCGCAAAGGCTGGCGCAAATCGCTGTTTCTCGTGGCTAATACTGTTGGCCTCGCTTATCTGATTTTTTTCGTCATTGCTCAAGAAAACGTCAAAAATTTTGTTCTGGCCCATCCGGAAGTCATCCTGTTTACTGTGTTCTTCAATATTATCATTGGCCGTTGGCGTGGTTTGCGGCTCAGTGAATACCTCCGCTTTAAAAATATTCACATGACCAGCTTCTATGATTCCGAATATAATAAGGAATAAAAATCGCATTCTTGGTATTAACGAGCGTAATTTGCTGTATATCAAGAAGTATAATTCTGCGTTAGCGACTCGCATTGCTGATGATAAGATCCTTACCAAGAAAATTCTGGAGAAAGGCGAGTTGCCGACTACTAAGATATTTAGCATTGTTAAGAACCATCAAGAACTGGAAGAATTGGACTTCTCCCAATTTCCCGCCGATTTTGTCATCAAACCAGTAAAAGGAGTCGAGGGTCGAGGTATTGAGATAATCTACAATCGTGACAAGGAGGGCAACTTCATTGGCACCCAATCGAAAAAGGTTTCCGAAAATAATCTCAAACTTCATATGGCAGAAATTCTCGAGGGAAAATTCTCTCATAATTACTCCCCTGATAGTGTGCTAATTGAAGAACGAGTTAAGCCACACAAAAATTTCCGTCCGTATATTTATAAGGGAACACCGGATGTTCGGGTGATCATTTTCCGCACAGTGCCGATTATGGCAATGATTCGGTGGCCGACGCAGGATTCTAATGGGAAGGCGAATTTAAGTCAGGGAGCGGCGGCCAGTGGGATTGATTTGGCAACTGGAATTACTACCCATACTATTAAAGAAACTAAAGAAGGGCAGATTTATTTTATGGATTTTGTCCAGGGGGAACGGGTACGCTATTCTGGGTTCAAGATTCCCTACTGGGACAAAATCCTCACCTATAGCGTAAAAGCCAGTAAAGCCGCTGGTCTCGGCTTTTGTGCTGTCGATTTTCTTATTGATAAGGAAGACGGCCCGCTCATTGTCGAACTTAATGCTCGAGCGGGCCTCCGCATTCAACTGGCCAACCAGGACGGCCTAAAATGGCGGCTAGAGCAGGTCAAACATCTCCAGGTAAAATCAATCGCCCATGCCATTCGCCTAGGCAAAGACCTGTTCGGCGGTCAAGTCGAAGAAGAAATTGAAGCCATTGCCGGAAAAAAATTGATTTCCGTTATTCAGCCAGTTAAGTTATACTCCAAGACAGGTAAAAAAAATGTGACTATTAAAGCCAAAGTTGATACCGGAGCCTATTATTCCTCCATCGACACCGAAATCGCCAAGGAATTAGGTTATACAGATGCCATCAACCTTTTCAAAAGCTATGAGGTACCCGAAACAATGACCACAGAAGCGGAAGCAAAAAAATGGAAAGCTAAATTACACGATATTCTGCTGGAAAAAGAGCCTTCCATCGTCAACACTCATACCATCAGCAGCAGTAACGGTCATAGTTACCGTATCGCTATCGCCGTAAAATGTCGCATCGGCGATAAACCAGTTGACCTGGAAATTAACATCAAGGATCGCAGCCATTTACGCTTTCCCATGTTATTGGGGAGAAGAGATTTGAAGGAATTTTTAATTGATCCCTCGAAAACCATTCTTAATGTATGAATCAGCAGAAAAAAATTCTCATTTTAAGAGCCACCTATGGACCTAGTGATGAAAAAAACTTGGCGCCATTGCTTCGGAGCCGACAATTTCAACTAAAATATTATAAAGATCTTATTATCTATCTGGAACCACAGCCAGGAACTACAAAGATCACTATTGATGGGGTTCCTCTTGAATCATATGACTTAGTGTATATACGGACGTGGAAAACTCGGCATTTCCTATCAAGGATAATCGGACGATATCTTCAATACAAAAAAATTCCCTTCATCGATTCTGAAACCGTCTCTTCTTCGTACGGGGATAAACTCGTGCAATACATGGGTTTCCACATCAATAGGTTTCCTTTTCCAAAAACGTTGTTTATTCCCCGAGAATCGATTCTGAAAAATCAGCCGTTAATTCTTAATTATTTCTCTCTTCCCTTCGTGATGAAATCAGATTTTGAGAATAAAGGGAAAGATAATTACCTTATTTCATCTGTTGGTGAAATAAATAAAATCCTCGGAAAATCAACTGATGACAAAAATTTCATTTTTCAGGAGTTTATTCCTAATAATTTTGATTATCGTTTCTGCGTTTTTGGTTATAAAACAGCCATCGCCTATAAGCGGATTCGGCTTCAAGGCAGTAAAACTCATCTGAACAATGTTAGCCAGGGCGCTCGCGTCGTTAAGGTCCCGCTCGCGCCCATCAAAAAACTCTGCATTCTTGCTGAAAAAGCCGCCCGATTATCCCGCATTGAAGTCTGCGGTGTTGACATTGTCATTGACAAGAATTCCCAAAAACCTTATATCTTTGAGGTAAATAATATTCCCGGGTTTAGCCAAAGGAGCGCTCAAAATAAGTTGAAAAAGTATCTGCTTTCGCTAGCTAAATAATTAGTCTGGCGGCGCCGTGAAGCGAGTTATCCTGAATATCGACAAATTTAATTGACTCGGCGGGCACGGCCAGTTTCTGTAAATAGTCTTTTACCATATCTTGATAGTGCCAGCCGTGCCAGAAAACACTGCCTTCCATAGCGCAGACGAGATTAGGCTGTTTTTTATATTGAAATATACCGGCCAATTGGGCTGCAATCAGTGACGCCGATCTTTCAAACAACTTCTGGGCAATTGGGGAATTATCGGACTGACCCTCGTCGGCAATCTGGGATAATTCCTCTGTTGTCGTACATTGGGAATTAGTAACTAGTAAGTTGTAGTGACAAATTAAATATCGACCGGAAACTTCCTTCTCAAAAATGAATTGGCCAGGTTTTTCTGATTCTTTATCAATAATTATTCCTGTTTCCGTGGGAGTAAATTTACTGAAGCCGCCGGATTCTAAATTAATAATCGTGGACTGATCGGAGCAAATACCAAAATCCACGCCCGTACCAACGATGCCGGCAATGAGATTTTCCCAACTGTGGTCGGCCAGGCCAGCTAATACTAAAATGACCTGATCATTACCAACAGAAATGCGAATTTTTCTTTGGTGTTTTTCTTTAAGATAATTTTCTAATTCTTCGCCGACGACTTTACCCAAAAGTCCATCGAAAAGATGTTCCTTGGTGGCATGAATCATTTTGCCATCTAGTAGATTATTCCTCATTACCGGTTCCAATGCCTGAGCTAAATTAATCACCAAATTATTCACGTTCGGATCAAGATTGGCTTGAATAAAGGAGAAAAAGACTTCTTGGTCGGAGAATATAGGGACGGATGATTCTTCCCTTGATAAGATTTCGGCCTTGTTGCCGACCTTCTTCATCAGGGCTTTTTTCATGTGGGAGCCGCCGATGGTGATCACCTGGAAGACCGCGCCATCGGCGACCACCGATTGGCTTGGTAGTGGATTTCTAATGCACTGAAGACTACTGGCTTTTCCACTGATACCCGCTTCAATTTCCTTAACAAAATTGTCCCGAATCGTTTCAAGATCTTCCTGAGAATACATTTCAATATCTGATGACATATGATTCATTATACCCTACCCTTTTAGTGCTGACTTAACTCAATAAGTAAATTCATATTTTTCTTATCGGGACCTTTCTTATCAACGCCGGGCGTTTCCAGAACAAATGGCTTGTCTTTCAGCAGTGGCTGTTTCAGGATGTTGCGGAACCCGGCACGACCAATGCTTCCCTCCCCGATATTGGCGTGTCGGTCGTGTCCCGAACCTAGCTCCGTTTTCGAATCGTTAGCATGAATACACAGTAATTTCCCTATTCCAATCTTCTTGTCGAATTCTTCCAGCCATTTCGCAAATATTTTTCCGTCCGTGACGTCAACGCCTGAAGCAAACAAATGCTGAGTATCAATACAAAATCCCAAGTGATCTGAAGAGACCGACTCATTAATGAATATCAGTTCTTCCAAACTGGAACCAAATCGCTTCGGAGAGGCCATATTTTCTACAATAAAACACTGGTCTTTCGGGGCATCTGAAAGAACCGCCTTAATATCATCAATTATCTGTTCTCGGTTGTTATCAGTCCCTAAATGCACGATCGTGCCCGTGGCACCAAGTTTACTTCCCATTTGAAGATAATGAGTGACTGATTCCCGTGACAAGCGACGCAAAGTTTCCTTCTCCGATCCGAAATTTACCAAATATATGGCGTGAAGGAAAAGCTGCTGAAATTTTTCTGCTTTGAACCCCACGTTAAAGGCCGCTATTGCTTCGTCCGTATATTCTGTAATACGAAAACTCCTTGGCGAAGAAACAAATATCTGTAACGCTGAAAAGCCCTCCTTCTTGCCACGGCTAATCCCATTTTGTAATCCGCCGGCGACGGAAACATGACCCCCGAATATCATAGTTATAGTATACTAATAATATGAAACTTGTGGTTGGACTGGGAAATCCCGAGGAAAAACACGCCCAAAATCGGCATAACGTGGGATTCATGTTCGTCGATTTTTTCGCTCAACAACTTGAGGAAAAGGATCAGCAATGGAGAAATAAAATTACTATCCTTAAGCCCCAAACCTTTATGAATCAATCGGGAGAAGCCGTTCGGGAGCAGAAAAACTTCTTCAAAATTCCCTTGGATGACATCTTTGTTGCCCATGACGATCTCGATCTTCGCCTTGGCGAATTCAAGATACAAAAAGGTAAGGGCCCTCACGTTCACAATGGGATTCTTTCCGTGGAAAAAGAGTTGGGAGCGGGCAATTTTTATCGAATACGAATTGGTGTTGATAATCGAGATCCGGAAAATCGTTTACCCGGTGGCAACTACGTCCTCGCTAACTTCACCGACGAGGAACTAGCCACTTTACAGACGATTTTCCCCAAAATTGCCCAGGAACTTCTCCCCTATCTTGCAGTATAATAAGGCAACGTCTTGCCCGCGTGGCGGAACTGGTAGACGCGCTACGTTCAGGGCGTAGTTCTCTTAAACGGGAGTGTTGGTTCGAATCCAATCGCGGGCACTAGGCATGATTGGCTAAACTTGCAGCCAATTGACTAACAGCCACAGCAGTCTGTCTCTCATCCTGACCTAGGTTTTTACAAAAACCCTGCCAAGATGGTAGTTGAACGTTATTGTCTCTATTCTGAAGTGCCAGGGTTATCGCCGCAACATGACTGTTACCGGCAACCACAGTCATCTGTCCAGGTAAGTCATGCCGGAGTTGGCGAACGTGACCGTGGAAAACCGCCTTATCACGTACCTTGGAACGAAAGGAATTGACTCTCTTGGCTAATACCGGCAAGGACTCTTCTGTAATCCCATGCCTATTCAATAATGGAGTGTCATAAAAAGCGCGAATGCCTAAATTAAACAAGTCTCTTCCCAGTGAGGAGTGACCTATTGTACTAAACAACATAGCTGAAAGCATATTTAATTCCCGATCACTTAATTCAGCTCCCGATTTCATATTAGCAATTATTGATTTTCCCATTACATAGAAAAGGGATTCGAGTGGCAGCATACCGTATTGGCCCATCAGTCTTGGCATATCAACCCCTTCCTCAAGAAACACTAAGCTAGTATTCCCTTTTTTAGCTTTTGGATGAGTTTTACGAAAATAACGGATAATAAATGGCTCGATGTCAGTGTTATCATACGCTTCATACGCACCTGCAGTACCCTCTACAAGAAGATGTTGAGTTAATTCCGTTATCCTTCTGATTCTGGCGAGTTCATCGCTGGTAGCCAACTTGAAGGGGATACCATGAGACCATGAAATTGCTAGAATGGTGGAGCTTTCATTGACCGATGTAACCTCCACAGGCCGTCCATATGGGCCAGTCACTCCGTCATGTTCCAGCATGCCGAATTATACCATGTGCTTGAGCCCCTTGACAAACTTACCTCTGTATAATACAGTATATACATGAAATTGCTTGCTTTGCCAGAAGGTTTTCAGTGGGATGGAGGAAATTTTGATAAAAGTCTATTTGACCATGAAGTGCTAAATCAAGAAGCAGAAGGAGTTTTTTTTGATAGAAAGAAATTCATTTTTAAGGACAAGTTACATTCTGAGGGGGAAGAAAGATATAGAATTCTCGGCAAGACAAATAGGAATCGCTTGCTTTTTGTTGTTTTCACTCTTCGTGACAATAGAGTTAGAATTATTTCCGCCCGAGATATGAATAAAAAGGAGGTGTATCTATATGAAAAAAGAACTTAAACTTCCCAAATTCAAAAATGAAGATGAGGAAAGAGAGTTTTGGGGAAATCTTGATCTATCAAAATACTATGAAGCAAGTGATTTGGAACCTGTCAGTTTCCCTAACCTGAAACCAAGTTCCAGCCCTATTTCAATTAGAATTCCTAATTACCTGCTCAATCAGGTAAAAGAAAGAGCCAATGAGCTGAATATTCCTTATCAATCGTTGATAAAAATGTATATCCACCAGGGTATCAGTGTCGCAAAATAGTCCCATTTGGATTTGATTTGAAATCCATTTGAAAGTAAAATCTGTATATGCCTGAAACTTTTCCTAAATCCATCTCCAAAAAATACATCTATGCTTTTAGTGTCTCGAAATTTGGGCTCTATTATATTTCTATTACTAGCCAATGCGGATCGACGCAAGATCTAAGAGTAGAGATTGATAACTTTAAACCAAGAGAGATTCCACCTAAAGACAAACCTCAGTACTACGATACTCCTCCTGCGTGGAACGGGACTCATCTTAAAAGTCTTAAAAAAACTGTTATCTTTATTCTACTTCTCTCTAAAGGTAAGCATGCCCTAACTTTTGTACCAAAAAATGGCGCTACCATAAATCGAATTGATTATAAATATATAAAGGATTCTGATGAAATCGTATTTAAAATGAACACTCAGGCTGAAGAGGGTAATCGTAGGCCTTGGTACACATTTGTGCTAGTAAATATCCCATTGCGATCAATCGGCGCCGAAGCCACTACAAAATGGCACTTTCTTGATGGGGACGATATGAAACTAATCATCGATGGTAAAGTCGAGAAAAATTCTCAATCTATTCTTCATAAAAATTGGTCATGGTCTGCAAGGCCGTGGCATTTTCTAGCAAAAGGGAAAAAGGAATACAAGGAATTCACTCCCAATCTACCTTCAGATCTTCATTATATTGAGCTTTGGGCTGATAAAACACCTATTTTACATCAAGTAAACCTGAATCTAGGACCTTATGAGAGTAAACAAGTTCCTACAGTTGAGGATCCTAGGTGGACGGGTGATTTCTCCGATGATACTGATCAGATTATTCTTGCTCGGGCTTTGTTTGGCGAGGCAAGAAATACTTTAGTCCCAGATAGTGCCCGAATTGCGATTGGATGGGTCATCAGAAATCGGGTTGAGAGTAAACGATGGGGAGAAGAATATTTTGAGGTTATTACTCAACCATTGCAGTTTAGTGCATTTAATGAAAATGATCCTAACCGTATTTACGTCGAAAACCCAATATATACTAAAAGAAAAATTGATATTAATGCCTGGGAACATGCATATGATATTGCGGGAAAAATCTTGACCAATCAGTTATCAGATCCTACTAACGGAGCCAATCATTATTTTGACAATAGTATCAATACCCCCGACTGGGCTCAAAACGAAAAGCCAAAACTTACTATTTCTTATACAAATAAATTCGATACGGAAGGCACAATTTTCTTTTATAAACTATGAAAAAATTGCAAGCTACAGGAATCTTGTTTCTGGTTACATTAATTGGAATATTAAGTATTGCTATATCCGCTCAAGGTGTAACAAATCGACAACTTACTTCAGGAGTCGATATTACTGACATACCAATGTTAGACTATCGTTTTATTGTTGAAAAACGATTTCAAGTTTTTTTTACCAAGCACAACGAAACAAAGCAAGTTTATTTTAATGCAAAACCTCTAGTTTCCATTGAATTTTCACCATCCCATGACAGGATTGCTTTCTTTTATAAGTCCGGCGACGAAACATCAGATGATATTTCGCTTGTAATATTTAATATAAAAGAAGAGAAAACGAAGGAAATTTATCATACTAGTCATGCATCTTGGGACATTAAAAGCACTCTACATTGGTTAGGCGATAACTATATATTTTTCCTTAGGTATTGCGGAACCTCCTGTCAAGGAATATCGCTACTTAGTCTCAAAACCGGACACATATCTAACGCTGTATTATCATACCAATCATTACCAAACCTTCCAGAAAAAACATATTTTAAAGATTGGTTTGGACAGAAATTTGAAATAGATGGACTGGTGGAAAGGGTTAAGTCTGAGACTAAAAAAAACCGCCACTATCTAGTATTTATGCTCAATGATTATAAGGGAGATATTATAGGAAAATATAAATTTCTTTTTAATGGGAAGGCCTTAATTGGTGTTTGATTCAGGTTAAAACTTGACTTCCTCTGTCTTTATCCGGCATACTGAATATGTAATTTCTATGTCCATATTAGATCAGCCGGCACCCCATATTAATATCGTGAAGAAGCATGCCGCTTTGCTTATTGGCCAGGCGATACTTTTAGTTATCCTGGCCACGTTCTACGTTGGTTTTGAAGTTAAAGCTAGCTTATTAGAAGCGAGCGTACCAAAAGACGTTATGTCGCCGCTTGTCGCCGACACGACTGACGATAATGCCGTTCTCGGCGCCGAAGCGGCCGCTTCCCCTACTCCAGAACCAGCCATCATTGATAACCAGGAAGCAGTAGCACCAATTGAACAGCCCACCCCAACAGCGACCCCATTTCCCAAACCATCTAAAGAGGAATACACCATCGCCGTCTACGGTGACTCTATGGAAGACACCATGGGTGAAGTGTTGGAATACTTAGAACATGAACTAACCGCCCGATATCCCGATACTAAATTCAATTTATACAATTATGGCATGGGCTCAAACAACGTCCTTGATGGTATGGCCCGTTTCAACAGACCTTTTGTCTACCAAGACCGAGATTATCGCAGTCTTAAGGATATCAAACCAGACATTATTATCATGGGATCTTTTGGATATAACGTGCTAACGCCTCACGACCGTAATGCTCACTGGTTGGGACTGACTCGCCTCGTTGAGGAAGCGGAGAAAATTACCCCGACTGTATACATGTTAGCTGAAATCGCCCCAAAAAGGCGCGGCTTTGGCTTTGGACCCAACGGAGTTAACTGGGAACCAGCGACAGCATTTGAGCATACCGGAAAAATTATGGAGCAACTAGAAAATGCCATTGGCCTCTCCAGCGCCTTACACGTCCCGCTGATTGACGCCTATACCCCGTCACTCCAGGAAAATAAAAGGGAGGGCAAATCAGAGCTGATTAATCCTTCCGACGGGATTCATCCTTCGGTAGAAGGCCACGAGTTCACTGCGAAGATTATTGCTGATACTATCCAACTCCCCTAGCGTTAACTACTTAAAGAATACAAAGTAGACCAATATAAAAGTAATCATCATGAGAAAAAAAGAGATTGAAATTTGAACATTTATATCAAAAAAATCCTTTTTATTTGTCATATGCTAATCCTAAACTTATAAGCGATCACTAAACACGCTATCATTGCGCCAGTATTAATTATAACCAACGACGTTCTTTTTTTCCTCGGTATTTGCTGATAAGTTTGAGTTATAAATATAGCTCCAAACCAGCCCGCTGCTACATTGACCAGAAAGTCCGAGATAATGAGATTTGATACCATAATCAATGATTATAAAAAACAAAGATTAAATTTCTCTTAACTGGAGGCGACCGATAGAAATTTGCTCGCTGTGGAGAGTGTCGAAAATATGAGGTATACTATGCAGGTACAGGAGGTGTCGCATAGTGGCCTATTGCACAGGTTTGCTAAACCTGCGAGCCCAAAAGCTCACGTGAGTTCGAATCTCACCACCTCCGCCAAAAATTCACTTCACCGCAACAAGTAGAGCGCTTCTTTTTCCCAGCTCAATATCCTCTGGTAGTGGAATTGGATTAGTTCCTCCTATAAAGGCATCCAGGGATCTTCTATCTCTGAAACCTCTAAATTGGTATGCCATTACACTAGAAAATCCCGTCCCTAATAGCTCTTCGGTTAGAAACTCTGCGTCCTCAGGTGAACCCAGTTCGGCCATTATCAGTCTCCCATTATCAACAAGGAGTCTATGTGCTCCTTGAAAGAAAATTCTTCTAGCAGTATCCCTATCTGTTACTTTTGCAATTAATGACCTTAACAAGTAATTCGTATGAATCGTGTTGAATTCACCTAGCGATCCATCAAGACTAATTACATTGGCATATTGGAATTGCGCTGGGCCATCTTCTGCAAATGCTTTCGTGTCGATGCCCTCAATGTCTCCTACTACTAGCTCGTTATCAGGAAAAACCGCCCCGACACAAGCAGCAAATTCACGAATCGTAGCAATCGATAAAGCCCCAGCAAGAAGTGCTCTGTGCGGGCCTGTTTGATGATCTTTAAACCTGTCACGATATTCCCTCATTGCTTCTAAATAAGCAGGGGCAACATTACCATAGGAGGCAGAAAAAGTCCTGGAATCGAAAAATCCCTCCGCAAGATGGCGGAATTGATGACTCCTTTCCCCAATGTGTCTCGCTTAAATTGCAGGTCCAATATATTTATCCACTAACCTACCATGGGGAAAGGGATTATCGCGATAAGAATGAAGCTCCGCAAGCTCGTCGACATCAAGTTCCCCAAGGGGAACGTCATTAATCCTGGCGATACTACGTAAATAACGGGTACGCAGATCGTCCTCTGTTTCTCTACGGATGAAATTCGTCCCGGTCGTGTAATTTTGATCCTGTTCCGTCATATATTATTAAGAAAATAGAAGAGTATTATATCAGAGTTTGGACCTTTATGGCGATCTGCAATATAAATGGACACCCGAAAGAGGCTGCTTCACCAGCGGCCGCCGCCCCCGAACCTACTGAATAAAATTACTGGGAAGAGTCTTTGTGAAGGTGTTGGTATGTTTTTGCTGCTGCTATAAAACCCAGGACACACACCGCTGCCAGAGCATCTCGTCTTAGTGCTGAGTCAGCCATCGCATCACTGTCCAGTTCCGGAGGAAATTCATTCGAATTAGTTGCAATTTTATAACGTTCGTAGGTCGTCGCCACATTGGCAGTCGCCGTAAAGACAGCAACGGCGGCCTGTAATGGTAATCCATTTGGATTCGGGTTGACACTAACAGCTATACCGGAAGGAACTCGTCCTTGTCTCGTTCCGAAACGCTGCAATAGTCCACTACCATCTTCAGGCACCGCTCGTCCCTTGGCTTCAGCGGCTGCTTTCATCGCCCGTGCCCAAGAACTGGTTATTGCAGCGGTATAGGCAGAAAATTCACCAAGTCTATCGCCTCTCTTATTAGCCGCGACTGCTTGTGCTAAATACATGTAGGCTTCCTGAATGCCATCAGAAATGGCATCTTTCAATGGGCCCTTTTTTTTATCTCTTTTTATCCCTAGGGAATCTCTGTATCGAGCAACAGAGCCATCAATGCCATCCAAAAGCGCTCCGGCAACCATTACGGCGGCTGGGATAGCATTTGAAGTGTTAGGCTCGCCTTGAGCTCGCCTTTGGAGATTTTTCGAGGCCTGGTGTGCCCCGACCACAACACCTAGAGTCCCTAAAATAGTCAGGTGGTCGGCGGTAACTCCAGACGCTTTTTCGTAAATTAGTTGCGCAATCTGGGTAGTAAGACCTGAAGTTCTGGCTCTTAGCGCTGAATTCCTTGTTACAGAAACATTTTCGACGGGCATATTGACGAGGATTATACCACAGTCACCAGCTGCCGCCGCCCCCACCGCCGCCTCCGCCACCAGAGGAACCACCGGAGAAGCCTGAGGAATGACCTGTTGAAGAACGTGTCGGCGTTGCCGCGGTGTTAAAACTCTTGAATGACGACTGGAGCCCGTTCATCATTGAATTGGTCGTAAACGCCCCTAAGTGATACGTCTGGTACCATTCCGGTTGTTTTAGGTTAATGTCTTTAAATCTTTCCATCCAAATTTTTTCCACCCCAAAAGCGATCGCATAAGACAAAAATTTCTCAAATAGAACCTGTTTATCCTTGAATTCCGGATTTTTCTTCGCTTCAAAAGCGATTTGGCGCTCCTGGCTTTTAAGAAAGTGAAATAACCCTTTGGCTTTATTCCCCTGTTGAGCGCCGAAGAGGGTTTTTCTCGGCATGGCGCGACCAAAAATAAAGGCACTAAGCGCCAATTGGAGGTTAAAGCTCATCACTCCGAGTACCCCGATTAATGCATAGAAAGTGCGGATTGACTGAGGATTCTTAGGGAAGAAACCGTCGGCGACCAAGCCTTCATAAATCATTTTTTCGATTGCGGCAACGGTAGTTACCAGACTTTTGTCTTTGAGGCGGATTTCCGTAGTCTTTTTATCGGGCGGAAATAAATCGGTGAGTAGTTTTATTTCGAAGTTATTAAGCGAGACGATTGGTTCCTTTTTAGATCCCGTATCGTTTTTTTGTAGCCAGAAATCATCTTTTTTCTTTTCGTTTATCGTTATGTGGCCGCGACGTGCCAGATCCACAACGGTAGCCAGCACGTCGCGGAGATTCACCATCTCATCTCTCAATGTTCCCGTTTCTGCTGGAGTGAGTGACCGGCCTGATTTAGTTTCTGGAGCATCAAAATAGGCGGTCGGAGCATAGCCGACGTCAGGGTCACGACCGTATCGATACCACTTCACTGCAATCCAAATCGGGTAGACTAGGTACCAGAAAAGAGCCCCAATTATCGCCAGTGCAAAAAGAATTTTTCCCAACAACGTGTCTCTAAAATTGATCACTTTTTGTGCCGGCAGTTCCGCCACAATTCCCTTGGGAAAACCAACTACTATCGTTAAGCCTTCATAAGCGCCAAGCGACTGGGCTTGAATAGTAATAACTCCTCCCTGTTGTTGAATCTGGCAATTTTCTTCAGTACTGCCGTACGCGCCAGTAAAACACTTCAAGGGAATTTCTGTGTAGATTTGACCTTCTGGAAGAGTTACTTTCACGTTCACCTCGTTAATCGGTATACCCCAGCCATTACCGGTGATATTCCAGAAAAATTCATCATGATCAGAGAAATAAAATAAGGCTCCTTTAAGATGATAGGAAATCACATAGGTATGAATTCCGTTTACAGTGCTATTGGCGTCACCTATTTTGAGAGACAATTCGTCATTAGCTTTAGAATCCTGAAAATTATAATCCTGGTCGTTTTCATCAGTAACAACGATGTTATCGATATTAAAGCGGTATTTCTCGTTCCGATCGTTAATATAGGTATAGGGAATATTCCGATAAATACCATGTCTTTCCAAAGGTCCAAAATCGTACTCAATTGATTCTGATAGGTCAACAGTCCCGTCCGTATTTATTACTGCGTCAACGTCAAATGATTCAATGTGCTCTATCGTTTGGGCGGATACTTTAGAGCCGTGGAGAAGAAAGAATAATGAGCTAATACTCAGTGCCAAAAATAACACGACCGACATTTTTAACGTTTTAAAAATCTTCTCCACTTCGTGATGATTAATCCGATGATATCTTCCCTTATGCGAAAGCAGCGCACCGGAAAATGTTTTGGGAATATGCATCAGTTCATGGATTAGCACTTTGATTTGCTCCTCTCTGGAAAGCTTGTCGTACCGTTCCGACAGTACTTCAATCACATAGGTTGGTTTGAATCCGGCGGCAATCTGAAAAATACGAGACAAGCCCCAGATTCTGGCATAAGCACGAGCAGAACTACCGATACTCCTCATACAATAAATACTTTGGCTCTGAACATGGTCCAGTTTAAGTTCTTTAACCAGTTTCTTTATCATTCTTTCCACGTCTTTGGCTTTCTCGAATATCACCGGCTGGCTAGACCTTTTTTTTCGAAACATAGACTCATTATACTGTATACTGTTGGTATGAATTGCCCTAACTGTAATTATATTCTGGCAAAAAAGCAGTTTGGAAAAAATAAAGTCGACCATTGTGATAGTTGCGGTAGCACGCTGTTTCAGCCCAATCAAATCAATCGGATTTCTCTCGAGGATGCGGAAGCGCTCGCCAAGATGAAACGGAGTGATACGATATCAAATGCCGAGAAGTTTTCTCCCACCGATCGCAGTCCTCTGAAAAAAATGACTGACGAGTCGATTCCTAAGCATGTAACACTACTCAAGTCTGATACCACTGGAGAAATTTTTGCCTTTGGCGATGATTTAGTCAATTTTAAGAAGGCTCAGGGAGCGAAGATTAATTACTATCAAACTTGGAATATTCCTTTGCCGGCATTGCGTACCGTGTTGATTTATAGTTTCATTATCGTTTCTACGGTTTCGGTAGCGTTTGTGGCTTCTAGAATTGGTGGGCCGACGTCGCAAACCATTCAGGCGGCGAGCATTTGCGACGGCGGCCCCCAGGTGCTGCAGGTAGAAAATCAATTCGTTGTCTCCTGCTCGACTAAGACTCCCCTTTCCAGCAAGGCTAACATCGTTTGTAACAATAATGAAGAAACCATTGTCATCAATGAAGCACCGGCTCAGGTCCATCTTGCTACCCTGCCACTCACCTGCCAACGAATTCGCTTTGTTTTCTCCGAAAAGGACCAGTCCCTCGAGACCGAGTGGCTAGAGCTATAATCTCCCTTTAATCTGCATTTCAAAGTCATTAGGAAAGAACCATAATTGAGTCTCAGTAACTATCTCTCTGGTTTTGTGCCGGTTAATTAGCGCCAGCTGGATTTTCCGGAAGAGCCATTCCAACACATCTCCAACCAGGCGATTCTGATTGCCAACGCTCTGATAACGACTAGTCGGAATTGTATAGTTGGGAAAATAGTGGCTGATCCACCGATTCTTTTGGAGAAATTTTTGCGCTTCGGCGTGATGAGAAAAAACCGGCTTCATCTGAACCACCTCATGGGCGGTATAAAGATTTCTTTTATATTTCGGAACTGAAATATTACGTCCGTCGAAAAACATATTGAGACAGGCTAAATCTCGTACAGTCACCTGCCCCCTTTTTCGACGAGCCCCCATTACATTGGCAATAAATAAGCCGATGACCCGCCCCGTCCACATTCGTTTTGGTGCGGTGATAATAAAAAAATCGACATCATCCTTTGTCTCGGCATTTCCCATCGCGCATGAGCCGGAAATGCCGATAAGTTGTATTTGAGGAAATTTGGCTAGAAGTTTAATGAATTTCTGCAATTTTTTTAGTTTTTTTTCCGTTTGGCCCTTCCTGATGTGCCTATTATTAATAGACATACGATGCCCCCGGAGGGTATATACGGATTCGTTATTGAGCTTGTCTTGCCCGGAAACAAGAAGTTTCTTCCCTTCCATCGAGCCCAAAACCTTCTCAAGTCGCTTTTTAGACGTCTTTATTGAAATGTAGCAATAGATCTCAACAAATGAGGGGGCAAAGCCAAAATAGACAAAATACGACAGCGTTTCAATTATAGCTTGTTCTAAAGGTCTATTATCCATATATCATATATATTAAAAGCCTTGGTGTCTGCTCTATTTTCTCAGATTCAATTCAACTTGACAAGGTTCACCATAAATAGGTATAAATAAAATAGGCTAATATGACTGACATTGACCACATTGACACTGGAGCAGTAAATACTCTCGAAGAGGCGCTGAAGGTAACCAGACCAGGCATCCCTCTGGAAACACGAGCTCATTTTGAAGCAAAACATCAGGCTTTTTCGCCCCGTCCCCCGGTGCCTCCTGAAAAAACGACTCGAGTCCGTGATCTGGAACATATCGGTGAAGGATATGTAAATCGGCCTTCTGTCGCTCCGTATCGCACTGGTCGCACCGATGAAGAAGCCAGGGCGGTATACGATCAATATCGAAGAGACGTTGAAGAGAGAGAGCGAGCCGACGATCTTCAAGCCCAAGGCGTCACCTCCATACCTCGAACTGAATTTTATCACCGTCGGGATGATCTGACGGGGGCCACCGTAGAAAATCTTGATCCAACAGCCCAAACTCAAAGGGTTGCCGTTGCTTCCGGATCCTTGGAGGGCATTCATAATCGGGTGAAACTAACTCCAGGACAAATGGTAATGGCAGAACGACTGGAAGGGATGGCTCACCCTCGGGCAAAAGAATTTCTTAATCGGCTTAACGAAGGATTGCCGGTTAGCTTAGCAATGGTTGACAACCTGGAAGCAGTAGTTCGGGGCATTGGGGAGGCCCAAGCTACAATGCCCCACCCCGAATCTATTCCCGTAGTTCATCATGAGCTTCCCCACGTTATCGCCTCGCCGGAACCACGCTTGGGATTATTACAACGAATTGGTAATAGCCTGGAAAGATTGCTGGGAGGCTCAGGCCCGATTAATGAGCCCGCTACTTAGAGGCACCTTGAAATTTTTGTTTGAGAATGAGGCCGCTGAATTGGAGTAAGCGTAATTGCCTTTTCCACCTCCAGGGCTGCAGGACAAGCCTAAATAGCCATTCTAACCCAATAGAGCGTATTAGCTTTGGAGCCCGATGGACATGACCGGAAAGAAAATCAAACGTCCCACCGACTCCCATGCACACTGTAGCCTCAAATTTATGCCGATTCCGGTATAGCCATAATTCTTGTTCTGGTGAACCAAAGGCGACAAATACCAGGTGTGGCTTTCTATCAGCGATTATAGTGAAAAGCTTCTTTTCCTCGTCTTCAGTAGGATTATTTATATCATGAATTCCCTCTAGGATTATTTATGTCATGAATTCCCTCGATTCCAAACAGTTTAGCCTCAGGAAAACGTTGCTTCTGGCACTCAACAACTTCTTCTGCTATTTTCGGCCCACCACCGATTAACACAACCCGAAAGCTCCCCTTGTTAGCTAGTTCAAGTAGGTCAAGCATGAGCTCAACCCCAGTGACCCTATGTATAGGCCCAATACCTAGTATTCGGCCTGCTAGGACAACCCCTACGCCATCAACAATCCTTATTTGGGCCTCTCTGACAGTCTCTGCATAGTCAGGATGCTCGTTGATAAGGGTAAAGATCTCCGGGTTTAGTGAAACAATGTGGAAACTACCTCGCGGCTTTTTTATGTATTTTAATGTTTCCACTAGGATATCCTTTCTGTCATAGTTCTGTATGTTTATTCCCAGTATTTCATCCCCTCTCATAATAATATGTTTACTTATAGGTTATAAGTTACCAGTGCCCAGAAGTGGCAATTCTGCTACTTTGTATAATAAATTTATACGGCAATATTTCCTGTTGTAATGATAATTATAAGGTTTTTTATTGTATTTGATAGTCATTTTAATAACGTCTTTTGATAAATATTATGACAAAAGTATTATGCTTGATTTCGCGAATCTTTAGTTACCATTTTAATAAATCTTAAATATAGTATTAACTATTATAAAGGCATGTGTTCCCGGGCGGAATTGAACCACCATCGGTCCCTTAGGAGGGGACTGCTCTATCCGTTGAGCTACGGGAACTGTCAAAGAATCACTAGTCACATTATAACCCAATTCTAGCCCGCTTTGCTATCTAATTGCCTCCTTATAGCTCTCAAGATTTTCAATGGCCATTCCCGCCCCTCTGATGACGCAGAACAGTGGCTCTTCAGCGACAAAGGCGGCGACGCCGATATTGGCGGTAAAATAGCGATCGATATTATGTAGTAATCCGGTGCCGCCGGATATCACGACGCCGCGATCTACAATGTCGGAGGCTAATTCAGGCGGTGTTTCTGAAAGCACTTCTTTGACGCCATCTAAAATTCCTTTCAGTGGTTTCTGAATCGATTCAGACACGGCCTGCTCACTAACCTTGACAATCTTCGGCAGGCCGCTTTGAAAATCACGCCCTTTAACCTCAAAAGTTTTTTCTTCTGAGGCTGATTCCAGATGAGCATTGCCAATGGTTAGCTTTACTTCTTCCGCAGTCCTCTCCCCAATGATCAAGTTATATTTTTTTCTCAGATATTGAATAATCGCCTCGTCAATTCTAGTTCCGGCGCCACGAACGCTTTTATACACCACCAGTTGGCCCATGGAAATCACCGCAATTTCTGCGGTGCCGCCGCCCAGGTTAATTATCATGTGCCCAGATGCCTGTGAAATGGGAATCTGGGCACCAATGGCGGCGGCCAGCGGTTCTTCTATTAAATAAACATCGGAGGCACCAGCGCTCTTACAGGCGGAAACCACGGCCCGCTTTTCCACCTGAGTAGAACCACCGGGAACGGAGATCATTAAATCTATTTTAAGCACAGACTGAGGCACCGCCTTTTTAAGAAAATAAGACACCATCGCTTCCGTTATCGTGTAGTCGGCGATAACCCCATCCTTTAGCGGGCGCGAAGCGATGATGGTGCCCGGCGTCCGGCCCAGCATCTGCCGGGCATCGTCCCCCACTGCCAGTATTTGATTATTTTCCACCGAGTAAGCCACCACCGTTGGCTCGTTAAGAACAATTCCTTTGCCGGCGATATAGACCAGTGTATTAGCGGTTCCCAAATCAATAGCGATTTTTTTTCTCCATGTCATAGTTTGATATACTTATGATAGCTTTTTATACAGTTATTTCGGCCAGCGATACGACAAATGTGAGTATATCATAGCAGAATATTATGTATAATAGAGGGAATTTTATATGAAGTTTATTTTTCAAAGAATCATTTTCGCCATAGTCTTTTTAGTCTTTCTTACCGGGCTAATTGCTCTGGCAAGGGGTTACCGGCTTAACTTTTCCCAAAAATCTCTCCAGTCAACTGGAATCCTTGTTGCCTCGTCATCTCCAGATGGGGCGAAGATTTATATCGACGGCCAACTTAAAGGGGCGACGAACACCAACATCACCGTTCGACCCGGAGTCTATAACGTTAAAATTGAAAAAGATGGTTTTTCTGCTTGGGAAAAACAATTGACGATCAAAGGAGAGCTGGTTATTAAAGCTGACGCCCTTCTTTTCCCTAAAAACCCGTCGTTGTCTCCGGTAGCTTCATTGGGAATTGTTAAAGCTTTTGCCTCAAATTCTTCCGAAAAAATTATCCTTCTAGCTCAAAGTGGTGATATTGAAAAAGACGGCGTCTACATGTTAGACAATTCCAGAAATCCCCTTTCGAGAGTAAATCCGCTGAAGCTTTTAGCTCTGAAAACCAGTTTCCCCATTGATATCGATTTCGCCAACGTCACTCTGGAGTTCTCTCCGGACGAGCAGGAGATTTTGGTAAGTATTAACGGTCTAAAAACCAATGCCCCCCGGGCCATATATTTACTTTCTTCTGATACCAAATCAGCCCAATCATTTGAGGTTACTCAGTCGGTCCGGACCATACGCTCCGCCTGGCAGATTGAACAAGCCAAGCTTACCCAAAAAATCCTGGATACCTTTGACGAACCATTAACTGCTATCGCCACTAGTTCATTCGATATCATCGCCTTCTCACCTGATGATGAAAAGATTCTTTATCGTCCTAAATCTAACCTTAACCTGCCAGTGATAATTGAACCAAGAATCATCGCTACTAATCAAACTGAAGAAACCCGTAATCTGAAGCAAGGGGCGATTTATGTTTACGATACTAAGGAAGACAAGAATTTTGAGCTATTTGGACCAGGGGAAAAATCAGGCCTTGTCCTTTGGTTTCCGACCTCAAATCACCTAGTAATTCAGGAGACAGACAGTATTGCGATAGTTGATTATGACGGAACAAATAAACGAACCGTTTATTCCGGCCCATTCCGTAAAGACTTCCTGACTACTTCAAAAGACGGCAAGCTATTTGTACTGTCTAATTTGAATACACAGACTGATTCTCTGCCTGACGTATACACCGTGGGAATTCGCTAACAACCATCTCCTGAACCAGTATAATGAATCATATGCATACACACATGCTCAAGTCAGAATATATGCGAATCCTGTTTCTACGCACTTTAGGAAACTTCCTAGTATTGTTCTCGCTATATATGCTGAGCTGGGTGTTTTATAAGCCACTGGTGGAAGAGGTGAAATATACTGCCAATAAGATCACGGGTCACCGCTTCATCGTGGTTGATGAAATGGACTCTGATCCGCATTTTCGGTCGACATCAGGGAGTGTCGAAAAGGGACTGCTAGCTCAAGCGTTGAACCTAAATAATGTCGAAGTGATGATCCCCAAGGATCCTAATTTTTCGGTGGTGATTCCTAAGCTGGGGGCCAATGCTAATGTGATTGCTAATGTTAACCCCGCTGATGAAGGTATCTATAAGGATGCGCTTCAGCGGGGCGTGGCGCATGCCGAAGGCAGTAAGTTGCCAGGCGAAGACGGCCATATTTACCTCTTCGCTCACTCCACCAATACTTTTGCTAATGTTGGCCAATACAATGCCGTTTTCTACCTGCTATATAAGCTGGAAAACGGCGACGAAATTAACCTTTATTACCAGGGAATTCGCCACAAGTACATCGTAACTGGCAAGGAAATAGTTAATCCTAGTGATGTTCATTACTTAACGAGAAAGACTGATCGTGAGTTCCTCACCCTGCAAACGTGCTGGCCTCCCGGCACAATTCACCAAAGAATGCTCATCTTCGCCGAGCCTGCAGTGAGGTAAAAATAATTCCCGCATTTCTATAGGTTAAGTCTTATAGTAAGCAATTATCTCGTTATACGCTCTATTAAGCCTTAAAGTTATATTACCTGAAGAGCTTTACCGACTGTTTGGATCTTTTCCAGGCCAAAATCGATGTCTTTTTTGGTATGAAGCGCCGATGGCTGTAGCCTAATCCTCGCTTTTCCCATCGCCACCATGGGAAATTTGATTGCTATTACCATAACCCCGTACCCGTATAGCTGTTTGGCAAACTCTTTGGCTCTATTCTCCTCACCAATCATGATAGGAACGATCGG
>Ga0209542_10006909_pt1 | contig 21860 bp, 26 predicted proteins | sample RifCSPhighO2_01_FD_184028 | JGI IMG/M metagenome (GOLD analysis project Ga0209542, IMG submission 184028) | Soil microbial communities from Rifle, Colorado - Rifle CSP2_plank highO2_0.1 (SPAdes) (version 2) | ecosystem: Environmental > Terrestrial > Deep subsurface > Rock core/Sediment ... | reverse complement strand
AAGATTGATGTGTTTGGCTTGACACTTTATAGATGGCGTTGAATGACTCCCTTTTTCGTGTAAGGTCCGTTTATTTATCGACGACGAATAATTATAAAGATGGTAATCCCAAGGTTTTTCAAAACCCTCGATAGAGTTGTTTTTCTATTTGACGGTCTTCGTTAAAAATCTAATAAGAATCTTCGTCTTTATTCAAACAACATTTCTTATATTTTTTTCCCGAACCACATAGACACGGTTCATTTCTTCCAACTTTTTCTTTTTTATATGGGTGATTGGGGACTTTAATTAACCCGGGAAAATTGATTCCTAAACTTTCACTTTTCTCTCCAATAAATTGAACGATTCCATTTTTATTTCTAATAGTAACCGTATTAAAATCTTGCGTCATGAAAAGTTTCATCATTTTCTCAAGAAAAAAAATTGCATTTTGTTTTGCATCTTTAATCTTATAATAATTGTATCTATACTCATAAATTTCAACTAAATTCATATAAGAAGCAATTAACTTTGAACTTAACTCAAGAGATTTTTCATAATATTTTATTGCTTCATCATACCTATTTGTTTTTTCTGCAACGTTCCCAGCCCTTAAATAAAGTTCCCCATTATTTGGCTCCTCTTTAATTCTTTTTAAAATATAAGGATAAGATTTTTTAAAACCCACTTTTTTGTTTTCAACAATGATAGTATCACCTGCATACATGATACCATTGTCATCTCCAGAATAAACCCGCCTCCATTTACCACTATATATGAGAATAATCTTAAGGCTAAAGTTATGGGTTTGATAAAAGAAGGATAGCGGGTTTTGTTTAGATACTTTAAAACATCCTCATTCCTTAAAATCATATTGGATAATTTATTCGTTTCTTTAACTTCTGTTGGAGATAGCACTATCTGAAATGAAATTAACTCACCAGGATTAAGTTTAGTCATCATTCCTGTGATATATGCTACCGGGTCATGCTCTTCAAGCATTTCTTTTCTTTGCAGAGGATAGGCAAAGTGCTTTTTTAATTTAAACTCAACCACTTTGGTTTGGTAGTCTTTAGTTTTTTCTGTATTTTGAGGCAAGTATTCATTAGCTATTCTGACCTGGGCTTGTGGTAAATATGACAGGATATATTTCTTGGTATTACTAACTTCATCTGGTGTAACCCTGACAAAATATCTGATACCTTGAGTAAGAGTGGACACAATCTCAAAGGAAAATCTGGTCTTTTTACCGATGATTCTATCTATCAGTGGTTTATCTCTTTTAAGCTCATCATGTAAAACCGAAAAGAGTTGTTGGGTGGTATAGGCTGTTTTCTCGCTAAAAGCTGGTGGAGTAAGCTCCAAAAGCACAGAATCTTCACTAATAGAACTTCTAATGTTTAGAATTCTTCTTAATATATAAAGGCCAAGAACTAAACCAAGCAATAAGACAATATAGGAAACTAAATCAGTAGATACACTTAGGGATTTTAATTCAGATAAATAGAACTGAAATTTGAGGGATATATATTCAAATAACCAAGCATTTGGGTCGCTCATTTACAACTTCCTGAGCAGTGTGCATGGTATAGCACAAACGCGAGAAAAAATCTATTCCGAGGATAGTTATACTCGAGCGATTACTAACTCTCTTTGAGCAAGAACTAAATCTTTTTCTGGTGAGGGTGGAATGTCTGGTTCTTCACCATCGTTATCATAGAATTGATGAAAGGTCATTTCAATACCGCGAAGTTTTCTTATTTCAGGGGTTAACCAAACAAATGTTATACGGCCAAAATCTTCTTCATTAATACCATCACCTTCTGCTGCGGGTTCTACGTCTTTAAGGTTAAATAAATTCTTTTCCTTTAAACGTATTGGATTGCCTTCTTCTAGTCTTTTCATTCTTCTCGCAACTGCTGGTAAACTTAAATTCCAAGCAGCCATATATCTTTCTCTTTCAAGCTTTACATCTACATAAGTATTTAACAATTTTGCATATTCAGCAGGATTACGTACAGGGAATCCGAAGCGAAGTATAAATGGTTGTTCATCTAAATCTGCATCTCTAAGTGTCTCAGTTTCGGCACCCCAAATCATTCTAAAGGCAACTTCACCAAAAGGTTTTTCTACATCATAATGTCCATTATTTACCACCATTTGAGCCAAAGAGTTTGGATCCTCACCTATAACATCAATGAAACCTTCAATACCATGAAGTGAAACTCTTCTTCTAAGTAAAAGCGTGTAATTATATCCTTCAGGAATTTGATTAGGCTTCTCACCATGCTTGGGCCAGAACCATCTTCTCATACCCAAATAAGGTTTAATAGGCACATCCATTGGGATTTCTAAAATATTTTCTGCTGGGGGAAGAGCTTCCCTTCCACCTCTTAATCTTTCAGCCATACAAATATTTTACCACTATAAGATCATCAATTCAACCTCAAATGATATACTTTGATACTCTTGACAACTATCTATATTTCGATATATACTCTATCTATATCTCGATAGTTATGAAGCTAAATTAACACTATGGGAACTGTCCAACAACCTCTTATAACAGAAGAACAAATTGTTACCCCGGTAGAGCAGGTTTTGGAGACAATTACCCCCGGAAATGAACCTTTAACAGTAGAAAATATCCCTAAAACAATTACCAAATCGTTAGATGAGCTATTCCCCGAGCAGCAATATGATGAAAAAAACTTAAAAAGGGTCAAAGAAACACTGGGCAAACTGGCAAATAAATTTACTGATGGGGAATTAAGAGATGTCGTAGCGGAAACTCAATATTTGGCTGAAACCTGGCTGGATGATTTTGAGAGAAGCATTTTCAAAGGTTCAACTTTAAAAGAATTACTCCATGAGAAAGGAGGAATATGATACTAGGAAGAAATGTCATTCATGAAGCAGGTAAGAAGGCTATTATTTATCTAAGGGTTTCCACCGAGGAGCAAGTAGATAATTTCTCACTTGATACACAGGAAGATATCTGCCGAAAAGAAGCAGAAAGAAGAGGATATGAGGTGGTGGAGATTTTCAGGGAAGAGGGCAGATCCGCTAAAACGATTGTGGGAAGACCGATACTAATCCAAATGCTTGAATACTGCAGGAAAAATAAGAGGAAGGTTCAGGCAGTATTTGTTTACAGGATAGACAGGATATCAAGACAGACTGCGGATTATCTTGGAATCAGGAAAAAACTGGCTGAATCTGATGTGGCTGTCGTTTCAGCTACTGAACCAACAGGAGATTCACCTACAGAAAAACTGGTAGAAACAATATTAGCGGGTTTTGCCCAGCTTGATAATGATATTCGATCAGAGAGAGCCAGAAATGGTCTACGAGCCAGATTTAACAAAGGGCTAATTAGTGGCAAACCTCCGCTTGGATATATATTTCAGTCAGGATATGCAGTTAAAGACCCTAAAACATGGGATCTTATGAAAAAAGCCTGGGAATTAATGGCAACAGGTAGTAAAAGCCTTTCTGAAATTGGAAAAGTGATGACTGATTGGGGGTTAAGGGAAACTCATGGAAAGAAAATACATATTATCCGTCCCCAAACAGCCAATGCAATTTTTAGACTCAAATTTTATGCTGGATATTTAAACTCCAAAACCTATAAAGAGGAGGTCAGAGGTCAACATGTACCAATGATAACTGAGGAGCAGTTCTATAAGGTTCAGGCCATATTAGATGGCAGAAAACAAAATCAAGTAACTAAAAGGGATCATAGATTTAACATAGATTTTCCTTTAAGAAGAATTGTTAAATGTGGAAATTGTGGAGCCGGATTTACAGGAGCTTGGACTACAAGCGGTCATGGCAAAAAATTTCCCTATTATTGGTGTTCAAAAAGATGTATCTATAAATCAATTCCTATTGCTGATGTAGAGTATGCCTTAATAAACCTTTTAAAAGAATTGACACCAAAGAAAGAGAATTTGGAGTATTTTCTTGATACTATTCAAAGAACATACCACGAAAGATTATCAAGACTAAACAAAATCAGAAATGAGGCTGATGCTGAAATTGAAAGCCTGAAAGCTTTAAGAAAAACTATTGTTGAGAAAAATCTAGCAGGTGTTTACTCGGACGAAATATTTAAGGAACAGAACGCCGCTATAGAAGACAGAATAGCCCGTGCACTGGTAGTCAAGGAAGATAATACCCTAAAGGATTACAATATTGATACCCTGTTTAATTTTATCAAAACAATTCTGGCTGATTTAGGGGAAACTTACAAAAGAGCCAGTCTGGGGCAGATAAAAGTGATCCTGGGCGCTATCTTCCCCGATGGACTGACTTGGGACTATACAGGTACATTGCACCCTAAGATTAGCCCGTTATATCAGGCTATTTGCCACATTGGACCCAAAGGTATCCGGTCTGGAGCGGGGGACGGGATGCGCGCCCGCGACCTCTTCCTTGGCAAGGAAGCATTCTACTGCTGAACTACCCCCGCAAATTAAGCTATTTCGTTTGGTGCCGCAAGCAAGAATAGCTCGCTTTGCTCCCTGATCTTGCTATTGCACCTCGCTTTGCTCGGTGCCGCAAGCAAGAATCGGACTCGCATAATCCGCTCTTCAGGCGGACGCCTTGACCACGTTGGCAATTGCGGCATCAAAGGGAATTTTACCATAGAATCTATATTTAGACTACAGTTTAGGCTCTAACTTTATCTGAACATGCAGCCAATTCAAAACCTCGCTGTGCTGCCCTCATATTCCACTGACCATCATATTGAGCACCCTGAAGCTCTCTAAGAAACTGTTTAACAGTTAATTCTCTGCTATTATTGCATACAGAAATGATATTATTTCCTATTTTAGGAAGTTTACCTCTGAAATCCCACCTCCCGCAGGAATAGTCATCGTAAATTTTTAATTCCTTTTTCCCATCCATAGTCCAAATATCTTTGTAATGGACGCTTTTTACCAGTTCATCTCTCCATTCATACCTAGGCATAACACCCATACATTCAGTCCTATCTCTCTCACCATTATGTAAAGCTAGTGGATTAGGCATGTCTCCGCTACACCCAGTAGTGACTGCCAAAACACCAAGACCTAATCCTATAATTTTAATTGCTCTGATCTCAACTGACATAGGTTTAGGATTATATATAAAAGAATTTAGCTTTGCAAATTATTTCTGGAAAAAATTGAAGATGAGGGTAAGAATAATAGAAAGTATTAGAGAAGATAGCCAGGGAATATAGAGATTAAATCCAAATTTATTAAAGAAGATATCCCATGGAAGTCTTGGCCACTTAGGCATTAAATTAAAAACAAAAGTCATCGTTAGAAACACTGCTCCCAAAAAAGATAGTAGTTTCAAAGCCTCATCCATATAATTTATTATACACCCAGGTTATTTATTAGAATCTGATTTAACATTTTGTTTTTTGGCTAAAATTACAAAAGGTAGGGCAATGGCCTGAATTACTGCTCCCACCATAAAAGAGGCTCCATAGCCTCCTACATCAGCCACTTTTCCTAAGGCAGGCTGAACAACTACTCCTCCTGTTGAACCTACTAATGAATCAAAAGAAAGCATAGTCGCCCTTTGTTTGGAAGGAATTAAACCATTTAAATAAGCCTGTCTTACAGGTGTAATTGCTGCTGATAAAAGTCCCCATAAAACCAAAAGTATGATAGCCAAAATAAAGCTGTGTGTCAGACCAGAGGCCCCTAAGAGAATTGATCCAGCCAAAACCCCAAAAATCATAACAGAAGTTCTTTTTTTAAATATTTTCCTGATAAGAGGCACTAAAAACCCTCCTACTATTCTTGATCCTGCAATAATAGAGGCTGCCAAGCCAGCCACTAAATAGGCCTCTTTATCTCCATAAAGTTCCAGTAAATATGGCTGCATAGCATAAAAGACATAAAAACTTACTCCTGTCAGGAAAAGGGAGGAGAGCATAATATACCTAACTGATGGATTTTTAAAACCTAAATTGATAGAAGTATTAAATATCTTTTTAATTTCCATTAAGGGCTTTTTTGTCTTTTTTGGACTAAATCCTAAATCCCTCATCTTAAAAAAAGCTATAAAAAAGGTCAGGAAAAGCATTACAGCTCTGATAATATAAGGCACACCTAAATTGGTAATTTGGGCAATGTATCCTCCTAGGACAGATCCAGAAAGCATGGCCACTCCTCCTACTACCTGAGCTTTGGCAAATACAGAATCAAGATTACCTTTAAATTTGGTAAACTTTAAGGCATCCACTAACCAGGCTTCTGTTGCTCCTGAGAAAAAGGTAAATCCCAGGCCCAATAAAACAGAGGTAATTGCCCAATATAAAAAGGGAGCATGGATTTGCCAGGCATATAAGTAAAGGTAAGTAGAAATACCCAAAGTTATAGTCCCCAAAAGGTAAGAAACTCTTCTGCCATACATATCAGCAATAATACCAGTGGGCACCTCAAATAAGACCTGGCCAGCAGCAAAAAAAGCATTAGCTGCAAAAGCCTCTAAGTTGGAAAGACCTGCATCCAATAAAAATATGGTATTAATTCCCCAGATAAATGAGGCAGCCAAGGTATTAAGAAGGGTTAATAAAAGATAGGTTTTTTGAATACCTGAAGATTTTTCCATCATTTAACAGTTACTGATTTGGCTAAATTCCGAGGTTTATCTGGATTTCTGTCTAATTTAACTGCCAAGAAATACCCTAGCAGTTGAGCAAAGACAATATGAGGCAAAACTGAAGATAAACCTACATCTTTTATTTCAAAAAAGCAGTCAAATACTTCTGATTTTTCCACTCCCACTCCAATAACAAAAGCTCCTCTGGCCTTAACTTCCATAGCATTTGCCAAAACTGCATTCTTTGTCTCATCATTAGGCACAAATAGAATAACTGGAGTTCCCTTATCTATTAAGGCAATTGGTCCATGTTTAAGTTCACCTGAGGCCAATCCTTCTGCATGAATATAGGAAACCTCTTTTATTTTTAAAGCAGATTCTAAAGCCACAGGATAGGAAATTCCCCTTCCTAATACATAAATATGTTCAGAATTCTTGATTTTCTCAGCCAATTCCTTAATCTGATCCTGTTTTTTTATGATCTCTTCTATTTCTTTGGCAGATTCTTCAATCACTTTAATACCTTCCTCCAACTTACCAGCTAGGCCATAGGAGTATAAAATTACATTTGCCATCATGGCCATAAGAGCCTTTGTGGAAGCTACTGACTTTTCTACCCCTGCATTCAAAAGAGCATTTATATCAGCTGATCTGTAAAGAGTAGAACCCAAAGTATTTGTTAAAGCTACAATTTTAGCCCCTTTTTTCTTGGCCAAACTCACTGGTTCTATAATATCTATGGTTTCACCAGATTGAGATATGGCTACTAGAAGACTTTTATCGGTTATAAAATCAGCAGTAAACTGAAATTCTGAACCCAAAGAGAAGTTTACATGTTTTTTAGCAACTTTAGAAAAAGCATAGACAGCCAAAATACAGGCATAAGCTGCTGAACCACAGCCTAAAAAGTAGGTACCTTGAGCCAATTTCATTTCCTCAACAATTTTTTTAACAGAATCTAGGCTCTGTAGCTGATTATATAAAACAGCTGGCTGTTCATAAATTTCTTTTAACATATAGTGAGGGAAGCTATCTAAGGAGGCCTTCGTATATTGCCAATCAATTTCTTTAAATTTATTATCCAAACTGGAATCCAATGAAAATAAGTCTCCATCTTCCAAAAAGTAAAGATTTTTGGTTAAAGGCAGGATAGCATTAGGATCTGAGGCTACAATGTATCCATCATCGCACTTTCCAAGTACTAGGGGAGAACCAACTTTACAAACTATAATTTCTTTTCCATCTGAAACCACTAAAGCAGAAAGTCCTTCTATTTTTTTAAAAATAATAGAAACAGAATCCTTAAAATTATTATTTTTTAATTCATCTTCGATTAAATGAATAATTATTTCTGAATCTGTTTCTGATTTTATCTGGTGATTTATTATCTCTTTTTTTAATTCTAAATAATTCTCTACAATGCCATTATGAACTAAAACTATTTTCCCATCACAGCTTAGGTGAGGATGAGCATTAGCCTCTGTAGCACCCCCATGAGTAGCCCAACGGGTGTGACCAATAGCCACAGAAGATTTGGGCGCATTAAAGCTTTCTGGAAGAAACCCTATCTTTTTTTCCAGATTCCATATTCCAGATTCCATATTCCAAGAAGCTACTCCCCAAGAATCATAACCTCTGTATTCAATATCTCTTAGGCCTTCAAATACTTTTGAGGGTGCATCACTTGCCTTACCAATATATCCAAAAATTCCACACATATAAGAAATTATACCTTATTTGATAGAAAATGAAGAAATTACCCTTGAGACCTTTAATTTCTTAAAACTTGAGATTTTTGTAGAAATGCTATAAAATTCAAACAATATGTCACTTTTAATCGAAGGGGATAGAAGATTACCTCAAAGCATTACTGAAGGGGCTAAAAAGGTAGGGAGGTTAGTTACAAAACCAATTAATGTTCTAAGAGTTGGAGCAGTTTTGGCGACTGTAGGAGTCATTGGTGTCGGCTTTGAGAATATACAGATAAGTGAAGAGGTTTCAAGAGTATATCCTGATGTACCCAAAGGAGATCTAGATAAAGCAAACGGAATAAAAGCTGAAGTTTACAGTGCAGTTGATGATGCAATTAGAAAGGGTAGGACAACAATAGATATTCCATCAATAGTTGATTATCCAAGTGTAGTGACAGCACAAGAGACTGTGGATACGGCAGGTAATAACCCAGTGAAAAGAAAACAATTATTTACTGATTTGCAAGCTCAACTTCCTGAGGATTCAACTGGCACTAAGGGTGCTTTTATCTTTGTTCTAGGAGTAGGCACAATTTTTGCTGGATTTGCACTTCAAGTTCGGCAATATTTAATGAGAATTAGACCGAGTCAATACCCACAAGTTGAAGACACCATTACACCTTAATATATCAGTGATACAAGATATACAGAAGAACAAATTTTATACTGAGTGAAATTGAAGTATTGAATGGGGCGGGCATTTTTACTGATTAAGCCGTGAGCTTTAATACTTTGAAGATATCTTTAATTGTTTGAAGGGAAAGTGGACGTTACACCCCTAGGTCTTCGACTCTGAGGGATGAGCCCTCAGGCTCAGACTCGAATGAGGTGGAACTCCTTAGTTCCTAGTATACTCCGAATCTTTGAGAAATTAAATGAGATTCAGTTATAATGCAGGCATGTCTAAACCAGAAAGTAATCTAGCTAGTCGGAGAAATATGTTAATACATAATATTACAGAGGCAAGTACGAGAGAATTTGCAGAGGGTTTTCAAGCCCATGGGGCTATCCTAACTCTTCAATTTTTAAACCTTTATGATTTGTTTACTACCTACAATCCCCAAACAACAGTTTCAACATTGAAGGATTATCTTGGTCCAATAACTGTTCGAACTAGAAAATATGAGGGTACTCATGAAGGCTACAGAGGTGAAGATCAGCTGACCTTAACATTTGGTACTTTGAAGGAAGTTACCTATGACGGACCTGAAAGATCAGATTACGAAAAAAGAGCTGTTGAAACAGCTTTATCGGTTAAAAGTATACTTGCATAAATGAATCCTACTCGTATACAGGAAGGAAAACCAATACTTAATATAGGTATGGGTATAGAGTCTGGCCAGCTTCTTCATGGTAGTTTTAATGGGGGAAATTTAAGAGCTACATTCGCTAGTGGAGAACCAAGAATAATTTCTGGAGAGATAGCAAGACTAACCACAAATCCTAATTACGATATTCTTATTGGTGAAAGAGCAAATGAGGCATTAAGAGATTTTATAGAGACAAGAGAGATTGACCAAATCGTATCAGGAACACATTTATTGGTTAAGGTGTATCAGGTTCTTGGGTCTAATTTTGATAAGCTTGTATAATTATTATAAAACTTATTTCTTGGTGGACGTTACACCCCTAGGGTGGAACTCTTTAATCCCTAGTTTACTACGAATCTTTGACAAATTAAAGCAGATTGAAGGGGAAGATTTTTGTAAGATTATGATATACTCCAACCATAAGCATGATAATTGAAGCTGTGCGAAATGCTCGTCAATCAATTGGAAGAAGAATTCATGAAGAAATTCATGGAGATCAGATTTTTCCCAGAATACCCTTAGAAGTTCGTACCCTACCATTTAATCAACGCTGGCAACAAGCAGAAAATTTAGATCCATTGTTAAAAAGAGAATTTGTTAGACAAGAAATTATGGATTTGATGGGAGATGTTGTTGAACGAGGTGGTTCTTACGCAAAAAAGGATATACCAGTTAATCCAGACCAATTATATGCCAGTAGTCTGCCAGTAGACTTAGTTAATTTTGTTGTACACGGAGCAGAAGACTCTGAACTTAGGAAACAACTTGAATATAGAGGCGGAAGAACTGATCTTCAACTTAGAATGGAATCATTTTTTACTCCTCATAGCGAGCATTCGGGAACAAATATTAGATTAGTATTAGGTAGGGTGATTACACCCCCTGCTGTTAGATTAGCTGGTGACGAGTTCGGATTAACAGTAAATGCTAGCATGCCTGCTTCTGGACCAGAGAGAGATGGACCTACGGCAGAGATTTATGCAACAGGTAATTTAGTCGGTCCTTCCGCTTTTGCAAATATAAGTATTAGATTAAGACATTGGGAAAGATACCAATCCTTAATTAAATATAAAAATAGTCATTCCGGCCTTGCCATTGCAAGACAACTAGTTGCATTTGGACAGGAAGTTCTACAAACTCCTCATGAGTGATACAAGATATACAGAGGAACAAATTGAATGGGCTCGCCTCGCTACGCGGGCGGAGCGGGCTTTGGGAGAGCTTAGGAAAAAAGATCCTGCTTGACAAACATTATCAAAATATTATAATGATAATAATATGAATAGCACAATTTTACAAATACCTATTAACAAAAACCTTCGTGATCAGGCTGCATCTAAGGCAGAAAAGATGGGCTTTTCTTCCTTACAAGAGGTGGTTAGATTATTTCTTAATAAAATAGCCCTAGGAGAGCTCGATGTGACTTTTGAACAAACGATCCAATTATCCCCTAAAGCAATAAGCCGTTACAACAAAATCATTGATGAAGTAGAATCAAATAAAGTTAAAACAAAAACATTTGCAGATGTGAACAGCTTGATGAAACATCTCAATAAGTGAATATTACACTTCATCCTCAATTTAAAAAATCCTACAAAAAAAGAATATCCTCAAATATAAAACTCTCCTTAAAAACGGAAGAAAGAATTATTATATTCAAGTCTGAACCTAAAAACTCTATTCTGAAAGACCATGGATTAACCGGTGTTAAAAAAGGACTACGTGCTTTTTCTATCACAGGAGATATAAGAATTGTGTATCTACCAGTCTCTGAAGAGAAAGTTGTATTTATTGATATCGGATCACATAATCAAGTTTATTAATTAAGAAGAAATTTTTTGAGAACTTTCAAAGTGGACGCTACACCCCTAGGGTGGAACTTTTTACTAAGTAGTTTATTCCGTATATTTCAGAAATTAGAAGAAGATTATTTTGAAGACGCTAGTGCTGCTTGAATGGAATTATTAATAACTGGCATAGAATTGCTGAAATTCTCAGCGATTTCACTCAGAACTGGGGTTACATGTTCCGCTTGATAAGCTCTTAATTCACTTAACTGTATTTCTGCTTCTGCATCTCCCTCTTTTACTCTCTTTGCTAATTGAAATCCTAACTGCATAGCACTTTCTCTTGTCCCGTGAACATAAAAGATTAATTCATCTCTACTATTCTCTATTTCTTGAAGTCTACTCTTTACATGTTGTAAACCAACACGATCTGCTAAAGCTTCTCCAGGTAAATCTGCATTTTTAATAAAGTGTCTAGGAGATCGCTTCCATGCAGGATTTTCAACACCTTGTATAGCATAACTTACAGCTACAATCCTTGCTAAGGCATATGTTTCGTATCTACTATCAAATACTTCCATGGCTTTAGACCAAACAGCCACTAAATCAAGAGGTTCTAAAGAAAATTCTCCTGCATCCTCTATGGCATTAGCAATAAAATCCATATGGCTATAGATATATCGTTGCTGGTCTGAATTAGCATCAGGAAATAGCTTCCATCCTTCATTTAATCGTGTAATTTGTGGCCCATGAGCATCAAGAACGGCTATAACAGGATGATTAAGACCAACTCTGGATTCTGCTCGAGCTACTTGAACTTGTGTTATTGGTGATCTTTCTAAACCTGGACTCATAGTCGAGATTATACATCAAACCAGATAATTTGGTGGACGCTACACCCCTAGGGTGGAACTCCTTAATCCCTAGTTTACTACGAATCTTTGACAAATTAAAGCAGATTAAGGAAAATTAAAACTTAAGAATTAACAAGTGCATTTGCAGCTTTAGTTCCAATTAATTGTGAAGGCTTTAATCCACCCTCTTCAATTAGTACTCCTACAACCATTGCATGCGCTGCCCATTGCTGCCTAGCAGAGGTTGAGTCTCTTTCACTAAGAAGTTTTCTTACTCTATCAAATCTATAACGGCCATATGCATATCTATTTACTGGTTCTTCTCTTCTATACTGAAAGCATACGGGATGATCGCGCTCTACTTGTAGTATACTTCTTACCTTTGCCCTTCCAAGTTCTTGTTTTGCGCTATCAACTACTGCTTCTAAACCTTCTACCATTTCTTCAACTTCATCCGCTCCGTAATCTTTTCTTCTAGCTCTTTTCTGATCCTCTTTTCTAACAAAAGTTAGCCTCTCTCTAATTTTGTCTCTAATAGATCTTGGATTATCATCAGTCATTGCATTTATCCAAATATCTGCAGCCTGTTGGAAATCAGTAAAACCTGTATCCATTAAATATCTCTCTTCACCCATTAAAGTTCTCAGTAATTGTTCGCGGGGAGTAGTTCTTGGATCATCTGGCAACTCAGGAGCATCAACATGCTTTAAGAATTGGACCTCTCTCCATAAAGCCCTGTTAAAAACATCTCTTTCACTTGCAAGGAACATTCCTGGGGTTTGAAGTTGATGAAGCACATCTGTAGTTCTCACTAGATCTGCTCTTATTGCAACATCACTTCTTCCAAGTAAGGCGTCATAATTTGCTACAACACATGGTCTAAATGATGAAGGGAAAACTAGATATTCTCCATCCGCATCCTGTTCACCTGATGGCATTCCACTTTCTGGAAACATTATAAGTTCAGAAACCATAGTAGGTGCTGTCATTTTACGATCTCTCACATCATAACCTTGATTTCTATCTAAAAATGCATAGGATAAATGGGCATTTTCAGCTACTTTTGTTAAAGGAGAATTATCAAGTCGCTTAAGTGAGGCGTAGAAACGGAAAAGAGCTATCTCTTGTTTACTATCTGCGAATCCATCTCGTTTTGCTTCAACTGCTCGTGACATATGCCTGCACTATAGTAAAAAGCGGATTACTTGTCAATCTCTATAAACTTTGTGGGCAATGAGGGGCTCGAACCCCCGACATCTTCAGTGTAAATGAAGCGCTCTACCAGCTGAGCTAATTGCCCTCGTTTCACTTCGGGTCAATTATCTCGCGCCTAATCGGCACTGGTCTAATTGCCCTAATCTAATCCAGTTTTTAATTATACTCTCTGCAAAAAGGCTTCGCCAGCGCTCTTCCTGGGAGTCATTTAGACTCCCGTTTTGCACTGATGTGCTAAAACCCAGCTGAGCTAATTGCCCTCGTTTCACTCGGGACAATTATCTCGCGCTCACTTTCGTTCGCACTGGTCTAATTGCCCTTGAATGGTATTCTATCACTTTTTTTATTTGGAGAAAATTGTATAATACTTTTATGGCTTTACCAGAATCACCGAAATCCTTTTTAAGATATGAGAAGGATCCAGAATTTAAGGCAGGAATTGATAGGCTATTTCAGCAAATTACACCTCCTGTAGAAGAATTTATAGTAAGAAATGGAGTCTCAATAGAAAGATGGCATCAAAGCATACCAATTTGGGTTCTTAACTGGACAAGACCAGATAATCTGCAAAGGATAATTCAAATTGGAACAGATATAGATGAAACTGACTCACCCACATTAACTTTTAGTGCTTATGCTTATGAAGATACACCTGAGAAGAGAGAATATTCAGAAAGAATACCTGTTGGATTTATTAATAGTACTTCACTTTTTGAAGATCCAGATCTTCCAGTAAGCTTACTTTCAAAAGGGTTTAATACTGCAAATAATATTACTACAACCGAACCATAATCACTCGTGTGCGGACGAGAGGAGTACACACCCCACGTTCATGTAAACTGAACGTGGTTGAACAGTCTTGTCCTTCGGACGACGCAGATAAAATCCTCAACCACCCAAAATCTCAAAAAAATCCCGCACAAAGCGGGATCATTTTGAGATGTGCGGACGAGAGGAGTTGAACCTCCACACCATTTCTGGCACTACCACCTCAAGGTAGCGTGTATACCATTTCACCACGTCCGCAAGCAAAGCGAGCAGTGGTGAGTCAGGAAGGAAGTCACATTGAACGAAGTTCAAGTGAACCCTATCCTATTTCACCACGTCCGCATTAGCCTTGACTATTATACTCAAACAGTTTACAATCCGCCACTCTATGATAGAAGCAGCTTTAGGTAGAAATCCAAATAAGTGGCCTATTCCAGAAGCAGTTTGTATGAGAGTTGCAGAAGAAATTTTGGAAGCCAGACAAGAAGGTAGTTGGCAGGCAATTCAGGCTGCACTTGATCACGGAGTTTTAAAATCCCCTGTTATAGTTAAAGCTAGAATAAACTCTTCTTTATGCTTTGATGAGGTGTTTGTTTATACTTTATTAGATGATAGAACTGAAGAAATTGATACCGGTTTTAGAGCTCAAATTTTTACAGATACCAGTTTTGATGATTCAGAAACCAGCTGTCTTTTGGCAGTGGGGATTCGTGCCAATATTGCTATGGAGGGACAAACAGTGCCCTTAGGCATAAAAACACCAAGAGATATATTACTTACTATGGTAACTCTTGAGGATCCTTCCAGAAGTACCAGAGAAAATATAGATGAGCTACCAAGAGGAGGAGCATGGGGATTAGGTGAGAGATTAGTCAGATTAAATGCAGGTGAAACAGCTGAAATTTATCTTCCTAGAGCTCCATTCCCAAACCTAGACTTCTAAATGTGCCAGGAGAGGAGTAAGCAAGCTTGCCCCTTTCAGGGGTTGAACAGCTAACCACTTCGTGGAGCGCAGTACAAATCCTCTAACCCAGACTAATTCAAAAAAGAGACCACAAGGGTCTCTCTTTTTGAATGTGCCCAGGAGAGGAGTTGAACCTCCACTCTATTGCTAGAACAGCGCTCTGAACGCTGCGCGTCTGCCATTCCGCCACCTGGGCAACTTTCAGTATTTTAACACCTTTAATGGTATAATTCCTTGAAATGGCAAACGGCAAAACATATTCCTATAAACAAAAAATTGTGACTTTTGGTGGGGGAACGGGTCATTTCTCTCTCCTTAGGGGTTTAGTTGAACTTAACCAACCTGAAAATATTACTGCTATTGTTGGAACTTGGGATTCTGGTGGATCTTCTGGCAAGCTTAGAACAGAACTTGGCGTTTTACCTCCTGGGGATATAAGACAATGTCTCTTAGCTTTAATGGAAGACAGTAAACAAAGGCAGGTGGCTCAAAAGCTTTTTGAAGATAGGCTAATTGATATAAAAGGTCCTCTTCGTGGTCATAGCATGGGTAATTTAATTGCAGCCAGACTTGAACAAATTTATAAAGGACCAGACAGAGGCACAGAAGCTGAAAGACTGCTTTTTAGAATCAGAGCAAAAGTTTTACCTGTCAGTATTTCTGAACTTAATTTAATGGCTCACTTAGAAGGTGGCAAAGAAATTAATGGGGAATCAAAAATAGATTTAAGAGGCCAGGATAAAAATTATAATCCAAAAGAAAAAATAAACAGAATTTATTTTGAAACAAATGCAGATCCAAACCCAGATGCTATTCAGTCTATTACTGAAGCAGATAAGATTGTTTTCTCTGCAGGGGATTTATATACCTCTATTTTGCCACATCTTTTAGTTGGAGGTATAAAAGAAGCTATAGAAAGCTCAAATGCCAAAATTATTTTGATTTTAAATCTAATGACAAAGGTGGGTGAGACTGATAATTTTAAAGCCTCAGATTATCTTAAGGCTTTTATTTATTACTTGGGAGACAATAAAAATATAGATATTATGATTGCTAACTCTAACGGTCTAGATAAGGAAATATTAAAAGTTTATAAAAAAGATAGACAAAAACCAGTGGAGGTTGATTCTGAAACCTGCCAAAAATTAGCTCCAGGCTTAAAAATAGTTAAAGAACCATTAGCGATATATCACATAAGAGAACACTTATTCAGACATGATAGCGAAAAGCTAGCCAAAACCATCTTAGAAACCTCATAAACTCATCATTTTTGATCTAGTTAGTCATCTTGACAAGCAGTTTAAAAATTGTTTACTGTAGTGACATTAAATTATGCAGACGGATTTAAAGCCTACACATCGAGACCCTACTCAGGGCCGAACGGCCCTGGTTTTTGCTTGGTTTGGTTCAAGCCTTCTATCTTTAATATTTGCAACCCTTTTGCTCATTTATATCTCTACAACCCAGGTTGTCCAGCCGACTATTCACAGCTTTAAATTATATGCAGCCCTTCCTACAAAAAACACAGAAGTTTCAGAGAAAATTACGCATAAGGATGCAAGGTCAAAAATAGTAGAGGATTTTTTTACAGGCCATAAATCACCGCTTTCTAAATACGGAGATGTTTTTATAGCAGTTTCTGATAAATATAAGCTTGACTACCGTCTTTTGCCTTCTATTGCTATGCAGGAATCTAACGGGGGCAGAATAGTTATCAAGAATTCATATAATCCTTTTGGATATGGAATTTATGGAAAGCTCGTAACTAAATTTAGCTCTTGGGAAGAGGGAATTGAGAGAGTAGGCAGAGCTTTAAGAGAAGATTATTTAGATCAGGGATTAAAAACACCTGTACAAATTATGGCTAAATATACCCCTCCATCGCTTGCTAAAGGCGGACCCTGGGCCAAAGGCGTTAACTCCTTTATGGAAGAACTCCGTTAATTCTATTTGACTTTTCTTCGGTTTTCTGATATACTACAGGACTAAATTCTGCGCAAGCAGGATTTTTTTAAATCTATATGAAGCAAATACTTTTTAAGGTTTCACTTCTTCTTATATTTTCCTTTATCTCTGCTCTAAGCATCACGAGAGCTTCTGCTTTTGAGAGGGCAAGCTTAAATGCCCCTGATCCAAGGCCAGAGGTTATAGCTAAAAAGCTAGATCCAAGAGCTACAATCCTAGCTAAATATTTAGAAAAACATAATTCACCTCTTCAATTTCACGCTCAGGATTTTATAGATGCTGCTAATAAATATAACCTGGATTGGAAGCTGGTTGCAGCTATTGCTGGTACAGAATCTACCTTTGGTAAACATATTCCCGGTGGATACAACGGTTGGGGATGGGGCGTTTACGGAACTCAGGCTTTAGGATTTCAATCCTGGAGAGATGGTATATTTACTGTATCCAAAGGCCTTAGAGAAAATTATGTGAATAAAGGCTACACTGAGCCTTATTCTATGAACAGAAAATATGCTGCTTCCAAGGCTTGGGGTGGACATGTTACATTTTTCATGAACGATATCGAAAAATTTTCACAAGCTAATCAAACACAGGACATTTCATATAGCGTCAGTCCAAATACGAAAGAGGCTGCTAATTCAGGCTTGTTAGCATTAAGAAAATAGTAGCTAGTGACTAGTCGCTAGTAACTAGTTATAATTCCATTGTGAGAAAACATACCGCCATACTAATAGGTAAAATAATCTCTAAGGTTTCCAGGATGTCAAAGATTGGTGGCGGATCAGCTGCTCCTGGGCTTTATGCTTTAAAAATAGATCCTGAAATTGTTACTAAGCTTTCAAAAAAAATCCCCACAAATATAATTATTACAGGTACAAACGGTAAGACTACAACAGCCAGAATGATTGCCCACTTTGCTAAGGAATCAGGTTTGAATATAATCAGAAATCACACAGGGTCAAATCTAGAACGTGGCATTGCCTCTGCTTTAATCCAAAACTTGCCACTTGTCACTAGTCACTTGTCACCTGACTTAGGAATTTGGGAACTTGATGAGGCTGCTTTTAATAGTGTTGCCCCAAAGCTAAATCCTGATATTGTAGTCTTCTTAAATATTTTCAGAGATCAGCTGGATAGATACGGTGAAGTAGATAATGTTTTAAAAAGATGGGCTGAAACAATTAAGAAACTTGATCCAAAAACCATTATTTTGGTAAACGGAGATGATGCGAATACAGCTAAATTAGCTCAATCTTTTAAAGGGAGGATTGAAACATTTGGACTGGAAAGCAATAAAATAAAAGGTGAAGGCAAAGAACCTAAAAAACCAATGAATAAATTAGATTTTGAAGCTAAAAATATTAAATTAAAAGGTCTAAAAGGCTCGTCATTTGACTTAACGATAAGTAAAGCTTCGCGCTACGCACTAAACGATAAAAGACAAACGATTAATCTTCCTCTCCCAGGTATCTACCATATTTATGATACTGTCGCAGCTCTAGCAATAGCATCCCACCTGAGTTTACCAGTCAACCAGCTAGCTAGTTCGCTAAGTACCTTTCAGCCTGCTTTTGGGAGAGTTGAAAAATTGGCATTTGGATATATTTTTCTTATTAAGAATCCCGAAGGAGCCACTCAGGTTTTTAAAACCATAGCTCCAGTCATGAAAGCAAACGACAGAATACTCTTAGCTTTAAATGATAACTTAGCTGATGGGACAGATGTTTCCTGGATTTGGGATGCTGATTTTGAACGATTAACAATTAACTATAAGCAAAGCTTGCCTACAGGTGAACGATTAACGATTTGTTCTGGCACCAGAGCAAATGATCTTGTTGTTAGGCTTAAATATGCAGGATTCAATCCTAAACAGATAACCGTTAGTCCAAGCCTGGAAAATGCCATGCAAGAGGCTAGGAATGGCCTAAAAGGCACCCTTTATGTCCTTCCTACATATACAGCCATGCTTGAATTACAAAGGATCCTAGCTAAGCAAGGACTTAAGGAGGAATATTGGAATGAATAAGATGGAAAATGAAGTAAAAATAGCTTCCCAGGATTCTCCTTTGAGGAATAAAACTGTTATAGCATGGGTAAACAGACAAGCTGAAATAGATCGGGAAAGAATACAAATTACAGAACCTAAACCAAGAAGACCTTTAGTAGAAATGTTGAGGAAATCATGAAATTAGTAATAGGATATTTATATTCTGATTTAATGAATATTTATGGGGATACTGGCAATATTATTGCTTTAACTCAAAGGGCAAAATGGAGAGGGATTGAGGTAGAAGTTAAACATATTTCTATAGGAGATATTCTTAAAGCAGGGGAGGTTGATCTATATTTCTTTGGCGGGGGACAGGATGAATCTCAAGTTCTGGTAGCTAAAGATTTGCAAAAAAAAGCTAGGGTTTTAAAATCAGAAATTGAACGGGGAGTGCCATTACTTTCTATTTGTGGAGGATATCAATTACTTGGTGAATTCTATCAGCCCTATGGGCTGCCATCCAAGGATAGTAAACCACACCAAGGACCAAAATTGCCTGGAATAAACATTTTCCCAATCTTTACAGAAGCCTCAGATCAAAGAATGATAGGCAACATTGTTATCCAGACTCAATTTGGGAAATTAGTTGGATTTGAGAATCATTCTGGTAAAACATATCTCAAGAAAGGTACTCCACTTGGCTTAGTTTTAAAAGGCTTTGGGAATAATGGTAAGGATCAAACTGAAGGATCAATTTATAAAAATGCTATTGGTTGCTATATGCATGGAAGCTTACTTCCTAAGAATCCAATTCTTGCTGATTGGCTTATCAAAAAAGCTTTAGAAGTTAAATATAATAAAAAAATTACCCTTAAAAAGCTTGATGATTCCTTAGAATCCTCAGCCCACACTTCTGCAATCCAAAAATTCAGCTAATCTGTATTGACTATCGGTAAAAATTTGGGTAATCTAATATCTACCTATGCTTAGATGGAACTCTAATTTTGCTTATGCAATAGGGCTTATTACTACAGACGGGAGTTTATCTAAAGATAGAAGGCATATCATTCTGGTTTCAAAAGATTTAGAACAACTTGAAAACTTTGCAAAATGTTTAAAACTTAAAAATAAAATATCCCCTCATTTAAGTAGTTACAATCCTAAAGGCTACTATTATCATATTCAATTCAGTAACATAAAATTATATAGAAAATTAACTAGTATAGGTTTAACTCCTAATAAATCTAAAACTTTATCTGCACTTAAAATTCCCGATCATTATTTTATTGATTTTTTAAGGGGTCATTTAGATGGAGATGGCAATATATCAGTAGTCAGTCATAAGGAAAGTCGCCACCCACAACTTAGGTTAAGATTTTGTTCAGCAAGCTTTAACCATCTAGAATGGATAAAAAATTCTATAATGCGGCTCTATAAAATTTCTGGAGGTTTCATTTCAAAACCTATTAAAAACACTCAATATCTTGTATATTCAAAAGCTGATTCTATAAAGTTACTGGAATTAATGTACTATTTTGAAGTAGAATACTACCTACATCGCAAATATAAAATCGCGTTTGAATTTTTGCCCAGGTGATGGAACGGTAGACATGATAGATTTAGGATCTATTGCTCGTAAGAGTGTGGAGGTTCGAATCCTCTCCTGGGCACAAATTAATCTGTAAATTTAAATCTACCGATGATTTGACGGCAAGTTACTCCATCAGAAGTTATTACAGCTAGGTTGCTGCAACGAAAGATATAAATATTTGAATTATGCTCAATCAAATAATCTTTTCCATATACTTCCCCTGACCAATTTATAACAGTCCAGTTATAGTCAGGAATATATTCTTGGTTGATTGAATCAATTTTCATGCGACGCCTCCCTTGACTAACATCATTTTTAGTTCTCTGTGTAGCTTCTTCAACAGTCATTTCATTAGTTATTTCAAAACCTAGGGATGGGTAAAAGCCAAGTTCAAATAATATTCTCTTTTTTGGATCGGAGAGCTGCTGAGTGTTTCGACTTAAACCCTCTCTTAAACCATACGGCAGTATAGGCGGATACTTTACAGAGAATTTATATTCTGAATTTGTGTATATTTTCCAGTTAGTTGTAGGATCAAGACTTGGGGAAGGAGTTGATGTGGATTGAGAGTTAATAGTCTCTTTAAAGCCACGGTCATATCCAAAATAGTATGTTCCAGCAACTATTCCAATTACAATTAAAACTGCAATCAGAATTAATAGTGGTGCGAAACCTTTTTGACCTGTCATTAAATTAAATATACCACTTTTGTAAGATTCGAACATCGTTCCATAGAGTACACAATTACTTTTTTGAGTGTGTTTCAAGCCATTTAGAGATTTGTTTTAAATCCAATTTTTTGGATTCAACTTTTAAAGCAAACTCAACTAGCTCTTCTTGAGTCATTTCAAGTTCGTACCTATTAAGATGGAGGAAATATGCCACTGAAACAGTTGCTGTTCGCTTGTTTGCATCAATAAAAGGATGATTTAATAATATCGAATGCAACAAGGCTGCTGCCTTATCAAAGACAGTAGAATATAAATCTTCACCCATAAATGAAGATTGTGGTCTTTGAAGTGCAGAGTCTAGTAAATTTAAATCTCTAACTCCATGACTTCCACCAAATTTTTCAACCTC
>Ga0209542_10006908_pt1 | contig 21862 bp, 24 predicted proteins | sample RifCSPhighO2_01_FD_184028 | JGI IMG/M metagenome (GOLD analysis project Ga0209542, IMG submission 184028) | Soil microbial communities from Rifle, Colorado - Rifle CSP2_plank highO2_0.1 (SPAdes) (version 2) | ecosystem: Environmental > Terrestrial > Deep subsurface > Rock core/Sediment ... | reverse complement strand
AGCCATGTTGGAAAAGCTCCGCCAGTATTTTCAAGCAAGTTTGCAATAAATCTTCCATACGATCCCAAGATTGCTCTATGCATCATAACCGGAGTTTTTTCTTTCCCGTTTTCATCAATATATGTAAGCTCAAAGCGTTTTGGCATTGCAAAATCAACTTGAACAGTTGCCAACTGTCTGTCATTACCCTGCGTATCTTTTAACATAAAGTCAATTTTGGGTCCGTATAGTGCAGCTTCACCTATCATTACTTTTGCATTTAGATTTAGCTCATCGGAGATTTCTTGAAGCATTTTTTCTGCTTTTTGCCAGTCGCTTGGTTCACCTATATATTTCTCTGGGGTATTAGGATCACTAAATGAAAGTGAAACCCAGTGTTTCCCCCACATACCAAGTCCAGTATAAAATTCTTCTACAATTTTTATTGTATTAATTACTTCTTGCTTAATTTGATCTGGTGTACAAAAGGTATGGCCGTCGTCTATTTCGAATGATCTAGTTCTGTTTAGGCCACCAATTGCGCCAGGCTTTTCATCTCTGTGTTGTTGAGTTGATTCAATATACCTGATTGGCAGGTCTCTATAACTTCTTGGTTTTGAAGCATAAATTTGCGTATGATGAGGACAGTTAACTGGCTTTAATACAAATTCTTCATCATAATGATTTGTTACTTTGAAAAGCTCGTTTGCAAATTTTTGTGCGTGGCCAGATTTTTCGTATAAATCAATTTTTGCTAAGTGTGGAATATTGACTTCTTGTACACCATATTTTTTGCTCATTTTAACCAAAGCATTTTTAAGTTCATTTTTGATGATTGTCCCTTTTGGTGTATACATAACGAAGCCTTTTCCGACAAGGTCGGAAAAGGCGAAAAGATCAAGTTTTTTACCTAAGATTCGGTGATCGTTGGCCAATTGTTTTTCTCTTTCTTCAAGGTGTTCATTTAATTCCTTTTCTGTTTCAAATGCTGTTCCGTATATTCTTGTGAGCATTTTGTTTTTTTCGCTCCCTCTCCAATATGCGCCAGCGATTGATAAAAGCTTTATGGCTCCGATTTCTTTAGTTGAATTTACGTGAGGGCCTTTGCAAAGATCTACGAAGGATTCTTTTTGGCCAGGCTCCCCTGTCCAGTAGATTGTAATTGGAGCTTTTTGTAAAACTATTTCATCGATCCACTCTTGTTTGTAGGGGTTATCTTTAAACATTTCTCGGGCTTTGTCCACCGTAACTTCATGTTGGGAGATTTTTAGATCTTGTTTAATAATTTTTTTCATTTCCGATTCGATTTTAGGAAAGTCATCTTCTAAAACCTGTCCTTCTAAAAGCTCAAAGTCAAAATAAAACCCATCATCTGTTGCAGGACCCATAGCCATGTGAAATTTATAACCTAGATTTCTCATAGCCTGCATTAATACGTGTTCGGCACTATGTCTTATTTCAAATAAATTGTTTTTCATGTTTTAATTATATACGAAAAAATTATACACCCCCTATGGGGTTGTTGTGCTAGTATTGGAAACCTGTTGTAGGTCTAATCGCTTGACAAGATCATTATATGCTTTTAAGGTGTTAACAGCAATCCAGTTATGTTCGGGAATGCTGACTGCATAAAGTTTTTTAGCTTCGGATAATTTAGGAAATAGCACCATTTCAAAGTCCGATTTTTTTGTTAAATCAAAAAGTTCATGAAAATGTTTGAATGCCTGTGGCGAAAAAATGGTTACTCCAATATGCGTTGGAATTGGAATCATTGGATACATTTCGATATTTGATACCAAATTATCTTTAATTGTCATTCCAGTAAACGCATATGGAGTTTCTTCTACAACAACAACTGTTGCAACGCAACCTTTTTTGGTACCTGTAACATGTCCAGAAATTATATCTATGGGAAAAGACCCTTCGTAGTCAATAATTACATCATCAGGATTATGAACTATTAAATTGTGATTTTTTGGAATTGATCCGTTTAAAAGTGCATTAAAAATTGCACCACCTTTGCCGACAGGATGCTCTGGGTCGTGGCTATAGGTAATATTAACCCCAAGCTTTGAGCCATCCCCCAATAATTCAATTATCGTTTCTGCTTTGTGATAAACAAGAGCTATAAAATTTTTAATTCCGGCATCGCGATACATTCTGATTGTCATTTCGATCATCGTGTCGTCATTTGGAAGTTTGTATGAATTTTTATTCGTATTTTCGGAACCTGGAACAGATCTAAATCTGCTACTTTCACCGCCAGCCATTAACGCAACAGTTGTATTTTCGGCAAAACTTTGAAATTCGGCATCGGAGATTTTTTGGTCTTTGTGAATATTGCAAATTTGGGCTTTAAGGTTTTGTAATGCGTCTTGCATATGACAAACAATAAATGTTTATTGAGCAATTTTCAAGTGGATACTTTCTAATTGAAACTCATATAATAAGTTTGGACAACAATCCGGAAAATATAGTAGTATACATTTAATGCCTGAAAAAGAATATTTCCAAGTCATATATGATGGTGTAGCTTTAAGCTCCGGGGAGATGGATATCCGGGATTTAGCTCCAGCCCTTTTAGCTATAAGCGATGCTCTTGATGAGTCTAATAAGATCGTTTATGGTGACAAGACTAGAGTCCAAGTTAATGTAAAAGGATCTTTTAAAACAGGATCTTTCCATATCGACTTTTCTGTAGTTCAATGTGGGCTTCAAGGATTCACCTCGCTTTTTAATTCTGATGAAATAAATGCAGCTTCAAATCTGCTTCAGATATTAGGCCTTTTTGGAATACCAGGAACTGGACTTATAGGGTTACTCATTTGGTTGAGAAATCGTAAAATCAAGGGAGTATCTGGGGAGCATGATGGTAAGGTAACGATAGAGGTTGAAGATGATAGTATTGAAACTTCCACTAAAGTGATAGCGCTTTTTTCAAATGTAAAGGTAAGAACCAGTTTACAGAAAATCATTTCTGAACCACTTTCGAAAGATGGGATCGAGACCTTTAGTGTCAAAAAGGATGATCATGTAATAACGATAAGAAATGAAGAAAAGGAATACTTTCGATTATCCGATATTCCAGATGAACCTCTTGAAGATCAAGTTAGGGATGTTTACTTGAAAGCGTTATCCGTTAATTTTGTAGAGGGTAATAAGTGGAGGTTTAGTGATGGGACAAATGAATTTTTTGCAATTGTAAAAGATCATAGTTTTGTTAAAGACGTCCAGGAGAGCAAAATTACATTTACTAAGGATGATACGTTTAAAGTTAGACTAAGAGAAAGACAATGGATATCAGATACTGGTTTAAAAACCGAACATGAAATAGAGCAGATTCTTGATCATAGATCTGCGGCTAAACAAATTCATTTACCTTTTGACAAATAACCTCTCCTTGGTATTTTATTTTTCTTATGCACTCAAGATAATGTATCTGGTGGGTAGTATAGGACTTGAACCTATGACCTCCGCAATGTCAATGCGACGCTCTAGCCAGCTGAGCTAACCACCCACGAAATGTAAAACTAACTAATTATTTCTTTAGAATTTTATCTATAATGCCGTATTTTAAAGCTTCTTCAGGTGTCATGTGAAAATCTCTTTCGGCGTCTTTTTCTATTTGCTTTACGGAAGTTCCTGTGTCTTCGCTTAGCCTTTTATAAACCTGTTCTTTCAGCCTTAGAATTTCTTTTGCCTGAATTTGTATGTCTGTTGCTTGACCTTCTGAACCACCACTTGGTTGATGAATCATGATCATTGAATGTGGTAAAGAAAATCTTTTGCCTTTTGTTCCAGTAGCTAATAAAACTGAACCCATAGAAGCTGCCATTCCAACACAAATTGTTGAAACATCGCATTTCATGTGTTTTATCGTATCGTATATAGCCATTCCGCTATAAATCATGCCTCCAGGTGAGTTTACGTAAATACTTATATCTTTTGTTTCATCTTCGGCTTGAAGATATAAAAGTTGTGCAATTACAGTGTTTGCCATATCCATATCAATGGCGCCACCAATAAACACAATTCTTTCTTTCAAAAGCCTTGAATAAATGTCGTAAGATCTTTCGTATCCGCTTGGATCTTTTTCTACTACCATTGGTACAAGTATGCTCATGTTTGTGATTATACAATAAATTACTTAGTTTCTACTAGCTTTTGAATTGTTTTATTTTTTAATAAAACTGCTTTAATATACATTCTTTGATCTGGATTTGATAAAGCTTTTTTACTTGCCTCATCTGGGATTGCCGATATTGTTTTCTCGACTTCTTCATCTGAAATAGTAACTCCTTCTTTCCCCGCAATTTCTGTAATTAAAAAGTCAGACCTAATATTATTTTCGGCTGTTTTGGCGTATTCATCTCTTAGACTTTGTGGAGTTTTGTTTTGTGATTCCATGTATTTATCGATTGTTAAGCCGAGTCTTCCTAGCTGGTCTATTAAAGACGACATCATTCTGTCGGTTTCTTCTGTAATAAGTTCACTAGCCACTTTTACATCGGAGCAATGCAAAACTGCATCGATAATTTGTTGAACTGTTGCTTTTTCTTTTGACTCGATTTTGGCAATTTCGGCTTTATAATCTCCAAGCTTTATTTCTGGAGCCTCAATAATTACAAGTGTAAATTTCAAATCTTTATCATCTTCAAATTCGGTAATATTAAATCTTGGATAAACTATAGGTTTAAGTTTGTTTTCCTTAATAATATTTGAATATGCTTCGGATAAAACATGATTTAATGCATGACTGCGAAGTTTTGACTGGTCGATATTTTTTTTAACAACATCAAGCGGAGCCTTTCCTTTTCTAAAACCTTTAATTTCGATATCTTTCGCTTCGTGTGCTAAAGCTTCATCAAAAGCCTTAACTACCTTTGACTTTTCAATAACTACATCTGCTTTATACGTATTATTCTCTCCCTTGTTTATTGTTACTTGCATAATATTTTTAATAAAACTAACTACTCATATCTTAATGCTTCAATTGGATCTTTCTTACTTGCCTTAATTGCAGGATAAGTCCCGAAGATTATACCTACAAATGCTGCAAATGAAAAGGCAATTACAACAGACCACCACGGAACTTCTGTCCTTATATAAGCTCTTCCCGCAAAAGATGCAAGCCAGCCAATTAGAATTCCAATTGAACCGCCAGTAACGCTTAATAAAACTGATTCGATTAAAAATTGAAGTGCAATATCAAATGGTGTTGCACCCAATGCTTTTCGAAGGCCTATTTCACGAGTTCTTTCTGTAACAGAAACAAGCATAATGTTCATAATTCCAATGCCACCAACAAGAAGTGAAATTCCTGCAATTGCACCAAGTCCAATTGTTAGCATTTGTAAAATATTTTGAATTGTTGCCAAAATATCGGCTTGAGATAAAACAGTAAAATCATCGTCTTCTAAATCTCGAAGTAAGGCTCTTTCAATTAGTTTTGTTGCAATACTTAAATCCTTGTCTGCTTTTACTTTTACAACAATTCTACTAATGTTTTTTAATTCAAATGAATTAATTGCTGATGTATATGGAACAACAACTTGTTCGTCAAAATCACTCCCTTTTTCTTTTGAAACACCAATTATCACATAGTTATCACCGCCAATTTTTATACTTTGGCCAATTGGACTTTGATTTGGAAATAATTCTTTTTTAACTGATTGTCCTAAAATGGCAACACGACTTCCCGATCTAACATCAGCCCTTGTAAAAAAAGCTCCTTCATCAATTGAATAATCAAAAAGATATTTGCCTTGTTCGTTAATTCCTGCAACTGCAGCATTATAGTATTTTGTTTTATATTTTACGGTTTCGCTCACATTTACCATTGGAGTTATCTGCTGGGCAATATCAGAGGCATGGGTTTCAATTAATTTAATATGCTTTTCTTCTAATTTATTTCTGCTAAATGAATTTCCAGGGTCACGTCCAAAAGAAACTTTTCCAGGTGAAACAAATAATAAATTTGAACCCAATGCATCAAATTGATCTGTTATGTAATTTTGAATTCCCAGGCCTATTGAGATCAATAAAATAACAGCTGAAACTCCAATAATCACACCAAGCATGGTCAAAAATGTTCTAACTTTATTTGCACCAAGTGCTGTAATTGACGATGTAGCGATTTCAAAAAATTTCATATTATAGTGATTTACTAATTTTACCGTCTTTAATTATTATTTTTCTGTTTGTAACACCTGCTAAATCTTCGTCGTGTGTAACAATAACAATAGTTTTTCCTGCTTTATTCAATTTGTGGAAAAGTTCAATAATTTCAATACCTGTTTTTGAATCAAGATTCCCAGTTGGCTCATCAGCTAAAATCAAATCAGGATCATTAATCAAAGCCCTTGCAATTGCAACGCGCTGTTTTTGACCTCCAGATAATTCGCTCGGTTTATTATTTTTACGGTCCGTTAGGCCAACTAGTTCTAACATTTTTAAAGCCCTATCTTCCCATTTCGATTTTGGAACTTGGCTATACTTTAATGGCAAAATTATATTGTCTAAAGACGAAGTTCTTTGTAATAAGTTGAATGACTGAAAAACAAATCCAATTGATTTATTTCTTTGATATGAAAGCTCATTTTGATTTAACTTACCTACGTTTTTATTATTTAAAAATATTTTGCCTGAAGTTGGTGTGTCTAAAAGCCCGATTAAATGCATTAAAGTTGATTTGCCTGAACCCGACTTTCCGACAATTGAAATAAACTCTCCTTTATTAATTTTTATATCAATTCCTGAAAGTGCATTTATAACTTCACTTCCAAGTTTGTAAGTTTTAAAAATATTTTGTGTTTCGATTATAGTTTGAGGTGGCACCTTATTATTTTGACATTTTTCCAGGTTTGCCATCTACAAGTTCTATTTTGGGATCAGCTGATGTAATAACCTGTGACAAACTATCTAGACCTTTTACTTCTGTGTATAAATTGCCTTCAACACCAATTTCTATTTCTTGCTTTTTTATTATTCCACCAACTAATGTCCAAACATAATGTCTACCTTCTTCGTTAGTGTAAATTGCGTCAAATGGAAGTGCAGTTACTTTACCTTCAGTTTTTTGTACAACAACATCAACGTCTCCTGTCATACCAATAAGTATTGGAAATTCATTATTAGCTTTATCTTCGATTTTGATTTTTAAAATGAAGCTTCCAGTATTAGTTGAACCTGTTTGTGCTGAATTTGGAAGTTCATAGACTTTCCCTTCAAATATTTCGTCTTGGTATGCGTCAAGTGTAATATGAACTGGTTGATCAAGTTTAATTTGACCAAAATCTTCTTGATCGATTGCAACTTCAATATATTTTTTTGATAGATCTGCGACTTCATATATTGTTTCACCTGCGGACGCAATTTCGCCGACATCTTTTGTGACATTTAAGACAGTTCCAGAAAAAGAAGATCTTATTTTCAAATTATCGAGCGATCCGATTGTTGATTGATATGAGCTTTCCGCTTGGCTAATTAATTCATCATATTTTCTAATTTGAATTTTATATTCATCACTATTATGAAAGTCGCTTGAGGCGTTTGCAAATGATTCTATGTAAGCTTCCTTGTTTCTTATCGCGATATCACGGGAATCTTTAACGCTTTGGGCTGACTGTGCTTGAGGAAATGTATAAATTTGAGCTAAAAGTTGGCCCTTATACACAGTTTCACCTGCTATAGTTGCTAGGTAGTTAATTTTTCCGGATGACGCAAATGCTAAATCCGCTTGGTTTTCTGATTTTATAATTCCGCTTGCAGAAATTGTATTTTCAACATCAATTTTTTGGATTTCAACAAGGTTTAAGGCAAGTGGAGATTGTTTTGATCTCACAAAATACATACCTATACCTATTACGACCAATATTGCGATTATATATATGTATTTTATCTTCATTATTTTTTACGTTTTTCTGATTTAGGTTTTAGAACGAATTTATTCACGACAAGACCTATTGACGACACAACAATAATTATAGATAAAGTTGAACCGATAATTGGCGTTACTGTTAAAATATCTAAAAGCAAAACACCTGTTATAAGTTGAAGTATGCCAAGTGGCCTTTTTTCAAAAACTTTTTGTCCTAGGGCTAAAGCTGGAATAACGTATCCAAAATATCCAGCAAAAATTGCTAAAAATGTGATAAAAAGTCCTATCGGAAACCCAATGATAGAAACAAGTAGGGCTATAACAATTACTGGAATCAATATCAAGCTTACAATCCCAATTAGTATGTTTCTGGCAAAGCCGGTTTTATACGAAACTACAATCTCTGATAATTTATCTTTATTAATTCTAAAAAGAATAAAGCCAACTAGTATTATTGTTAGCGAGTGAAGAATCTTTGAAATAATTAAGTCAAATCTGTTCGAGCTTTCAATATTTTGATTTTTCATTGTTTCTATAACCTGTCCATTTATGAATGAGTTTTCTAGGATTTCTGGTTTTGAGCCACTATAGTATAAATCGCCAATTATTTTGCCTGATATTGTGGAGGTAGATTTCGAATTTAAGTTTAGGCTTTGGCCGATTCTTCCGTCTAGAACCAGTTTATTTGTGAAACCATATGCGTCTTTTTCTATTTCACCTAAAGAGGAAATATAAACATTATCAGCCAAGTATAACAAGGATCCACTAATAGGTGCATTAACGGTGATTTGTTCTGCAACAAGATGAGCAGTGCCTTTTATTGGGGAGTTTATGGTGATTTTTTTGCCTATGGCAAAAAAATCACCTACAATCTCTCTTTCAACATTAATATTATCTCCGATTACATAAACATCTGTGTTTTTATTTTCTTGAATCGAAACATCATTTGAAACCTCAATATAAGGAGCTTCTTTCGAAATCACTTCAGCATTGGTGATTCGCGTTCCAAAAAAACCAAAAACAAAAGTAAATAAAATTGATAAAAGTAACTTAAATATATTCATAGAACCATTTTAACATGGTGCACACTTCGTGCATTCAATGGAATAGTTGGGATTGACATCTATGGATAATTCTATTTTGGTAACAGAATACCTTATCAAAAAACGTATTCTTATAACCTCAAATATCATTAAGGCTTTTCGAAAGGTAGATAGGGCTGATTTTGTAAAAGATAAAGCCTTGGCATATCTTGATATTCCGCTTGAAATTGGCGAGGGACAAACAATTTCTCAACCTACTACGGTCGCGTTTATGTTTGAGTTGTTATCTCCTAGAGCAAGTCAGACAATTTTGGATATTGGGTCAGGATCTGGTTGGACTACTGCACTTCTTGCGGAGATTGTTGGCAGTTTTGGTAGTGTTACAGGTTTAGAAATAAGAAGTGAACTTGTAAAATTCGGGCATGGGAATTTGGCGAAGTATAATTATCCACATGCAAAAATCATAAAGGCAAAAGAGGGTACTTTAGGTTTACCGAGTAGAAAATTCGACCGTATTTTAGTTTCTGCATCAGCTAAAGAATTTCCAAAAGAATTAAAGATGCAGCTTAAACTAGGTGGAATACTTGTAACTCCCGTGCATAATTCGATTTGTAAAATAGAAAAACTAACTAGATCAAAATTCAAAACACAAAAGTATCCAGGTTTTGTATTTGTGCCGTTAGTAAAGGAAAGGTAACTCCTGTCTAGCCCACATATAATTACGATATGGTCTTATAGTGTCAAGAAGAGTGTAGGTGAAAAACTGGGTAAAAATGGTAAAAGTTGAGTTTACCTATTTTCCTTTTGAAAGAATTGACCATTCTCAACTAAAAGATGGACTTCCTATAGACAGTATGCAAGATATAGCAGTCAACAAATTATTCACTATTTACCAAAAACCCCGTGGAAGAGATTTTTATGACTTGTTTGCAATGCACAAAAAATTAGCATGGGATTTAAAAGAATTAATGAAGTTGGCTCGTATTAAATTTGATACCACTATTGATCCCTTGCAACTGGGCAGAAACTTGATGCAGGCTGAGGAGTTAAAAGATGACCCTTTGGTAACAGATCAACTGTACAAATATACTGATGTTACTTCTTTTTTTCGCACTGTATCCCAATCGCTTAAAGAGGAGGTTTTACGATGACCAAAGCAGATACCTGCAAGGATTGGTTAGGGAATTTTTGGATATCGCAAACGAGAGTGATGTGAAAGAGATCCTTAAAGCCGTAGATCCAGAGAATGCAGATGAGACTGATATTTTGGAGTTTATGAGTCTTTTACAAGCTACAAACAACCTAATGCATGCGGATGCCGAGCAAAGAAAAAATAAATTAGAAATTTAGACTCTCTGATCGTAAAATTTCTTGCCCTTCGCACTGTAACTCTAGTTTACTCCAAAGTACATCTTGGCTAAGTCCTAGTCTCTCAGAAAATTTATTTATTATAGCTTTTGGATTTTCAGACTTTACCATAAAATCTAGCCATTCAGAAAGAGCCTCCACTTTACTATAACCGCCAACCTCTAAACGTTTTAAAAGAGAAAGTCCTAGTAAATAAACAGATCCGTAAGCCGGATTTGTAGCGATTGGTTGTGAGCTGTGTTTTGAAAAACCATCCCAAAGATCCTCCACACTGAAAAGTTGTCCTTCTTGCAGTTCTAAAAGAAATTTTGTTGAGTTTGGCAATTTTTGCTGAATTTCAATACCTGGAAGATACGAAAGTAAGTTTTTACGAAGAATTGAAACATCTTCTTTTGGAGTGTAAATTAAATAGCGAATTCCTTCACTTCTGCTTGAAGCTATCTCATAGCTGATACGTTTTTTGTTTCTGAGTAATCGGTCTAAAAGTGTTGGCTTTGTATCAAGCGAATGAAGAATAGTGAATAATTGCTTGGTAGTAAATGCGGTCTGTAACGAGATAGAAGGAGGTTTTATTTCTAATAAGACATACGATCCTTGGAGTGATTTTTTAAACTGAAAGTATTTAAGAGTAATAAGACCGATAAAAAATAGAAAAGAGGCTAATAAAATTACAGGAACCCATGAGACGGTAGTTCCTATTAAAATTAATTGAGCAAGGATTGGTGGGATTACATCAGACCAGTTTATATTTTCCATATAAATCAGGGCAATTTATGATTGGAGTATATCAAAGCCTATAGGGAATGTGAAGAGAAATAGTGCTAATTTACTTTTGTAGGAAACTCACCTTGTATTGCATTTAGAATTGCCTCAACCCATTGTATAGCATTTTTTCTAAAAGAATCTTCAGTACACCAAGCTAACTCTGGTCCAGCCCAAACATTTCCTTCAAAATCAGTAATCCGAACCTTGGGATCTTCAAAACCATAGCCGTACAAATCTTTGTTTTTAACCATTTCGAGGAGAAGACTATGGTTGTATACGTTGTGGATGACACTAACAAAAATAGCTGATTTTTTCATACTTTTAAGCATGCCATCAGTTAACATTCCTTGGGTTTCAGAGTTTTGAGCAACCACTGGTAAAATAACATCCGAGGACTTCATTAATTCATCTAATCCTACATACTGAAATCTATCATTCCGACTACTTTTTGACCAATACTGTACTTTCATACCAAGACCTTGGCAATTTTCAGCAACTGCTGTACCAATATTACCAAGCCCAATAATCCCTGCCGTTTTCCCACGCAGTTCTATCCCTTTATGTAGAGTGTAGTCTTGTTTCCACCCATCTTTAATCACAACGGGTAGTTTTCTTGCTAAATTTAGCATCATCATTGTTGCCCACTCTGCAACTGCAATACTAGAAAACCCTCTTAGGTTCACAACGGGTATACCTTTGCTTTTAGCAAAATCTACATCAACCCAGCTAAATGAGGTTGTTTGTAAAACTATTGCTTTTAAGTTTGGGACTTTCTCTATAACCTCATTTGGTAATTTCCAGTCACTAAAATCTGGATCAATTGCTAGTATTCGTTCATCTGAGCCTTCAAAAAGACCTGGGATAGACTCATAATCTGTAATTTCTTTGTGAAAAATGACCTCTCCAGCATTTTGCAAAGTTGTTATCTGTTCGTTTGTAAAAAATGTATCGGTATTTGGACTAACAATAAATGTTTTCATACAATATTATTTTTTTAGAAATTTCACTACTTCAGAAGCCAATCTATCCTCATAGCCAGTATATCCATGGTTTGCGCCTTCGATTAAAACAGTTTCACAATTTGAAATATGTGATTTTAGGATTTCTAGAGCTTTTGTATAATTATCGGGTTCCTTTACATAGAAAAACTCATCTAATGAGCCAACTATAACCTTAACTGGAATTTCTAGATTCTTTAATGCTGGAAAATCATAGTCTGGAGAACAAAATTCAAACATTCTCCCTAAATCGTCTTGTTTGTACCAGCTCAAATAAGTCTTGTAAGAAAGCTCTATACTATCAAATTCGTCGGTGATTATTTCGCTACCATTTCCTGCGTTAACCTGATCCTGAGCTTTTTTTAATAAATCTGTTATGGGTGTTTGGGTGTAGGTTTCCATTAAACTCTTTTTGTCAAAAGGAGCTAATAAAATAAGTTTTTCAATCTTTTCCTTATATTTACCTTCATGCAGGTAGCGCACTGCTTTCATTGTGCCAAGTGAATGACCTTGTAAAACAATCTTTTTTATTCCATCATTTAATAGAAATTCAATCCAAGCATCTATATCTTTGGGACTGTCCTCTAGGAGCTCATACCGAGCACCAATGGTCGTAATATTCCCATCAACCATATTAATATCTTTTATCTTTTCACACCCTCGGGTATTTATTGAGAGAAAAGAAATATTAGCTTTTTCCAAATGCTCAGCAATTACATGGACAAATTTGTTTTCATAAAAATTGCCTTCGAATCCATGAACATGTAACAATGCAAGATCTTTGTTATGTGTAGCGTAGTAGCCTTGAAGAAGAAGTTTATCTATTGTATTGGCTTGGACTAATTTAGACATAGTTGAGATTAAAAAGGTAACACATCCGACGATTTTACTTTTAGTGCTTTGCAGATATTTTCTATTACTGCAAATGTAGGGTTTTCTTCCCCACGCTCAATCCCTGCATAATACGTTACAGAAATACCAATAGCTTTAGCTACAACTTCTTGCGAAAGTTGCTTGCTTATTCTTATTTCCTTTAAATTATCACCAAACTTTTGTTGGCTTTTTGGGTTTGCAGATGAATTCATAACTATAGTATATCTCAAATTTTTATAGTTCGTCATATTTTACACTTTTTACTCTAGAAATTGCAAAATTTCCACTTGACACTACAACTATAGTTGTATAAACTATAACTATAGTTACAGTAATTTAGATTCGAAATCATGAGCAAAGAGTTACTAGAAAAGTTTAAAAAGCTATATTACGAAAAGTTCGGTATTGCTCTTGGCAACGAAGAAGCAACAGCAATGGCAACTGATCTTGTTAACTTAATGAAAGTACTACTTGAGCCTGATAACACAAACAAGACAGAGTCAAAGTTAGAAGAAAGGAGTGAATATGCGATTATCGAAACACAACAACGATACATTTAATCAACAAGACAAAATGCCAGTAATTAACAGGTACTTAGTTTACTGTCGAAAAAGCAGTGAATCTGATGAGCGTCAAATACAGTCCCTTCCAGATCAAATCCATACACTGGTGACTTATATCACCCTCTCGTGGGTTAGAAACGATTGGTGCGCCATTGCAAGAGTCAAGATCAGCAAAGATTCCGGGTAGACCCGTGTTTGATCAACTTGTTCAAAAAATAGAAGATGGCGAAGCAAACTGTATAGTTTTATTAAACCCTTCAAGGCTTTCACGAAATACTGTCGATACAGGGAGAATTACTTACCTTATGGATCAAGGTAAGCTTCAGGAAGTAGTTACTCCTTACCAGACCTTTATAAATAATCCTTACGACAAGTTTATGCTTAATTTGCTTTGTACACAGGCTAAACTCGAAAATGATAACAAAAGTGTAAATGTGCGAGAGTCATTACAACTGAAAGCTGAACGAGGTGTATTCCCAGGCAAAGCAAGACCCGGATATAAAAACAACCACGAAAAACCGCAAGGTTTGCGAGATATTTCAGCAGATCCTGTAACTTTCCCTCTTATGCGAAAACTGTTTGATTTGGCACTTACGGGAAATTACAGTATCGAAAAACTGATAAAAGAAGCAGGAGAACTCGGTATAAGGAGTTCAAAAAGTGGTAAGCCCATTTGCAAAAGCTGGATGCACCGTTTGCTTCGAGACCCTTTTTATACAGGTAAATTTATGTATTGCGGAAAGCTGTATGAAGGCAACCACCCTGTAATGCTCAACGACGATGAATTTAATCTACTTCAAGATATTGTTGAAGGTAGATCAAAAGGAAAATCCAAGAAACACGATTCTGCATTAAATGGACTAATCACATGTGGCGAGTGTGGATATCGCATTACTGTAGAAACTCACACCAAGCACTATAAAAATGGCAATTCACAGGTATTTGCATACTACAGATGTACCAAAAAGGGTACAGAGTGTAAGTGTAATCAACCATATGTTTCCACCGATAAGCTTGAAAACGAATATGTTGAGGATCTTACAAAGTTTGAGCTTATACCAGAATTTGCTGATATAGCATTCCAAGCATTAGAAGAGGTAAAAGAGAAAGATGATCATGTAAATAAAAACAGCCACGAAGCACAGCAAAAGGCACTAGAGAATATAAACAAAAGAATTAATGACCTTGTTTCTCTAAAAATCTCACCTGATAACTCAGATGGAAGTTTAGTTTCTGACGAAGAGTTTGGAGATAGAAAACGAAACTTGCTTATTGAGAAAGAACAGTTGATGAAAAAACTATCTCAAACAGATCCTAAAAATACCGAGTGGGCTGATATAGCGAAGGAAAGTTTTAATTTTGGATTGTTAGCAGCAAAACGATTTGAAAATGGAACCTCAGAAGCCAAAAAAATTATCTTCAATACAATCGGCTCGTACCCAAAGCTAAAAGACAAAAAACTGCAGTACAAAGCCAAATACCTGTTTTTTAAGTATAAAGAGGGAGTAAAAGAGACAAATGAGAAAATGAGTCCGCTCGTACCTGTAAATGTAGTGTCAGATCAGTCTAATCTCGAAAATTATCTAAAAAATAGTCTATGGTGCCGAGGAGAGGACTTGAACCTCCATCCCTTTTGAGGACTAGCTCCTAAAGCTAGCGTGTCTGCCATTTCACCACCTCGGCTAAAAATAAGGGCTACCCTTTTTGGTATTTTGACATATTAATTATATCTCAGTTTCTTCTATCATGCTCATGAAGGTAGAAACGCTTTGTGTCCAGTGTGAAAGATCCGGGTCTCCTCCTGCCCTATTTACAGACCCTGGGTTGTACCAAACAACAACATCCTGTGGTTCTGTTGTTAGTCCTTTATTGTCAGCTTTTACTTTTATTCCTCTTGCAACTCTTCCCATAAAAACTTCCCACGATTCGGAGGCCCATCCGTCTACTTCTATAGTTTTGTTTTTGTCATCAAAAACAGCCCAGCCCCATGCGTTATGTGATTCAAACCCACCAAATTTTGGAGTTGTTTTACCGCCACTACTTTCTTTTTGTGCAATTGCTGGAAGTAAATATGGATTTAAGTCGTTTGCTAATGCTTCTTTTAAAAATGTGCAACCGTATCCGGCTAGGGGCGTTTTTCGCTTTGCGAAAAACGCATTTATCTTGAGTGCTTCGATATTTTGGCAATTATTCGTTATATCCTCTGAATTTATTTCCAACTTCTCTAGAATTTCATTGTTTTTTGGATCTGGCGGCGCTAAATCGATTCTAAATTCTGAAGCTTCCTGAAATTCTGTTTGAGCTTTTGATTTTGCGATTTCTCCAGATCCATTTACAAGCCAATACATGGATACAAATAAGAGCCCAAACGACAACGAAAAATAATACATGACTGGTAAAATAATATGCTTTGCGGACAGGTGGTGTTGCATTTGAAAAAAAGCATACCAAACAAAAAAACATGGGGCAAATGTCATAGAACTTGGTGCACACTCCGTGTACCCAGGCGACTAAGCTTGCAGTAGCAAGCAAGTCTTGTGGTGCCGAGGGTGGGACTTGAACCCACATTCGCATTACGCGAACAGCCTTCTGAAGACTGCGTGTCTGCCATTTCACCACCTCGGCTAGAAAACCAATTTACTATACGCAATAGTATTCATATCTTAGCAGTAACATTTTGATTAGATTTTGAAGTAAATTACTTTGCATTGTGAACTGGCTTTTATATACCCTAATTGCTTTTAACTTATGAATATAATCAATGAGAGATAAATATAGAATTGTATTTGCTTTCATTGGTTTTATTTTGCTTGGTTCTTTTGCCATTGCAAGAGCATCTTTTGATGATTTGTATTTTTGCGAAACAGTTGAATATATAAGTTGATAATTACTTATATTTTTTTGACTTACTACAATCTTGGTTAATGCTATATGGTCAGGATGTCCGTATATCCCATCAGGTTCATATGTAATTACGTGCGTCGGATTATAACCCACTATGATTTGTGCAACCAACTTATCCAAATTCGAAAGCAGCTCTAATTTACCATCTGGAAGATCCAGTATTTCATAATTAGAGACTTTAAGGTATTCCATTACATGTCTAAATTCTATTTCTCTTGCTGCTACTAAATCATTATCACCAATTCCAAATCGTAAAGTTGAGGCTTCGCCTTTCGTAAGGCAAACGATTTTCGTTTTAATTTTTTTAGTTACTAAAAGACTAATAAGATTTGCATTTGCAAACGTTTCATCGTCTGGATGTGGGTAAATAAAAAGGACTTTAGAATTTTGTGAAATGTTAAACAATTCATTTAAAGATGTAGTCATTATGGAAATTATATCTTATTTACATTCTACTAGGTTATGTCTAATATGGAATTGTATCCCCCACGAGGGGACCCTGTGTTTAGTTTAATCATCATGATGCACGACAAGACAAAGGTACTTCACAGAATTAAGATTATAAAAGGGCATATCACAGCTATTGAAAAGATGATTGAAGATGATCGTTATTGTTTAGATATCGTTCACCAATCTCAAGCGGTCCAAAAGGCTTTAAAAAATCTCGACGCGATTTTGATAACAGATCACATTAATCATTGCGTTATTGAGCAAGCGAAATTAAATGAGTACGAGAAAATTGCAAGTGAGTTAATTAAAATATATGAGTTCAAGAAGTAAACATACAAAAACATTTTATGTAGAAGGCATGCACTGTAATGCATGCGAAATGTTAATTAAGCAAGATATTTCAAGCTTAGACGGTGTTTTGGATGTCGATGTTTCGCTTTCAGAATCTTGTGCTATTGTTACAGCAAATTCACGTAAAAGAATTCCAGGCCTTTCCGAACTTAATGAAAAGTTTAAAGATTCAGGATATAAATTTTATGATTCAAAAGCGGGCATTTCCAAATTAAGTAAACAGGATTTTTATTTGGCATTATCAGCTTCAATTTTATTTATTATTTTATTTATATCTTTAGAAAGCCTTGGAGTTTCAAGCAAAATTTCTTTAAGTGGAGATTCTGCTTTTATTTCTTACTTTATATTTGGTCTTGCTGCCGGAATCTCAAGTTGCGCAGCACTAGTTGGGGGCTTGCTACTTTCACTTTCCAAAAAGTGGGAAAAAAGTTTAGTCCCATTTATTCTATTTAATACATCAAGACTTGTTGCGTTTGCTGTATTTGGTGGAATTTTAGGTGCAATCGGAAGTGCAATTTCAATATCAATTGGAGTCTCTAGCTTTATTGCTATTCTAATTGCGGTTTTCATGTTAGTAATTGGTCTTCAAATGCTAGGTGTCAAAGGCTTTGAGAATATTTCACTTAATAGGTTCATTAAAATTTCGTATTTAGATAAGAATCAAGAGTTCAAGGGAAAATATGTTCCAATAATAGTCGGTGCTGCAACATTTTTTGTACCATGCGGATTTACAATGATAGCTCAAACAACAGTTCTAACATCTGGAAGCACAATATCGGGTGCAATAAACTTATTTGCATTTGCACTTGGAACTTTGCCAGTTTTAGGCATAATAAGTTTTTCAAGTGTAAAAATTTATTCACATCCAAAATTTGCAAAACAATTCAGTATCTTTGCAGGAGTTCTGATAGTATTTTATGCATTATATTCGCTAAATTCGCAATTAAACGTTTTAGGACTTACAAGCTTAAGTGATTTACGAAGCGAAGGCTCGAAATCGGAAGCAATTTCAAATGCAGTTCAAGGCCTTGAGGATGATGCTGAACAATTAATTCAAATGGAGGCTTCTGGTTTTGAATATTTTCCAAAAAGTTTCACAATAAAATCTGGTTTAAAAACAAAATGGGAAATATTTGAAAATAAGTCTGTTGGTTGTGCAAAAGCTGTTTATGCAAATGGTTTATATAAAGATGTGATTTATTTAAAGCCAGGTATGAATTCTGTAACTTTTGTTGCGCCAAAACCTGGAACATATAAAGTTTCTTGTACTATGGGCATGGTTGATCCAGTTTATGTGAAAGTAATATGAAAAAAATTATAAAAGGTTCCTACCCAATTATCGGAATGCACTGCGCTTCGTGCAAGATTTTAATAGAAAGATCCACACAAAAATTAAACGGAGTTATTTCATCAAAAGTTAACTATGGAGCCGAAAATTTGAATATCGAATATGACTCGGATGTTATAAATTTTTCTGATATTTCAAAAGCAGTTTCAAATTTGGGACAGTATTCTCTTTTGAGTAGCGAAGAAAGCAAAAAAGATAAGGATGATAAAAAGTTAGCAGAATTCAAAAAGCTTAAAAGAATCTTGATTTTCAGTTCGATTTTATCAATTCCATTTTTGTTACTTATGCTCACAATGTTATTTGGTGATCTGATGTTTGATTTAAAATGGATAAATCTTTTTCAATTCATTTTAGCAACTCCAGTTTTATTTATTGGAGGATATGAAATTCACAGATCTGCAATAACTGCACTAAGAATAAAGGCTTTTAATATGGACTCTTTAATTTCGATGGGAACAGTAACTGCTTGGCTTTATTCCACAGTTCAAACATTTTTATCACTATTTTTTGGATTTGATTCTCTGGAGGTCTATTTTGAAGCATCTGTTTTTATAACGCTTTTTATAATCCTTGGAAGATATTTAGAAGCTCGTGCAAAAAAGCAGACAAATAGTGCAATTGAATCTTTAATAAAACTTCAAGTAAAAGAAGCAATTGTAATAAAAAACGGAAAGGAGACTTTGGTTGCGCTAGAACTTGTAAAAGTTGGTGATGTTGTACTTGTAAAACCTGGTAGCAAAGTTCCAATTGATGGAAAAATAATTGAAGGGTCTTCTTATATAGACGAATCCATGATTACAGGGGAATCTGTTCCCGTAAAAAAAGAAACTGGAGATATGGCAATTGGTTCAACATTGAATAAATCTGGTTATCTACATGTTCAAGTTACAAAAGTTGGGTCAGAAACTACGCTTGCGCAAATTATCAAAATGGTTGAAGATGCGCAAGCTTCAGAAGCTCCAATTCAAAAACTTGCCGATAAGGTTTCTGGAATTTTTGTACCAATTGTACTTGCAATTAGTCTTTTAACTTTCATTTATTGGATGATTTTTGGCACTTTTGCAATCGCAATTTATACCGCAATCACAGTTTTAATTATTGCTTGTCCATGTGCTTTGGGGCTTGCGACTCCAACTGCAATTATGGTTGGAACAGGCAAAGGTGCAAGACTAGGCGTTTTGATAAAAAATGCAACGGCGCTTGAGATTGCAAATAAAATCACGCATGTTGTTTTTGATAAAACTGGAACTTTAACACTTGGTAAACCTTCAGTTTCACATTTCGAATTAATAAAAGACGATGCAAAAACAAGATCTATGATTTTGACATTAGAAAAAAAGTCAGATCATCCACTTGCAAACGCGATTTGTGAATATTTAAAAGATTCAAAGGAGCTTGGAATTTCAAAATTTGAAGATGTTTCTGGATTTGGCGTAAGGGCTAAAGTTGATGACCAACATATTTCAATCGGAAATCAAGTGATGATGGAAAATTCAAAAATAAAAATTTTAGACGACTTGTTGGAAACTACAAATAAGAAAAGAGAAAACGGGCAAACAGTTTCTTTTATTTCTATTAATAGTAAGGTGGTCGGAATTATAGGAATTTCTGATGCTATAAAATCTGATTCTGTGCGTGTTGTAAAAAAGCTTCGAGACTTAGGAATCACCCCTATTATGCTTACTGGAGATAACAGAAAAACTGCAAGTGCTGTTGCACACCAAATTGGAATAAAAAAAGTTTATTCAGAAGTTTTGCCAAAAGATAAGGCAGATATAATTTCTCAAATTAAAAATGAAAACGAAAACTTTGTAGTTGCTATGGTTGGTGATGGGATAAACGATGCTCCTGCTCTTGTTACATCAGATATCGGAATTGCCATGGGAACAGGTACCGATGTTGCAATTGAGTCTGCGGATATTGTTTTAGTTGGAGGCTCAATTAATAAGGTAATAGATGCAATTGAAATTTCAAAAACAACAGTGCGAGTAATCAAGCAAAACCTATTTTGGTCCTTCGGATACAATGTGTTAGGAATTCCAATTGCTGCAGGCATTTTATATTCTACTTTTGGAATTTTGCTATCCCCTATTTTGGCAAGTGTTGCAATGGCATTAAGTTCTGTAAGCGTTGTAACGAATAGCTTAAGAATTAGAAGAAGCAACTAATGTTGCATAAAAATCCTGCCGTTTTAGTTTTTGCTTTAACAATAATATTAGCGAGCGTTTTTCTGCATAGTCTAAAAAATCAGCTAGGGGTTATTTCGCAAATAAATTCAGACAAAAATGTTGAATCTTTGGAGACTTCTACCCAAAATCTTCCAAGTATTAATATTGATTATTTAAGAAATCTTAAAATCGACTCCCCTGCTCTAGTTATCGAGGAAACCTTATCAAACGGCTCAAATTACAAAAGATATATTGCAAGTTATGATAGTTCCGGTAACAAAATATTTGGCCTGTTGACTGTTCCAAACGGCGATATTCCAGAAGGTGGATTTAGCGCAATTGTTTTTAACCACGGATACATTCAACCAGCGCAATATAAAACTGCAGAAAAATATATAGCTTACGTTGGTTATTTAGCAAGAAATGGCTTTGTTGTTTTTAATATTGATATGCGTGGACATGGAAATTCCGAAGGAGTTGCAACTGGTTCGTACTTTTCTTCTAAATACACAATAGATGCTATTAGCGCTTTAAAAAGTTTGCAGAAACTAGATTATATAAATCCGCAAAAAATTGGTATGTGGGGCCATAGTATGGCAGGAAACCTTTCTTTGCGAGCAAGTTTAGTTGAGCCAGATATAAAGGCCGTCGTAATTTGGGCTGGTGCGGTTTATAGTTATCAGGATTTTGCAAAATTTAGATTAAATGATAACAGTTACGTAAGAAGGCCAAGCGATCCTCATTATGCAAATGAAGATTTGACAGAAGAGTTTCAAAGTAAAGTTTCAGAATTGCGTGATAATTCAGCACAGGTTAATTTTAATGATGAATTTTGGACAGGAGTTTCTTTAACTAAAAATCTTAAATATTTAAATATTCCAATTCAGATACATCATTCGGTTAATGATCCTGTTGTGAATGTTGGCTATTCAAGAGATTTGGCGGAAGTTCTGAAAAACGAAAATAAGCAATATGAATTATTTGAATACCAAGGTGGAGGCCACAGTATTGATTCACCTTATTTTGAGCAAGCTATGCAAAAAACTGTTGAGTTTTTTAATGAGAATTTGTAGGATTTTATCTGGTGGTGAGGGTGAGACTCGAACTCACATAGCCGGTTTTTCAGACCGGTGCCTTGACCATCTTGGCTACCTCACCGAAAGAACTTGGTGC
>Ga0209542_10006906_pt1 | contig 21865 bp, 23 predicted proteins | sample RifCSPhighO2_01_FD_184028 | JGI IMG/M metagenome (GOLD analysis project Ga0209542, IMG submission 184028) | Soil microbial communities from Rifle, Colorado - Rifle CSP2_plank highO2_0.1 (SPAdes) (version 2) | ecosystem: Environmental > Terrestrial > Deep subsurface > Rock core/Sediment ... | reverse complement strand
CCAAATACAGTTGAACTTATTGATACCACAACAAAAGAGAGGATAAGTTTAATTCCGTCAAGAACAGACGACAGCATTTATACATCTGTATCATGGAATTATGAAAATGGAGATATAGTTTTTTCGCTGTTATCACAAGATAAAAATTTAAACGGGGCATATACATTTAATTTGCAAAACAAAACCAGCAAAAAAATCAATACGAACCAGAAATTTATTTCTTCTCTTATCAATGGAAAATATTTAGTCGGAGAGTCGCAGACGTCCACATCGTCGATAGGAAATCTTGGAAACGAATACACATCGCCATTTGTAACTTTTTCAATTGTAAACAAAGACGATGAAAATATCACGCGTATTAATATTTCAGATCCTGTTATGCAGTTTATATCCTTAATGCCGTCTAATTATTTTCAAAACATGGAAAAAGTAAGTAGCTTATCTAACAAAAAGCTTCAGCTTCAAACATTTAATTTTAAGCCAAGTCTTGCTCCTTTTAGACAAGACCAACAAAGTAAGCAAGAAGATTCGCCTACTTGTCCCGACATGAGATATTCTCAGTGCTCTCGAAGATTTACAGCGGGCACACCGGAGTTTGGTAATTGCATGGAAACAACGCCATCGGGATGTTACGACAGCCCCCTCTACCTTTACGGTAAGGAGGGTGCAAAAGTAAACATCGTAGTTAAAACATATATTTATAATTCCAATCCTTCCTATAACCCTGAAAAAGGATTTGATGTTTTATTAAAAAACAATGGAAAAATGGAAGTCAATGGAAAAACATACGAAAGGATAAATTACGATTATTTATCTAACAAGGTTGCGCCGCCTTTAAACGGAATAGTGACAACAAAAGAAGAACTAAAAGAAACACTTGAGTATCTTGCTTTAAACTTAGGACTAAATACCAAGGAAACAACGGATCTTGTTAATTACGGTGTTAATAATATTAATTCTCCATTTATCTTTGTCTCTTTCTTTGATGATAAAACATCAAAAGAGATTCTTCCTATAACCTTCAACCCAATCCCTGATACCTATATTAATATCGTCTTCTACTTTAAAGAATATCAAAATAAGCCATTGGTTAAACCTCAGGCTCCAATATTTAAAGTTCCGCTCACGAGGACAGGTTTTACTGCTGTTGAGGTGAGTGAGATTGTTGATCGGTAATAAAGCATATACGCATAAAACTCTTCTCCTGCCAGTGTGATAAAATATCCTATGATGATAACAAAAATATTGAATTTGTTTAAATTTTTTATTGGTTGGCCGCTTTCGGTTGAAGTTTTGCTTTCTTTTTTTATTGCTTGCTACCTCGTTTATTTTACAACCATCAGTTTTCTCAGATACGAAAATTATTATACGGGAAGATACGATTTGGGGAATATGGACCAAACAGTATGGAATACGCTCAACGGACGAATTTTTCAATTAACCGACCCTAATGGAACCAATGTTATTTCAAGGTTATCGTTTCATGCCGACTTTATACTTATTCTTCTTTCTCCTTTTTATATTATTTGGTCGGATCCCAAAATGCTTCTTCTTATTCAAACAATTATCGTTGCTTTAGGCGCAGTTTTTATATATTTACTGTCAAAACATATTGTTAAAGATAAAAATTTATCGGTTGTTTTATCTTTTATATATCTTTTAAATCCAAGTTTGCAGCGTGCGAATTTATATGATTTTCACGGGGTGACGCTGGCCTCAACATTTCTTCTTGCAACTTTTTATTTTTTTGTCAGAAAAAAATATTTCCTATTTTTGCTTTTCGCTTTTCTTTCCGCAATTACAAAAGAACAGGTTTGGATAATTATTGCGTTATTCGGACTTTATATCCCTATTAGTTATATAACAGGGATAATCCCTGTACAGGGATTATCCCTGAAAAAAATATTCGTTGATAAAAATTTTATAAAACAATTCATTTTTGGAATGTTTATTTTTTTAATATCGATTTCTATTTTTTATTTTCTGATATTTTATGCAATACCCAAAGCGCGGGGATCCCAGCATTTCGCGCTTTCCTATTATTCCGAATTTGGGGATAGTCCCGGAAATATTATAAAAAATATATTTCTTACTCCCCAAAAAACAATATCTACCGTTTTTCAAAAAGACAGAATTGAATATCTTCGCGAGCTTTTTCTCCCCGTTGGATTTTTACCTTTTTTATATTTACCAACACTTGTTTTTGCATCTCCCGATTTAGTAATAAATTTATTAAGCAATAACTCGCAACTTCACCAAATATATTTTCAATACACGTCAACTATCACTCCTTTTCTTTTTATATCAACTATCTACGCTTTGAAATTGTTAAGAAAGAAGTTCCCAAAAGTTCCGATTATTGTGTTGTCTTTGTATTTAATAGCTGTTAGTTTTTACTCCGCCTATGAATTCGGCCCGTTGCCTTTTTCAAAAAATCCAAATATAGATCCTATTATTAAACCCCAGCCATATAAGAAAATTATTGATGATTTCCTTTATAAAATTCCTCAAAAATACAGTATTGCGGCAACAAACAATATCGGATCGCATATCTCTCATCGCCATAGAATTTATACTGTTCCTGTCGGGATTGACCAGGCTGATATTATCATATTTTTATTAAACGATCCTTTTGCCCAACCATCTCTTGAAGCGCAAAAACAAATGGTTCTTGATCTAAAAAAAGACAAAAACTACATAGAAGTGTTTAAGCAAAATGATTTTATCGTCTTTAAAAAAAGCAGTCTTTAGTTTTTGCTAAAATTAACAACTAAAGGTGCTTTTGGAGTTCTTTCTGAAGATTGTCTTTATTAAAAAATAGATAAATGCTATATGCTAATACAATAACACCTCCGAGAGTTATTGCAAAAGAAGTGCCAAAACGCTCCGAAATAGCACCTATCTGAAAACTCCCTATTGGCATCATGCCCATAAACATTAATGCATATATACTCATCACTCTTCCTCTTATATGATCGGATACAATATGCTGGAGAGTGCTGTTAATTGTTGAAAACTGCATTAGAAGCCCGAAACCAGAAAAAAATAAAAAAACCAGAGCAATTGTAAAATTGGAAGTAAACGCAAAAAAGATTAAAGAGGTGCACGAAACAAAGCTGCCGAATATAATAAAAACAAAAGGATTTACTTTTTTTGCATACATGGAAACTATAATTGTTCCAATAACAGCGCCCACTCCTGTTGGCGTGTAAAAATAACCAAGACTTGACGTACCCATATGAAAAGTGTTTTGAATAATATATGGCATAATCGACGTATATGACCAGCCAAAAATCGATGTTATCCCAGCAAAAATCAGAAGATTTTTTATAATCGGGTGATGATAAGAATAACTTAACCCTTCTTTAATTGCTTTTAACGGATGGTCATGCGCTTTTGATTGTGTCGACTTAGCACTAATAAGTAAAAGAGCGATTATAACGGCAACAAAACTAATTGCATTTAGTATAAAAGCGCCGCCGACCCCAAAAAAAGCAATTATAAATCCGGCAACAGCAGGCCCCATAACTCTTGCGCCGTTAAATGTTCCGGAATTAAGGGCAATTGCCGATGCAAGTTTTTCTTTTCCGACCATTTCAACTATAAACGACTGCCTGGCAGGCGAATCAAGCGCGCTTACTAACCCCGATAGAAAAGCCAATATATAAATTTCATAAACATTAATTAATCCTGTTACCGTAAGAACACCCAGAATAAGCGCAAAAACCATTAAAAAAGATTGAGTGAGAATGAGGATTTTTTTCTTATCAAATCTATCAACAATTACGCCTCCAAATAATACAAAAAACAAAATAGGCAATGTTCCAAGAGTTGCGGTAAGTCCTACAAGAAAGGCCGAGTGTGTTAATTCCAAAACTAGCCACCCAAGCGCCACCATTTGCAGCCAGCTGCCAATTAGAGAAATCAGTTGTCCGACAAAATAGAGCCGGTAATCTTTATTTAAAAGCGCCGGAAACGCTTTAAAGAATTTGTTTAAAATTGCATTTTTCCCATGAAAATTGAGCTCATTTTCATCCATATTTTTATCCTAAGACATGCATTTACTAGAAGCCTTTGCGACAATTTTAAGAAAGCATGAGGATCAATTTAGTATATCATATTTTTTACACTTGAAAAATAGGTCTAAAAAGGATAGTATTTATTTTATGGTGCAGGTTATAAAGGCAACAGGCGAAGTAGAGGAATTTAGCGAAGAAAAGGTTAGAAGTTCAATCAAAAGAGCGGGGATCTCTCACGAATTGGAAAACCAAGTTGCGGCGCACGTTATAAGCCGCCTCTACGAGAATATACCGACATCGGAAATTTATCATCATATTATTGAATTTTTAGGAACTTCATCTCATCCTTACACAAAAGCAAGATATAGCTTGAAGCAGGCTATTATGGCGCTTGGTCCGACAGGATATCCTTTTGAAGATTTTTTTGCAGACATACTTCAAACAAAAGGTTACAAAACGCAAACAAGACAAACGCTTCTTGGAAAATGCATTACCCACGAAATTGATGTTGTAGCTCAAAATGATGCGCCTCTGGAAAAAATAATGGTGGAGGCAAAATTCCATAATATGCCGGGCACTAAAACAGACGTACATGTTGCGCTTTATACAAAAGCCAGGTTTGATGATATAAAAGAGAAAAACGGTTTTAATGCAGGTTGGCTTGTCACCAATACGAAAATTTCATCCGACGCAATAAATTATTGTGAATGTTCCGGGATTAAAATAGTAAGCTGGAATCATCCAGAGCAAAATGGCCTAAGAGATTTAGTGGAAAAATTAAATTTAATGCCGGTTACTATACTAACAACTTTGTCTCAGACTCAAAAGCAAATTCTTTTGGACGGTCATGTTATTTTATGTAAAGATATAAGCGCCTCTCCGGAACATCTAACCATTTTAAACCTGACCGAAGAGAAAGAAAAAGAAGTATTAGAAGAGGTTGATTTTCTAGTAAATAGGAAAATGGAAGAGCCAGAACAAGAAACAGCCGCTCAACAAACTCCTGACTTGTCATTTTAGTTTGTCGGATGTATAATCGCCAATTAACAACTGAAAGGTTAGTAAAATATATGCATGAAAACGAAGAAAGAACTCCGGCGGAAATAGCTCATTATAAAAACAGGCTTTCGTTATTTAGACGATTTGTCGTAAGACTGGAAGAATTTAAAACAAAGTTAAAAGCAAGCGGAGGAAAATCATATACTGAAGAGTGGGTAGGCAAAGACGAAAAGGGATATAAAGTTTTAAATAGAATTGAAGTGAATCCAAGTTTTGTAAGAGGTTTTTCAAATATTGTATTAGGCATAGAGAGAGATCTAATAGACGGCGGGGAGCAAGAAGAAGTAACCAAGATTCTTGACGAACTATATCCTGGCAGAAAGGAAATAAATATTCCTCATCACCCGATAACATCGGAGTCGTGAGCAAGTTTTAACCTTTCGTATCTATCTGCTAAATAACCATTTGGAACCGTTGTCAGTTTATCCGCGTATAATAAAAACCCGTTGCGGATTGTGTGATCTCCAAAACGTTCATTTATAAGGTCTACTGTTTTTATCAATCGTTCTTTTTTGCCTGAAGAGTCAAAAAGAGAAAGCTGAAGGTTTTGATTGTCTTCCAGATTTGCAACCCAAACGCTAATCTGCCTAATATAATCTGTATTCCCACTTGACAGGTGGGAATACAGATGGGAATATAGATTATGGTAAATTTCTTTTCCAGTGTCAAAATAATCTTTAAAAGTTTTGCGATAATTAAAATCAACATTCCCACGTAAAGAAATTCCAACAGTTCTTCCTCTTTTATTCAACTTTCGAAGCTTGATTGAAACTTCTTCGCAAAGCTCATAGATATTCTGCAAAACTACTCTTTTATTATATTCGTTTTTGGGTAAACAGTAACTTCGGCCTACGGATTTCACTTGCTGATAAGTAGTGTAGGGAATAACAGAAGACTCATCATGTCCAAAACTAACATTTTTTAAAAATTCCGCCTCTACATTTCCAAATTCTGAAACTAAACTATAATAGGGAACGCTCCTCAATTGAAGCAAATTATATATTCCCAACTTATTAAGTCTGATTTTTATTCTTTCTCCTACACCACAGACATCAGTTAATTTAGCATCTCTAAAAACTTCGTCCAGATTATTTTGTGTAATTTTATATACGCCGTCAGGTTTATTAATACTTGACGCCATTTTTGCTAAAAGTTTATTATGTGAAATGCCTATTGATGCGGTGATATATTCACCGATTTCTTGTTTTATACGGGATTTTATTTTCGAAATAATTCTATGTGTGCCGTCGAATAAATGAACTGTTTTTGTGATATCCATAAAAACCTCGTCTATCGAAAAAAGCTCAACAAAAGGTGAATAATCTTTGCAGATATTTAAAAACTTTTTGGAAATCTCAAAATACTTTATAAAATCTGCGGGAACCAATGCTATGGACGGACAAATTTGTTTTGCTTCAAATGAACGAGCGCCTGTTTTAATACCTAGTCTCTTTGCTTCACGGCTTGATGCGATAATACAAGATCTGCTGTTTGCGGCCAAAACGCCAATAGGTTTGCCGCGTAGAGAAAAATTATATTGTTGTTCAACGCTTGCAAAAAATGAATCAAAATCAATATGAAGGATAATCTTTTGATCGGGCAGGGATTTGTCCATACTTAAAAAATACTAGAAAATTACTCGAAAAACAATAGAATAAAAAGGGTCAAATTATAACAATATCCGCGATTACCAATTGACAAAAACAAAAGTAAATGTAGAATATAACTTTTATGGGTAAAGAAAGACATAAATATGGAAAGAGTCTGGCAACTTTAGTCATGGCATTATCCATTGCCGAGAGTGCCTGTGCAGACGCCCCTTTTGCAGAGGTAAATTCAAAACCTACTCCATCTATTCAAGAAACTACAAGTCCCGCTCCCAAATCTGCTTATAATTCAGAAGATTTAAAGCAAGCAGGCTGTCCAAATAATTTTATTGGAATTAGAAATGATTACCCTGAACTAATGGGAGATCCTAAAAAACTTTGTATGGGGGGTGTCCGGATTCAGGTTGACCCATATACATTTTATAAAGATCCAAAGACCGCCCAGACAATAAAAAAAGCTAATGAGCTTGGATACTCGGTTCTGTGCAGTCTTGTCACTCATAGTAAGTCAAAAGAAGAAGTAAGTCTGGCAGTGCGTGTTGCAACGGAATATCCTTGCACCATTCTGGAAATCGGCAATGAAGTGGATAATAAAATAATTCCTTTTTGGGAAGAATCCGAAAAATATAAAAGACTAAAAAAAGAACCAAATATAGACAGTAACACATTAAACGAGCAAATTCTGGACGAATTTACAAACCACTTTATTGATATTTATTCCGAAATTAGAAAAGTAAACCCTAAAATTCAAATTATTGTCGGCGCAAATGTTGACGTCGGATTAACGGTTAGAGCTCTTCAGATACTGTCGGAAAAAGGTGTTTCCCTGGATGACGTATATATTGCAGTCCATGTATACAATACTTCGGATGATGTTCGCCAGAGAATTGGTTTTCTTGCTCAGCATTTTAGAGTCGATAAAATCGTAGTTACAGAAGTAGGAGCAAAAAACGAGGATAAAAGAAAACTTGTTGATATGTTACGAACGATCAGACAAATAGACAAAAGAATCCGTATGTATATACATGAGTTAAGTGACGAGGAAAGATTTGGCTGCCGGGACATTAATCAGCCGGAGCTTGACGAAAAATGTCTGCCGATTAGATTATTCGCAATAAATGACTTAAAACAACAACGCAATTAGATAACTTATTCAAATTACAACCCGTAGGAAGAAAGAGGGGAATTACCGATTCTGGTTCTTCTTAGCGCATATCTATAGCTTTCGCATTGATAAAAAGAGGATATTGTGGAAAATGCGGCTGTAAAACCGTTTTTTACCAAGATATCAACAGAGGTTTGGTTTAAAGACCCGTAGGGATATGCAAAAATTTTAACTTCTCTTCCAAGGTACTCTTCTAATTGTTTTTTTGCAGTCATTATTTCCATTTCTTCTTTAGCCATATCTCCTCTTGGCATTGAATAATGCGACCATGTATGATCGTAGGCATTGACTATTCCAGAGCTAACCATTTCTTTCAGATTGTCCCAACTCATGTATCCTGGGTTTCCGATAAGCCCGGTTGGAATCATAAGATTTAGCACAATATTATATTTTTTAGCAATTTGAAAAGCGTAATTATAATTATCGCTGTAACCATCATCCAGAGTAACAACAACAGCTTTGCTTATTCTCTGGTGCGATATTAATGCATTGACCAGTTCGTCAGCCGAAATTGTTTTATATCCATTGTCAACTAAATATTTCATTTGGCTGTCAAAAACGCCCGAGTCGACCGTAAGTTGCGCATGTCCTTCCGCATTTGCCAGATCAATCGGTTCTACATGATGATACATTAAAACGGGAACTCTAAGACAATAGCTGTTGCTTGGCGCTTCATTTTGTACAACCGGAACTGTAGGAGTAAGTATTATTGTAGGACTTGGAGTCGGTGTTATATTGGCAATTTTTTCAAGTTTTGGATGGTTATTCAGTTTGGCTGAAGTCTCAACGCTATCTTTGGCCGAAAATTTTATAAAAAGCAAAGCTATGAATAATAGAACAACTAACTCAACAAAAAAATACCTCTTAGAAGGCATTTTCGTTTTTTTATTTCTTTTTTTAGTCCTTGTTTTCTTTTTTACCCTAGCCACCACGCATATTTTAAAATATTTTACGTTAAATGGCAACTGCAAAGAATTTTATTACTAATTTCTTACTGTATTTTATTGGTAATTTAATGTTAACAAGATACCTTTTTATCAAAGGAAAATATTTTGCAAGGAGGTGATGAAATATGGCAGTAAGGAAAAAGGCTAAAGGAAAAGGATGGCATGGAGATGCAAAAAGGCACTCTATGGCCGGCAGGAAAGGGGGACTGGCAACCGCAAGAACACATGGAGATGAGTTTTACAGAAAAATCGGAAGAAAAGGAGGACGCGTCAGCCCCGGAAACTTTAAGAATAACCCTAATAGAGCAAGAGAGGCAGGAAGAAAAGGAGGAAAAGCAAGAGGAAAATCACGAAGAAGGTAACAATATTTGAGGAATTGCTAAGTGGCTATGTTCGAAGATATAATTGTTTTGAGGAACACGAGTTGGAACATGCAAAAAAGCGTTGCTTTCCATAATGATTTTAAGTAAATTGGAACTTTCCCATAATGCAGTCGGTAGAATTTCTCTGATCTGAAGTCCTGCATAGATTGTAATATAAAATGTTCCTCGAGGATATTTTCTCCAATTCCAGTATGTTTCACCTGAAAACTCAACATTTTTAAATCCCTTAGACGTTTTAAATCTGCAAAGATATTCAAGAAGGATATGTTCAAATAAATGGCCTATTTCCGTTTTCTTCACTTCTTCGTGGAACGGAAGTTTTTTTTTGTTATAACAGACCGATTTTAGTACGTTTGGTAAAAATTTTTCAAGAATAAAGGTTGTGTAGGGAATGTCTTTGGTATTAATTGTATTTGTGTAGAGCTTCATTGTAATTAACGTCTTTAACCTTTTTTTGTTTATTGTAAGAGAAAAAAAATCAAGCATAAATATCAATAAATTCTTAAACGAGGCGTTTAGATCCAAAAGAAACGATTTTTCTAATATAAACATTTTACTTTTGCCTGTCAAGCAAGCAATTAGCCATTGGAATTATTACTTTATTCTTACTATATTCTCTTATCTTTTTAACCTGCTCAGGGTATTGTTTATGAAACGAAACCCTCCTTCGTTAAAACTTCGGAGGGGATAGAGGGGAGGTGAAAAAAATGGAAGACAAGAAGAAAAAGAAAGAAGAAGAGGAAATGGAAGAAGATGAATATGGAAAAAAAGGCGGGCAGTCAAGTTTCGATGATAAAAGTGAAGAAGATACGTATCAGGGAGAGATGGGAGAAACAAAAGAAGAAAACGATTAAGTTTCTTTCTAAACCGCCTTAACCTACAAACAGATGACGCATGTTGTCTGTTTGTATTTTTTTATTGCGCTTTTAAAGATGCCTAACTGTCTCTTATTTTTCGCTCCATTAGTCTTCTTTGCAGTGACGAAAGATATCTTTTACGGATTCTTAAATTTAAAGGCGTCACTTCCAATACTTCATCATCATTTATAAAGTCCAACGCCTGTTCCAGGCTTAAAGCAATTGGAGGCGTAAGCTGAACACTCACTCCTTCTCCTGCCGATCTGTTATTTGTCAGTTGTTTTGCCTTGCAAACGTTTATTTCTATATCTTTTTCGCGCGTTGACACTCCAACGACCATCCCTTCATAGACCTGAACACCCGGACCGATAAACATTGATCCCCGATCTTGAGCATTTGCCAAACCGTAAGAAAGTGTCATTCCCGATTCGGCGGCAATTAGAGAACCGTTTCTTGCAATCTCCATTTTTAGTTGTTTTGGGAAATACCCTAAAAAGAATGAATTTAATGTGGCAGTCCCACGCGTTTTTGTAAGCAAGATATTTCTTATGCCCAATAAATTTTGACTTGAAGCTTTATAAACAAATCTGACCATATTATTTATTTCCGGCATCATGCTTATCATTTCTCCTTTTCTTTTTGCCATCTCTTCCGTAATTATTCCAACATAATCTGTCGGAACATCAATTGTTATTTCCTCGTAAGGCTCGGATAAAACACCATCTATTGTTTTGTAAATAACCTGCGGTTTGGAAACCTGAAGTTCGAAACCCTCGCGTCTCATTGTTTCTATTAAAACTGCTAAATGCAATTCTCCACGTCCCGCAACGACAAAATTGGAGCTATTTGGATCGTCTTCTATTCTTAAGCCAAGATTAATTTCTTTTTCTTTAAGAAGGCGGTCTTTTATTTGATTGGAGCTGCAGTATTTTCCATCTCGTCCCAAAAAAGGACTGGTGTTAGGCCCAATAGTCACTTTAATTGTAGGATCTTCAACGTTAATTTTTGGAAGACTGATAGGACTTGCCGGATCTGCAATCGTTTGTCCGATAGTTAATTCCGATATCCCTGCCAATGCGACAATATCGCCAGATGTTACGCTTTCCACTTCTTTCTTGTCTAAACCAATACTGGTATATAGTTTCTGCACCTTGTAGTTCCCTAAGACGTTATTTTCATCAACTAACGCTACATTATCACCTTTATTCAAAATACCCTGATTTACCTTACCGATGCAAAGCTTTCCAACATGATTATCGTAGTCAAGTGTTGAAATAAGCATTTGAAAGGGCAAATTTTCATTAACACTGCTTTCCGACACCTCGTTTAAAATTGTTTCAAATAGAGGAGTAAGATCGCCTTCTAAATTTTCGGAATATTTACTAGGCAGTTCAAAAAATGCTTTTCCGTCACGCCCCACCGCAAAAAGAGTTTTAAAGTTTAAATGAGACGCGTCTTGGGCCACTTCCAAAAATAAATTCTCAACTTCCGTAATAACATCTTTCGGGCGTGAATCTCTTTTGTCTATTTTGTTAACGATAAGAATAATCTTCAATTTCGCATCTAACGCCTTTTTTAAAACAAATCTCGTCTGGGGAAGGCATCCTTCAACCGCATCGACCAAAAGTATTGCGCCCGATGCCATATTCATAACTCTTTCAACTTCCCCTCCAAAATCCGCATGTCCGGGAGTATCTATAATATTTATTTTCACATCGTTGTAAAAAACAGATGTGTTTTTGGAAAGAATTGTAATTCCCTTTTCTTTTTCCAAGTCGTTTGAATCCATAATAAGGGTTTCGTTCATTTCCTTCTGGTTATCTCTAAAGGTATGCGTTTGTTTTAACATGGCATCAACCAATGTTGTTTTTCCATGGTCAACGTGGGCAATAATTGCAACATTTTTTATTTTCATACTTTAAATCCATCCGGACAGAAAAGAAGTAATTTTGCAGCTTTCAACCAGAGTGGATAATTTAATAAAAAGACACGCTTTGCATATCTTATATAATTTTACCACAAAATCTCAAATATAGCTATATTTGTTTGAAATATTATTTAGAATAAAACTGCTATAATGTCAAAAATATGTCTTTGATTAAAAATAAATCTATTTTTTTAAATAAAAAGGTATATCCGCAATATGATGGATTATCTCTGATTAATATCTCGCATACTATCCTTTCGCATTTTGGCGCTGAACCATTTAGGCCCACTTTGCCAAACGGTTTTTATAAAGACTTAAAAGATACATCTAATGTGGTATTATTTTTAATTGATGGTTTGGGTTGGAATTTGTTTGAAAAAGCAAGTAAAACAAATAATTTTTTTAAAACTATTATTAAAAATAGAAAAATTTATCAAATAACTTCGGTGTTTCCGCCTTCTACACCTGCTGCCTTGACCTCTCTGAATACCGGACTGACACCAAAGGAACACGGAATAATAGAATGGTTTTTATATTTTAAAAACCTTGATTCAATTATCAGAACAATTCCATATGAGAAGGTAAACACAATCGATGACAAAGAAAAAAATCCATTACCTGATAACCCCAAAATACTATTTAACGGAAAAACAATATTTGAATATTTGGCAGAAAAAGGAATCAGATCTTATTGTTTTTTACCCGAAGAGTATAAAGATACTGTATATACAAGAGCAGTAATGAGAGAAGGCATAATCGTGCCTTATTCAAATTTAAAGCAATTAATGCAAAAGTTAAAAAACAAGTTAAAAAATGTAGAGAATTCCTATTTTTATATTTATATTCCTAGCGTTGATAGTCTTTCCCACGATTATGGGCCGGCTTCTATTAATGTACAGAAAGAAGTTATAAAATTAGCAAACACACTTAAAACCGATTTTTTAGAAAAGTTAGATGACTCAACTGCAAAAAAAACAGGAATAATTCTGGTGGCCGACCATGGACAATTTCCAATTAATCCGTTAAATACAATTTATATCGATAAATATCAAGAAATTATTAGTAATCTTAATAAAACCAATATAGGCAAAACAATTTTTCCTACTGGAAATCCTAGAAACGTATTTCTTTCGGTAAAAAAGGAAAAAATAAAAGAAACTGTGGTTTTTTTAAAAGCCTTGCTTAAGAATAAAGCAGAAGTTATTTTAATGAATCAAAAAGTAATTAATAAATTATATGGTACAGGCGTGTCACACAAAGATTTTCTCAATCGAATTGGCAATATTCTTATTCTGCCAAACGGTAAAAATATGGTTTGGCTAGAATATCTACCTAGTGAAAAAATTACTTTTCTTGGACACCATGGAGGGCTAGGAAAAGATGCTATGGTTATACCATTGGTAATAAGTAAAGCTTCAGATTTAATTTATTAACCTTTATATGTATGTTCGCCCTATAGCTTTAAACAGTTATGGAAAGATTTACTCATTCAGGGATAATTCTTAAAAGGCCATATCTTGTTAATAGAAGATCTGTGCCCGAGAGCGAAATCTCTGGCTTAGATTTAATCCAAGGAGGTATCAAACTTGTTGATCTTGATACGTCTAAACCTGGGGGTACCGTCTTTGAAAAACAAGTAGACGATTCGGGATTAGGCATCCAAAAAATTAGAGTTGTTAAAACAACAAAGCCCTACAATCCTGATTTTATTACTTCAGCGCAAGCTCTTACTTATATATTGCCAGAGCGCATATCTTGCGCCTTGGGTACACCTCTAGATGGGTCTGAGGAAACATGGATTGAGTTTCTTAGGGTTAACAAACAAGTAGTCGATGCAATGGTCAATACATATGAGGCTAGAGGGATGAAAGACTTTGTAATTTTGACAGGAATTAATTTTAGTCCTTATAGCAATGCAGATTTTCTAAAAACTCAAACTATTAAAGCTGCTCATATGCACTCTTTTCTAATCAGTAAAGAATTGTTAGAACAAGTATCTTTTTTTTCTTCAAAAAAAGAACTTCGAATGGTACATGAAGTCATTGGAACACCTAAGTCAGATATTTCCAGAGATTTACGCAGATTTTTCGCAGGTCCAATATCTAGAGCTTTTTCTCAACTAGTACTCGACTACGCTGAAAAAAGGTTATCAAAAGAAGTATTTAGTCAATTAGCTGAAAAACAAATTTTGTTTTCCAACAAATCGGGAGAATATCCTATGAGCGCAATTATATACAATGTTCAAGGAATTGGAATTTTAGAATCTCAAGATTTTTTAAAAATGATGAAAGTATCCTATCAAGCTTTTGACGATTTTTACAGACAATTTCTAATGCCTGTTTTTACCTCGAATTATCATGATGTGGTTTCTTCTGCCTATCCGGAGTCTAAACGTCTTGAATATCATACTCCCGAAACGGCTTTAGAAATTCTAAGTAAAACAATGGTTTCTCCTATATTTTCAGATTTGTCAGACGACACAAGAGGAGATTTGAGAAAAACAGTCGAGAAATTAGCAAGAAGACTGGATAAAGACAAACCGGAAGCTCTATCTCTTGGGCATTCGGTTGCATACACTGTGCTATATAAGCCTAAGACTGGTTCTGTAACAATTTATATTGTATGTGGGCCATTTGGAGGAGGATCCGTTGAAAGTCTAGGAATTAATAAAGTTCCTATCACTAAAGATGAACAAAATAAATTATTTGATAACTATTACAGTAATGAAAGTTCTAAAGTGGAAGCTGAATTAGATGAAGCAATAAGATCAAAATTATCTTAGCCGATTAAAAATTTAAAACCAAAGAGTGAAATTAGATTTAAACTGGCAACCTTGGGATTATATGGATTAATAGTTAACGACGTAGGGTTTAAAGAAAAAGTCATGATGGGAATGAAAGTAATCTCAGAGCATTAAGTTTGACATGAATTAAACTCGAGCTTATAATTCCGAAAGTATGGCTAATAGCGAAAGATTTGACGCAGCGCTTTTACACGTATATGGATATAACGAAGACCAAAGACCGGATAGGGAAAACAAACATTCTGTTCCTGTTAGACCCGATATCCGTGGCAGACTTGTAATTTCCGCAGCAAGAGAGTTAAAAAAAGTAGGTTTAGTTGATAATTTTGTTCTATCGGGAAAAGGCGTATCCGGAAAACCTCCTGCCAGTATAGTTGCAGCAGACGAAACAATTCGTAGAACACATACCGATTACAATCATGTTTGCACAAATCCTAAGGCTCCTTTTACAACTTCCGGTGAATTAAAAACATTACGTAAAACAGCCGATGATAACTCGTGGCAAAACTTATTATCTATTAGTTGGGAACTTCACAAACCAAGAGTTAAAGCACTGGCAAAGAAAATATTCAGAAGAAAAAAGAAAAAAATAGTTTTTCTAAGTGCGGAGGATATCTTGTTATCTTATCCAACGCCTCGTAATATAGCAAGATATAAACGAGTGATAGATAACGTCCATGATACTCAGGAAGAACGAAATTGGCAAGTTTATGAAGAAAAACTGCTAAAAATTATCCGTATTCCGTTTGCTTCCAATGTACTTGATCTTGTTGCCAGATTTTATCGCCCAAACGCGCAAAAATAAACTATCTTCAGTTATTTAAACCACAATATGCTAATATAAATTTATGCCTTATTCGCTATATAATATTCACAGGCATCACAAAAGATTAAAACACAAAAAATCCCACTCTGTTTTTGATCATTTTATGTTTTTTATCGCAATATTGGGTCCGATAATGACAATTCCGCAGGTTTATGACATCTGGTCCACTAAAAAAGTTGCAGGATTTTCGTCTCTTACCTGGGGATCTTATACTTTTTTAACAATTTTCTGGATAATCTACGCGCTAGTACACAAAGAAAAACCGGTTCTTCTGCAATCCGCCGCTTTTTTTATATTAAACGGTTTGGTTTTAATTGGTATTCTGCTCTTCCAAAATTAAAACTTACTTGTGATAAAATATGTTTATGCAAAAAGAGAAGATAATGATTGTTGGAAGCGGAGCTAGAGAGCATGCTATCGGTTGGGCAATCAAACAGCACCAGGGACACAAAAGAGAATTATTTTTTGCTCCCGGAAATGGAGGAACAGAACAAATAGGCCAGAATATTCCTATCGGGGTAAGGGAAATTGACAAATTGGTTGGTTACGCATCGGACCATAATATTGATTTTACCGTTGTATGTCCGGATGATCCTCTTGCCGATGGAATTGTTGATGTATTTAATAAAGAGGGTCTTCCGATATTCGGACATACTCAAGAAGCCGCAAAACTTGAGTGGAGTAAAGCAGAAGCAGTTCGCTTTATGAGAAGACACAATATTCCTCATCCTGCCTCGTCTATTTTTACAGATCCAATTGAGGCTCAATGTTTTATTTATAAATCCCCTTGGGAAAGAGTTGTTTTAAAAGCAGACGGTTTAGCTTTAGGAAAGGGTGTTATTCTTCCCGATACAACGGAGGAGGCAATTCAGGGGATCAAAAGAATAATGATCGATAAGGAATTTAAAGATGCGGGAAAAACCATGGTTGCCCAGGAAAGGTTAGAAGGAATAGAGGCATCGGTTATAGGGCTTGTTGGATATGACCAAAAATCCCAAAAAGGCAACATTTTTCTTTTTGTTCCGGCCCAGGATTATAAAAGAATTGATGATGAAGAAAAGGGATTAAACACGGGCGGCATGGGAGCTTACGGCCCAAGTTCTTATCTTACTTCTGAACATCTCCAAATAGTTCAGGATACTATATTAACTCCGACTGTAAATGGCATGATAGAAGAAGGCAGGCCTTTATGCGGGGCATTATATGTTGGCGTAATGATCACTAAGGACGGAATAAAAGTTATAGAATATAATGCAAGATTAGGCGATCCGGAAACGCAAGCTCAATTAAGATTGCTTGAATCGGATCTATTGGACGCTATGAAAGCATGCAATAACGGGACATTTACAAAAGATCATTTAATTTCCAATAATAGAGCTGCAGTTGGTATAGTTTTAGCATCAAGCGGATATCCCGGCGAGTATGAAGTCGGCAAAGAAATTCATGGGTTGGAAAAAATTCCTCCCCGTTCTGATATTGTTGTTTTTCACGCAGGAACAAAAAGAACGGGAAGTAAAATAGTAACAGATGGAGGCAGAGTTATGACAGTTACAGCAACAGGCAGAACAAAGGAGAAGGCAAGAAGCAGGGGATATAGGGGTATTAAATATTACAATCTTGGGTTTGAAGGAGCTTATTACAGAAAAAACATCGCCTCATAAAATATCTGATATAATTCCATTGTGGCATTGAATAATATTATATGGACAAATCACGCGCGGGATCGGCTTAACAAACGTAAAATCCACAAGGATTTTGTAATCCAGGCTATAATTAGTCCGGATCGGACAAAACAAAATAACGGAGCAATAGAATATCAAAAACGCTTTGATAATCAAACAGTAGCTGCAATTGTTAAGGAAAACGAAAAAGGGGAAAATATAATTTTATCTTGTTGGATAGATCCTCCAAACCCCGGAACAAAAGATTTCAAAAGAAAAGCAAGAAAAATTAAAATGCAAAAAGCGGGAATTTTAAAAAAACTCTGGCTGACGTTTTTGGATCAAATAGGATTGTAAATAATGATACAATACAGGCATGTTGGTTGATAATGTAAATATTTTAATAAAAGCGGGAAATGGTGGAAACGGAGCTTTATCTTTTAAAAGAAACGCCCAAACGGCAAAAGGAGGACCGGACGGAGGAAATGGTGGAAACGGAGGATCTGTTTATTTCCAAGGAATAAACGATATAACGGCTCTAAGCATATTCAGATATAAAAAGTCGTTGAAAGCGGAAGATGGAGTAAGTGGCGGAAAAAATAATTTATACGGCCGGAACGGAAAAGATTTAACTATAAGAGTACCCATCGGAACAAGCATCACTGATAATAAAACTAATCAGACAATTGAGATAAAAGATGATAAAAATACGGTTCTTCTTGCAAAAGGTGGAAAAGGAGGACGGGGAAACAGGGAATTTAGGACAGCCACAAACCAAGCACCACGTGAAAGAGAATTAGGAGAAAAGGGAGAGGAAAAAAATTTATTGCTGGAAATGAGGTTGATCGCTGACATCGGGCTGATAGGTCTTCCTAATGCGGGTAAAAGCAGTCTCTTGGCAGTACTCACTCATGCCAACCCAAAAATTGGAGATTATCCTTTTACAACCTTGGAACCGAATTTAGGAGTAATGGATAAAATTGTTATTGCGGATATTCCGGGACTAATAGAAGGAGCCCATACCGGACGGGGATTGGGGATAGAATTTCTAAGACACGTAGAAAAAACAAAAGTTTTAGTTCACTGCATAGATTCTACAGAAATAGACCTGATAAAAGCTTACGAGACAGTCAGAAACGAACTTGGCCTTTATAGTAAATCATTGTTAGAACTTCCCGAAATTATCCTCCTGACTAAAATTGATTTAGTAGATAATGAAAAATTTAAAAAAAGAATAGAGGATTTTAAAAAGAAGATGCTTCAATCCTATTCTTCGAGTGAGCAAAGCGAATCGAGAAGCTCAAACAATGAAGCAATGAAGCAATTTAACAATGATGTTCTACCAATCTCCATCTACAACCCCGAAAGCCTGGATCAATTAAAAAGTCTGATATCAAAGAAATTAATTTAGTATTTTACTTGACGTCTTTTATAAACTTTTTTTCTCCATTAGAAAATTTCATTCCTAATCTTAACGCAAGCTCATCATATCTTGACATCGCCGTTTCCGTCGCGTCAACTAATCCTTGAATAATAAAAAGAGGGGGCATGGTAATTCGTTTTAAACCACTTTCTGGATGAGATGTCAATTGTTTGATCTGATCAGCAAAAAAATCTACTACCATAAGACCTCTATTTACGCGGTACCCTTCTGCTTTTGCTCCTTGCAACTGAAGTATTTCCAAATCTTCTTCTGTTAATCCAAAGCTTGCAACAAAACCCTCTTTTCTTTTATAAATAAGTACTAATGTCGCGTCCCCCGTAATGGGAGTTTTTATCGTTTTACCTCTTTCAGCACCTACTAACAGTTGAGTCTCAAGTCTTGTGATGTCTACAGGAGGTAAATTACCGGTAGTGAGCAAGTATGATTTGTAGCCCTCGGTAGAAGGAGGTCTGTATAAATGTTTAAGCGATTCAGGCATAACAAGATTACAGCTTATCAAATGAAGTAATTATAGTCAACTACGCTTACTGTTCTATAAAAAGTGGTAACTGTGTGCAGGATTTTCGAACCGAAGTAAAAGAAACGAGGTTTATTTATTCTATTCCAAACTTCTCAACTACTTGAACAATTCCTTTTTATCAACACCTGCTTGTTTAAGAATCGATGACAACGTTCCGGGTTTTAAATCTTTATTATGGATAGGAAGTGTAACTCGTTTTGTATTATCTGAATTATGGTGAAGAATCATGTGACTTCCACTTTGCCTGCTAATGTAAAACCCTTTGCTTTTGAGAAATTTGAGTATATTCTTGGGTGTTATGGAAGGCATAACTTAATGAATTAATGGATTTGAAACCGATACTTGTCCTACAAATATATTTGAATTTCTTGCTGGAATTTTTTCCCCATCCGCAGCCAAATCTTCAACATACAATTTTATTGCGTCAGCGATATTTTTTTTTGCCTCCTCAAATGTATCGCCCTCACTAATACACCCGGGTAATGACGGGACTGTAACTGTATAGCCCCCAACTTGCTGTTCCTCAAATACAACGTCATATTTTAACACTGTTTGTTTCATAAATAAATTATAACACAATTTGCAAATTTTAGTATTTTTCAGAACCGTGTTTGCAACTTTATAAAGTAGTAGTTTTCCTTATTTTATATACTGTATGACCTCTTCTTTTTCTTATATATTCTATGTTTATATGATGCTCTCTTCCTACTCGAGGAATTAGACGATTTAATGCACTAACCACAACAATCCAATATTCACCACCAGGGTTAAGGCGATTATAGGGGTCTAAAATAAACTCTTGGGTAATTGCTTCATCTCCAATTTTTGCTGGAATATTAGAGACAATCAAATCAAATGTTTTATCTTTTACTGCTTCAACACCTAAACTGCCTAGCGCAGTTACATTAGTTAAGTTATTTTTTTTAATATTATAATTTGTATATCTTACTGCAAGCAAATCACGGTCAATCATCAGAACCTCTGCCTGAGGGTTGTTTTTTGCTAAAATTATTCCCAATGGTCCATATCCACAACCAATATCCAATATGCTTTTAGGGTTACTTGAAATTATAGCGCGGATTAATATATCTGTGCCATGGTCTATATCGAAAGTTGAAAAAAGTGTATTCGCTATAGCAAAAGTAAACTTTTGTCCTGCAAAAGGGTAAACTATTTCTTTTTTGAAATAAACATCCATGCTTAGATTATAGCAGATTTGAGGCTGTAAGTTCGAATACCGTCGTAAGTAACAATACTTTAATATATTTACTCAGAACTAAAAAACTTGGGGTCATCTACCGAATGACGTCCGCACTTATTATAGCACTCTCCAACCACAAGATTTAGTGTTTTTCAGAGCCGAATTTGCAAGTTTATGATACCTATATCTTGAAGTTACCTTTTATTGAAAACTAATGGCTCGCTACCAATCGTTGAAATATCAGTCCCGTCAACTACTACCGCGCCGTCGTCTCGCAACCCATAAATTTTATCTAAGTTCTGCTTAGATGCTTCAATAAGCTTTTCTTTACGTCCAGGAAAATCCTTAGAATCTATATGCGCCATTATGGAAAAATTTACAAACTCAAGATATTTAGTTATGTCATAACCTACAACTTCTTTATACATTATTTCGTATGCTTTTGACGAAAGCCTTTTGCCCATAACCACTGAGCCAGCACTGCTGCCAACATAAATCTTGCTTTCTAAAAGTTTAGGTAACAATTTATCAAAACCTGTTTTTACAAATACGCTCATCAAATAATCAGTATGTCCACCAACAACAAAGATTGCATCTTTTTGTAAAATTCTTTCTTCAACTTCACTTAAAGGTAAAGCAAGTAAATTTACTATGTCCATTTCTGCGGGGAAGTTTCTCGAAACATCATTTAGATTATCTAATATCCACCTTTTATCACCATGTTCAACAGCATAAGCTTCATTTATTACAGCAAATGTTATTTTGTCTTGAGGCTTACCTGCCAACCTTACACAAGCCTCAACAGTATTCGGAGTATGAAATCCTTCTGAACAAAGAATAAGTTTCATTGGATATATTATACCAGAGGTTCGAGAGTATTTTTTAGAATTTCTTTAAATTGCTTCCTTCCATAGCCACTTTTTAAGAATTTCTCTCTTGCTTCGGCATCTGCACGATTAATGAAGTATTCGTAGTGGATAAGTTTTACAGGAATTCTATTTTTAGTTGCTTCCACTTTTCCGCCTGCATGCTCTGTGAGGCGTTTTTTAAGATTGTTTGTAAAACCAATATAATATTTACAATCTTTGAAGGAGTAAAGAATATAAACGTAAAATCTTGAAACGTCTGACGTTTCATTCATATAAATATATTAAAGGATCGCGTCAAACGCGACACCTCGTCAAACTCCCGTGGGGGAACCGAGTTTGACTCGGGGGTGGAAGACGGGTGCCGCCCCCGCGACCTTCAGATCCACAATCTGATGCTCTACTGTTGAGCTACATCCACCATTATTCTAAAATTTCATCTCTTATTGCTCCGCAGAAAACAATTTTGCGCAGACGAAAGGAATCGAACCTTCAACCTACTCCTTAGAAGGGAGTTGCTCTGTCCATTGAGCTACGTCTGCAATTAACTTAGTTAGATGTATATTTTTGAGCTCTTTTA
>Ga0209542_10006904_pt1 | contig 21867 bp, 21 predicted proteins | sample RifCSPhighO2_01_FD_184028 | JGI IMG/M metagenome (GOLD analysis project Ga0209542, IMG submission 184028) | Soil microbial communities from Rifle, Colorado - Rifle CSP2_plank highO2_0.1 (SPAdes) (version 2) | ecosystem: Environmental > Terrestrial > Deep subsurface > Rock core/Sediment ... | reverse complement strand
AGGAAGCAAAAATTAAATTTTGGGGTTATCAGAAGATGAAGCGATATGGCGAGGCGTAGCCACAGCTACGCCTGAATTATGCAACACAGCAAATCCGGCCGTATACTGAACAACTAGATGCCTTTAGCAATTTGGCGATTAAATTCTTTTCAGTATCCAATTCAATTTCCACTAATCGGCCAATGTCCTGTTTATTAAAGGGAATCAAATGATTACCTCCCCGCGATTCATTTTGGGCAGAAAATTAATAATTTTGCCTTCTTTATATCGAGCGCAGCCAAGGATATTATCTTCATATTTAAGAAGTACCAGTTTACTCTCGTTTCCTAAATCCTTTGACAGGTTCGATCCCTGAAAATAATCTTTAACTTCCTCAGCAGTTAGTTCCAAAATATTTTTAACAGTTTTATGCTGCTGTTCAGCTTCTTGGACTAATAATTGCGCGCCTTCCTTGCTTAATCTGGGTTGATTATTTTTAACTTCAGCTGCGTATAAGCCAATCCGGTCAATTCGCAGTTTTTTAAGATCGATCTTAGCTATATCTTTGTTGATGATAAACAAGCGGCCATCTTCATTCATTAAGTAGGCGTAGTCTTCCTGCCAGAAATAACCAAACTCTTCCCGGAACAGTTCTTTAATCTTTTTGATTTCCTTATTATTAAGAAATTTGTTCTGCATGCTAGAGAAATATCGGCCATCTTTAAAAAATATTCTAACAGTTTTTATAGTATGGCTTGTTGGAAATCAGATTATTACTACACCAAAAAAGAATTAAAAATAAGGCCGTGTTAATATCTGACTGATTCCTTAGCCGGTTATAATCTTAAATAAATAGTTTTTATCAGTCAAAGGATTACACAACCAAAAATAATATCCATTTATTTTAAGACTTTTTTAGTAACTCTCTGAGCGCTATTCATGGCGATGCGGTTGCTGTTATAGACCGCCTTAACGATAGCTTTCTCTAAATTGGCAGCAGTAACTACACCAGCTGTAGCTAGGCGGCTAGCTTCTCTCAATACGCCTCCGACGGTATTTAACAGTAATTTGCCTGTAAATCCAGTGCTGGACAGAACCCGCTTAATCATTTTTTGCGGCAGTGGCACGATTTTACCGCTTCTCTTTTTCAATTTAAGTTTTTTTACCATGTGCTATCACCTCTTTAACTGATTAATCTATTAAAATATTTAAATCTATCTCACCGGCGCAGTTCAAAAAGGGAGTGATTTTGTACATCCCTGAAAAATCGAATTGTGCATCTCACCGTAACTAATTTAAACTTCTTCATTATCTGTAATTAAATGGTTAATCCTTTCTTTCAATTGCTGGTTCTATTCTGGGTAATTTTTGATCCTTTGGCCAGTTTTGTAGTTTTTACTGTCGCTACCAGTTCGATGCAGGAAAAAGAGCGCAAAAAAACAGCGACTATCGCGGTAGCTGTAGCTGCAATGATCTCGCTTTTAGTGCTGTTGTTAGGGCAAGGATTCCTGGAATTATTCAATATGAACATAAAAGAATTTCAGGTAGCTGGAGGCATCGTTCTAGGCGTTTTGGGATTAAAAATGGTTTTAGGGCAGTCGCTGGTTGATGTAGAGCGGGTAAAGGGCGATTCTACCTGGGCAATTGCTTCAATTATCGGCACGCCATTATTGACCGGCCCGGCAGCCATTATGACGATAATTGTTTCTGTCAGCAATTATGGCCGAATAGTTACCGGTTTAGCTATTGCGATCGTGCTCTTGGGAACAGCCCTGTTGTTCTATAATACTAAGCGAGCCAACCGGCTGTTGGGAAGAACTGCCATACAAGTAATTTCTACTATCTTAGGGCTTATAACTCTAGCTTGGGGCGTCAAGTACGTGTTGCAGGGAATTTGAATTTATAAAAAGACAATTTAATTTCAATTTTAGGAATACGGTATTGCATAAATAAAATCTAAAATAGCCAATGATTAAATATAGATAATTCTGATGACTAGAGTATATCTTAGTAGGAGTTATCTGACGATAGATAATTAAAATAATGTATCCAAATCAAGAGAATTATCTATATAATTGTTCTTGATTAAACAAATTTAGCAACTTTTGATTAAAAATGAATTATGCAACACAGCACAAAAAACCCATAATTTAAAATAAAAGCCTTAAAATTAATGGTTTAATGCCCCTGTGGCCCAGTAGCTAAGGCGGCTGCCTCGTATCTTCAACAGACAGCAGCAGAACGTGGGTGCAAATCCCATCAGGGGCTTTTTATTCACATTCAAAAGATATAAAGAATTTTGAAAAACTATCTAAAATTCTCATTATAAGACGGATTCTAAGTTCAGAGATAATTATGCTCGAACCCTATTGCCAATATTCTTCTTAATTTGCCGAAGATAAACCTCTAATTTTGACCGGACTCTCAGTTTCATTTTATCATCTAGGGATAAGACGCTGACCGTTTCATCCCAATTCGCTTTCGGCAAAATGGTTAAACTGCCCGTAAAAGTTCTTCCAGCCAGTGCGGCTTGTCTTTCCACTTCAGCGGCAACAGTTGTCCCAAACAATTTAGTTGCCCTAAATTTAGAAATGGAGTTGGCTCCGGCCTTCAGCAGTAGGGAAACCCTCTCCACCCGGTCCTCCCAGACACCGCATTGGATATCCAGCCGGGGAAAAGCTACTCTTAATTGGGCAATCCACCAAGCCTGTTCTTCCTTAGCTGGAATTTCAGCCTTTTCAAAAATAGTTCCCTGCTGCGGAATTAAACCGTAAACATGAATCTTGTCAATATCATATTTCTGGATAAAACTAATCAACAGCTTTAAATCTTCCCTGGCTTCACCCATGCCAACTATAAAAGTCATGGCTGTTTTCAAATTTAATTCTTTAGCTGTCTTAAACATAAGTTCATATGGTTCCAGTGGTTTAGAAGGGCACACTTTCTGATGCAGTTCAGGATTAATGGTTTCTGTAGATCCAACTACTCCCTTAATGTACGGCAGATATCTTTTTAATAACGGCTTGCTGACCGGGCCCACAGAAAGCCACAACTTTTCGCCAATAATTTCGGTTGCCGATTTTAATAAAAATTCTAATTCAGATGGCTGCAAAATGCCCATTCCGCCGGTAAAAAAACCAATATCCCAGCCCACGGCTTTAGCTAAGATAAATTCGGCGAGAATTGATTCCTGGCTTCTTCTTGTTTCGCGCAATTCTTTGCCTTCTGGCTGTTTGCTCATGTAGCAGAAAGCGCAGTCGCCGATAACGCATCCCCAGCTGAAGAAAATAGCTCTTTCAAAAGAAACTCCAGGCTTAAAATTATTTCGAAAAGTTTGTTCTGCCAGACGCAGCAGGCGATCCTGAGTTAAATTGTTCACAGTTCAAATTTTCAAAAACCTCTTTATAAAGTTATTCATAAATTATTTAAACCAACCAGCAGTATTAAAACCAATGGCTGGAGAAAAAGAGGGTGCAACAAAAGAAGAAATAATTATCGAAGAGCCAAATCATCTTCACGACCCGATAGCTGATGATTCCTTTGGATCGGCTTCCAATACCAAGAATCTCCTTATTTTGATAGGCATAACGGTTATTTTATTTGTTATTGTAATTAGCGGTTTTTCAGTGTACAACAATCTAACCAGCGCTGGCGTCGTCAGTCTGGATGAGCTTCACCAAAAGAATTTGCAAGGCCAGTTGGATGAACGGGCAGAGGGGTACGTCTACGGCGGGTTTAGTTTCGTGAAAGCCGAAGGGCTGTGGTGGACTGAAATAAATAAGTTTGGCACGAGGCTAAAAATCCCGCTCCATTTCGCGCCGCGAGAATTGGAACAAGTTAAATTTACTGGCGATTTAAATCCTCAATTTAATGACGGAGAAGATGTTTTCGTGGCGATTGACCCTAAAGTGACTAATGAACATTATACCCTAGCCATCTCCGAGCTTAGTTTCAATCTAGTTAAGGGGATGGACCGCCGGCCGATCGGCTCCTGCACTGAAGACCATGAAGCCTGTATAGGCCGGGAGATAATTAATTGCGCCACGGCTAACGGCCGGCCAGTCATAGAGTTAATTATTTCGGAAACGCCAGAAATAGAGTTTCAGGATACCTGCGTTAAAATAAAAGGAACCGGTTGGGATTTAGTAAAGGAAGTTAATCGGTTATTATACCACTGGTATGGAATTATGGAGTATCACCGGTAATGGTTGTTTATATAACCTATTTTGTTCACGGAACAACTACGGATAATGAAAAGGAAATTTCCAGCGGATGGAAAAATTGTGAATTATCTAAATTAGGGGTTGAACAATCCACTAAACTTAAAGACTTAATAAAAGATAAGAAATTTGATGTTGTTTTTTGTTCTGATTTAAAGAGAGCTGTAGATTCTGCGAACCTGACCTTCAAGAATTCAGTTCCAATCCTTCCTGATAAACGGTTAAGAGAATGTGATTATGGGAAATATAACGGCCAGCCTTCAAAGGTGGTTGAGCCTATGCAGGAAAAAAACATTAAGAAAAAGTTTCCAGAAGGCGAGAGCTATGGAGACGTTAAGAAAAGAATAAATGAATTTCTTAAGTTTCTCAAGAAAAACTATGATGGCCAACGTATTGCCATTGTAGCTCATAAAGCGCCGCAGCTAGCGCTGGATGTTATTCTAAAAAATAAAACATGGAAGAAAGCATTTACAGACGACTGGAGAAAGAGAAAGGCTTGGCAGGCTGGCTGGGAATATGCCGTTAAGTAAAGCCATTCATCTGCAACCTTTATAAAACATTAAATCTTCCTTTGAGATAATGCAAATTAGCTTTTTTGAAGAGTTTCCAACCAAAGAAAATTTAGCCAGAATCAAATTCTTGCAGTGGCCCGCCAAATTATATCTGGCTGCCCCCAGCTTAACTGCTTTTAAAGCCCTAAAACAGAAGATTAAAAGCAAAAATATAACTCAGGTTATTTACTGGCCTGTCCTAGATAAAAAGGAAGGATACTGGATTTCTCCCATCTCTGATCGAAAAGCCCTGTTAAGAATTTTTGAAGAATTATGGGGCAAAAACATTCCCGTGATGCTGGATTTGGAAATTCCCTCGCGCAAGAAAATTAAATTATACTTTAAAGCTCTGGCCAATTTCAAAGACAACAAGCAGTTAATTAGAAATTTTATCAATAATTATAAGGCCCCCATCTATCTAGCCGAATATTATCCGGAGGGCGGATGGAAAGAAAGAATGCTTGAATGGTGGGGATTGCATTATAACAATGGCCATGTGCGAGTAATTAAAATGATGTATAGATCAATGCACCATTTCTCAGAAAACACCCTTAAGAAAGAGTGCAGACTGGGATTGCAGCAGCATGGAAAAAAATTTTGCATCGCCTTGGGAACTATTGCCACTGGCGTTAACGGGCATGAGCCGCTGCTTTCCGGACTGCAGTTGAGAAATGATTTAAAAACAGCAAAAAAACTGGGCGTTTCAGAAGGCATTATTTTCAGATTAGGGGGGTTAAATGAAGTCCACCAAAAAAATATCTCTGAAGCTCTGGAAATGGAGAATAATTTTAGGGATATTAAGCAATTTGTTAGGAAGGCGCAGCCGCCTCAGCTGGAAATTATCAGAGAGCTTACGGCAAACAAAGAGAAGAAAACTAAAAAGAATTTTGTTAAAGAGAAAACCGCAGCTAAAATAATTAAGGCAAAAATACAGGATATCCCTGGCTAAACCAGCCAAAAATAAAAAATCCCCTTCGCAGCAGTCGAGTCACTCGCGTTCGTGAGTTTCCTTGCGGAAACAGCTGCGGGGTATGATACCCAAGCAAGAAATCAAAACCAGTTCGTCAGAAATCTAAAAAATCGCGGTTCTCTCCATAAAATACCGGCAACTAAAGGAATGGGATTGTCTCGAGTATATTTCTCAAAGAGTTTTTGAATTCTTGGTTGCGCGACATAAGAAACCAGTTTATCCCAATCTTGGTCGCTAAACTTCATTAGCAATTTTTGCGCCCGTAAATGCAGCCGCATCTTTCTCTTTAAGGGTTGAATTTCCTGTTCATAATTTTTCTGATTAATCAGGCAATCGGCCAAAATTTCCGCCTGCTTTAATCCAGGAATTAACCCGCCCAGGGTTGTGGCTTTGACATAGCCGGCCGCATCGCCTAAAACATAGCAATTATCTTTTTGAAGCTGTTGTTGGGGATTAAATAAAGGAATTGCGCCGGCCTGCATTTCTTTAACAATAAAGCCCTGTTGCTTCATAAAGGCATCAAAATAAGCTCTGGAATTTTTTAGAGCAGCTAAGCCCACTCGGGCGGTCTTAGATGATTCTGGAGTTATCCAGGCAAACAGGCCCGGACAAATTTCATTGCCAAAATAAGTTTTAATCGTTTGCGGATCAAAATTGCCTTCTACGACCGCTTGAATCCCATAATAATTCTTCCGTCCGGGATGATACAATCCGAAGGCTTTAGCCGCAGGCGACAAAGGGCCGTCGGCAGCAATAATGATATCCGGCTGCAACCTTTTTTCAGAATTATGCTTATTTTCAGAATTATGCTTATTTTCAGAATTATGCTTATTTTTAGAATTATGCTTAGAATCGTTAATGATGATGTCTTTATTTTCTCTTCTAACAAATGAATGATCAACAAATATTTTTGCTCCAGCTGCTTTGGCCTTATCAGCAAAAAAGTTGTCAAATTTTTTCCGGCAGACAATATAATCTTTTTGCTTTATGGTTACTGATTTATTCGGCGAGTAAACTTCTATATTGTTAATAGTATTTACCAAAAAAGAATCCAGTGGAAATTTAAATTCATCAAAATCTGAAGTTAAAATGCCGGTGCATTGAATAGGCAGGCCGACCTGCGGATGGTTCTCAAAAATCTCTACTTTATTTCCGGCTTTCGCCAACAGATATCCCGCGTAACAGCCGACTGGACCAGCTCCGATTATCGTTATATACATTACTTTAATTAAGTTAAAATTAGCTTTAAAAAAGTTGTTAAACCTTATTTTTCTGCTGAATTATAATAAAGGACAATTGTCAATCACTCGCGACCACTACCGGTGAACACACGAGAAAACGGTGTTTTATGGGGTTTCTTGCAGAAACCACCCGTGGAATAGGCATATTTAAAATACCTAAGCAATAGAATAAATTCTTCCCTGTACCCATTCCTGCGGCACCATAAACCGACCATAACCTTCTTCCCAACTTTGAAGAAATACACAGAAAAAGAGAAAAAAAAGAAAAAAAGTTTTAGTTAAAACTTAGTAGTAAGTTTGGTCGTCTTCGTCGTCTTTACGCAGTCTGCTGAAACCAACTATTAAACCGATGATTACCAGTAATACTACCAGAACAATCAATGCGATTTCTAGTCCGTTTCTTAGGCTACCGGAATCTCTTCCAGCGCTATTAGCTTTAGCATCAACAACGTTGGCATTTAAAGTTACAGTTTCTAAAACTTCATTGCCGGACATTACGCTAACGGAAGCTGCATGAGCGCCAGTAGGAGCATCATTAGCTACTTTTACGTCAACATATACTACTGCATTTTTACCAGGTTCTAGAACTACCAAGCTTTCGCTTAAGGAAGCTGAAGCCCAGTCGCCGGTAACTGCTTTTAAAGTATAAGCTTTAGAAGCGCTGCCTGCGTTAGTCAATGCAATGCCATATGAAGCTGCTGCGCCAACGGCCACAGTTTGTGTTTCAGGGCCAACTGCCAATACTAATTTGTCAACGTTAGCAAATTGTTCATTGCCAACAACGGTTAATTTGAATGCTTTTTTAACAGTTTCCTTCAAATCCTTGTATTGAGCAGTAACTACTACATCGTATTCTCCCGCAGCTGCATCAGCTGGGATGTTTAACATTAAGCCGCCGTTAAAATCTCCGGATACGCTTTCGCTGTCATCAGCTTTTATTTCATCAATAAATTCTGACGCGCTAAGGCCTAATTCAGGGATAGCTACGGTAACTTTAACATCTTCTTCAGTTCTATCTCCAAAGTTTTCCACCAAAACATTGGCTAATAGTGAGCGTCCTGCTTTCACAGTATTGCTTGGTGAAAAGGTTACGTCTTCAATATTAACTGAATGTCGAGGTGATTCTACTTCTAATGGGAAGCTTATCTGAATCGGTTGCGAGTTTCTATCGAGAACGAAGATTCTCAAAGCATTTTCACCGTTGGTTAAATCTGTTGGAACTGGAACATTCAGTTTAACTGACTTTCTCGTTCCGGCTTTAACGTCAAATAATCCGGTTGTGTCTTGTAGCTCTTCGCTGTCAGAGTACTCGTAACCGCTGATTCTTGCTAGAACTTCTATACCTTTAGCATCTACAGGCCCCTGATTTCTCAAGGTAACTTTGATGTCCAGGTCTTCACCTTCTTCTACGGCAACATTGGTGCCCCAGGTGAAACCATCCCACCACTGGGTTCGCTGTGAATCCCATCGGTAATCTTCGCCATTAACTTCAACTGTAATATCCCAAGGGTAAAAAGCCCCAGTTAGGCTGCCTAGATTGCTTTCTGATGGTACAGCAGCAACCAAAGATACAGTTAGTAAGCTAATAACGAAAACTGTTATTAAACTCAAAAGTTTTCTCATTTTAATCTCCTCCAAATTTTAAAACTTTTTGGACTATGAATAGAGCCAAGCCCTATTACAAAGGCTTAACTCTAGGCTTATTTTTAAATCTTTCGTGAATTTTAGTATTGTTTAGTGGAAACATCAGTTAACTATTAATTAATGGCTAATGCCTTAAATAGGTGTGGAAAGAAAATTCGCTTAAACCGCAGTGGTTTATTAATAGGTCATGAGAGGAAAGTCCGCCTATTGGTAGATGCTTATTCAACAAAACGTATACTGGGGTGCTTATTGATGCACAGAGATAGACCTAAAAGACTGGTTTTGTTCCCCATAATTTTCGCCAGGAATCTTGGAAAATACCATAAGGCCTTCCCAATATCGCACTGGCGGCTAGTCCGATGCCGAAAGCAGTTAATCCCTCTTTAAAGGAAGTTCCAGAGCAGTATAGTTGCAAAGAATATAACGGAATTTGAAAACACCAAGTAGCAGTTGTATCAGCAATATATTTTGAAAACTGGCGGCTTTGCGGAGTTATATTTAAGGCATCAGACCAGTATTTTCTAAAGAGTCCATGTGGATGAGCTACTACTGCTCCAATAACTAAACTGGTTAAACGCGAATTTATCACTTCGTCTAGTTCTAACCCGGAGATGCATTCTGTGGCCGTCATGATTGGAGTCCAATACAACCATGATGCGGTAGTATTCACCAGATAATTTCTGAGTTTAGAATTTTGCTGTTTATATTCAATAAGAGAACTGTTGACTCTTTCCTCGAGATCTTTCTGATGAGCCATCAATAATTAAAACAATAGCCAAATTATTAAGATTTATGATGCTTAGTTAATCGAATTCTATTAAATTGTTTTGGCCAGTGTTTCTACAAGCTATAGAGAATTTTGAATAGTCCCTCTTTCATTGACAGAATTCTCTATACCTGTATTTTATTGCCCAATAACTTCAAAATCTGCCTACAAAAAGATCTTCCATAATTGGTAAATTACTCCCAAAACAAACATAAAAATCAGCGCTGATCCCAGGAGTTTATGCGGCTTCAGGCTGTATTCCGGCTTTCTGTCTCCAAGCAATTTAGCTTTCCAATACATTAGTATTATTAGTATTCCGTCCAGCCCGCCAGCTACAGCCCCAGTAATGCCCAAAATAGTAATAAAAGTTGTCAGTTTAAATAGCGCGATAAATAAAGGAATGGAAAAAGTAAGGATTAAGGCTATATTCCGCGGTAATTTAAAATCGTAATGGTAAACTTGCACTAAAGCCAGTCCCAAGGTTAAAAAAGAAGTAAACATGGAAAGAACAGCTAGAATGTTAGCCAAAATCCCCAGAATCGGATGGGAATAAAAGCTTAAAGCTACGGTAGCAATGCGCTGATTGGGCTCTAATAATGAAAAATTATCCGCGCCAACCACCCCCACAATAATAATCGTAAAAATTACATAAAGAATAATTGGCAAGACGGAACCAGCCAGAATAGCTTCTCTCATTAAATTTTTATGCTTTCCTAAAACCTGATGGACTTCTGGAATTCCTGGAGAGCCCATAAAAGCGAAAAGAATCACCCCATAGGGCAAAAATAACTGCTGCCAGTTGAAGCCAGTATAAAAAGCGCTATTAATCTTATTAATGGAAAAAATGCCAATTAAGACTACTACTGCCAGTAATAAGGAAATCAGGTACAATTCAGTTCTTCCCGTAGCCTTAATTCCCTTATAGACAATAAACACGCCAAAGATAAAGAACAGAATCGTCCAGAACAATGGCGATCCTTTAGTAAAGATAGCCTGCAAAGTTGCCCCTTCGCCAATTAAATAAGCTGTTAAAGCTCCATAAATATTTACGAACAATGACAGAGCCATAAAACATTTGCCAATTTTCCCTAGATACTTCCCAGCATAACCAGTTAACTGATGATGGCCGTTAGTCCTAAGAATTACTTCTCCGGCAAAGAGATTAAGATAAACAAAAGCAATTCCAATCGCGACCATTAAGATTAATCCGTACAAAACGCCAGCCTTAGCCACAACATAAGGAATTCCTAAAATTCCCGCGCCAATGATCGTTCCAACTAATGTAAAAATAGCTACCCAGATGATGTATTGGTTATAGAAACCGATATACTTCTTAACTTCACCTTCTTTTTTAAACATCTATTCTTTCGTAAGTAATCAGAATTTATAATAGTTTGGACTTAATCAGCAGAGGCGTAACCGCACGAGCTCATTTATGCAACACCCCAGACTTAATCAAGACTTAATCAACTTCCAATATCCCCACAATTGGATAATGGTCTGAAGCCATTTCTGTATCTTTATTCTTAACCACATAAGCGTCTCGTACACTTATTCCCGGAGAAATAAACATGAAATCCATTCGCACGCCTTCCCGCGGGCTTCCATAAGCGTAATTAGTTGGCGCGGTGGAAGTTCTCGCTTCTAAAGGAAAAGCGTCTTTAAGACCTAATTCTAAGAGCCAGGAAACTAATTTTGCTTTCTTCCAATTGTTTAAAATAAGGCCAGCTTTTTCTGGATCATAAGAAATTAAATCTGATTTAATTTTTTCCCAATCATATCTATATCGATCATCGGGATGAACAGTATTAAAATCGCCAGTCAGGATATATGGTTCCTGCCGGCTGGAGATTAATGGCTGCAATACGGCTATCTTTTCTTCATCTGATCTTCCCGGAGAGGGATGGATGACATCAATAGTTAGCGCTTGGTCTTCCAACGGAATTTGCGCTCTAACCGCGCCCTTATGAGCCAATGGAAACGATTGCGCCTGCATCGGAAACCTCGACAGCAAATAATTTCCCCCCTCGTTACTTCTTCCTGGCCCAAAAAAAGGATAGCCGCCAAATTTTCCGTAAGGGAAATCGAACAAAGAGCGATAATTCATCGTAATTTCCTGAGAATTGGGGCCGCCGTAACAAGCTTCGGTCAAGGCTAAAATATCCGGTTTGACGTTTCCGACAACTCGCTGCGCCGCATGAAGGCGATGCTCTTCCAAAACATGATTTCGGCTATGAAATCCCCTTTCAATATTCCAAGACATTAAAATAAGTTCCATGTTAATTAAAGAGTGGGGACGCTGGGAAATTCACTTTGGCATTTAACGCCATCGATTTGAACCCAGATCTAAGGCTAACTTCAGGGAAAAAGTTATATCATTGCCGAAGCTCAACTTTCCAAGTTCTGGAGGCCCCAATTCTGCCTGGTTAAACTACGTCCCCTTACCTTAGATAAGACTCTGAGTTATTTATTAATATTTCCTAAGCGAAAGGCTAAAAAATAAAAGCTATTACTAAACTATAGTAACTGACATTAATTTTTGAACAATAAATAGCAGTTACTATATACAAAAGACATAACTAATTGTATAAAAATTTATGTCTTTTGGTATATTATGCTATTGATAATTGATAACGGCAGCCAGAAAATAAAACAATTTGCAGGAACTCTGCAGGAATGGGATGTTCCCTACAAAATGATCCGTGGAAGCAATAATGCTGACTTGAGGGGCGTTGAGGGGATAATTTTATCTGGCGGTTCGGGACACCCAGCGCAGAGAACCGATATATATGGCAATTATGCAGCTCTACTTAAAACACAGGTGCCAGTATTAGGCCTTTGCCTGGGACATGAAATGATTGCTCATTATTATGGCGGATCGTTAGAAACACTGCTTAAACTACAGTTGGGATTACAGGAAGTTATTATCGAAAAACCAGACCCCCTGTTTCCAAAAAGAAGATACCTTCTGGAGAAGAAACATAGTTATCATGTAACTACCGTTCCCAAAGATTTTGTTGTGTTAGGCTATTCTGCCGCCTGTCCGATTGAAATAATTAAACATTCAACAAGACCGATTTATGGAATTCAGGGGCATCCGGAAGTTTCAGAAGAGGGATTGGAGATTATGAAGGATTTTTTAAAGATGTGCGGTTTGAAACCAAAATAAGTATTTCTTTCATCAATTATCCGCAACCATTTTAAACCTTAAACTATTCCTTGAATTGATGAGAAAATTAAAAAAAGAACCTTCTCTAGTTTAAATGTATTAGGTACTTTATAAACAATGAAAAAAGCTACAGCCATTTTACCCACCAAGAACGGTAATTTTCGGATTTATGCCTATCAAGATAGCCAAAACAGAGAACACCTTGCTTTAGTTAAAGGCGAAATAGAGTTTAAAGAAAATGTCCCTCTCCGAATGCATTCGGAATGCCTGACTGGCGACCTTCTTGGCTCATTGCGCTGCGACTGCGGTGAACAGCTGGAAAAAACTTTTGAATTGTTATCCACAGAAAACAGCGGAATTATCCTGTACTTAAGGCAGGAAGGCCGGGGCATTGGCTTATTGAATAAAATCAAGGCTTATAATCTGCAAGAGCATGGCTTAGATACCGTTGAAGCCAACCACCATTTAGGGTTTAAATCGGATGAGCGGGATTACCGGCAGGCGGCCGAGATCATTCAAGATTTAAAGGTTAAATCAGTAAAACTTATCACTAATAATCCGTCCAAAATTGTCGGCTTAGAGCGACACGGAATTATCGTCCAAGAACGAATCCCTTTGGTTACCAAGCCTCAGCAGCATAACCGCCAGTATTTACTAACTAAAAAAGAAAAACTGGGGCATGCCTTGTGATTAGCTTAGACGGAAACTATGGAGAAGGCGGTGGCGCATTAATAAGGACCGCTTTAGCCTTATCAACTTTAACGGGAAAATCCTTTGAAGTTACTAATATTAGAGCCGGAAGGCCTGAATCCGGATTAAAGGCGCAACATCTGAGCGCGATTACTGCTTTAAAGCAGCTCTGCGATGCGAGAACAAATGAAGTATCCATTGGTTCAGAACATCTAACTTTTGTCCCTGGAAAAATTAAGAAAGGAAATTATCGGATAGATATAGGCACTGCTGGCAGTATTTCTTTATTATTGCAGGCATTAATCCTGCCCTGCCTGTTTGCTCCGGGAAAAATAACCCTCAACATCAAGGGCGGGACCTGCGGCAAATGGCAAGCTTCGGCGCACTATCTGCAAAATGTTCTTCTGCCGCAATTAAAACGGTTTGCTGAGAACATCGAATTAAAGATCATCCGGCATGGTTACTATCCTAAAGGAAGCGGAGAAGTTCAGTTGATCATTGCTCCAAAAAAGAATTTCCAGGAATTAACCACCCCTAAAATTATCTTAACCCAGCAAGGTTCTCTTGAGCAAGTTAGGGGAATTATCAATCTGTCGGCTGAGTTGCAGGAAAAGGAAGTAGCCCCAAGAATAAAGATGTCTGCGGAATCCCCCCTGAAAAAATATCGCGTTCCAATTAATTCAAGGATAGAATACACGACTGCGCCCAGTATCGGCGGAGAAATTGTATTATGGGCCCTGTTTAGCGCAAATAAAATTCTAGATCCGGACAACCCCGTCATTCTCGGCAGCGATGCCTTAATTGAAAAGGGAAAACGGTCTGAAGAAATCGGCCGAGAAGCCGCCGAAAGGCTAATGCAAGAAATTTCCTCTGGCGCTGCTGTTGACCATTACCTAGCCGACCAGTTAATCCCGTTTATGGGCTTGCTGCCGGGATCAGAAATACTCTGTTCAAAAATAAGCGAACATACCAGGACTAACATCTATGTCGTGGAAAAGTTTCTTAAGGTAAAATTCCTTATCACTGGAAATAAGATTAAGGTTGAACAGGCCTAACTTTAAATTTCCTTTTCGTAACATTTTTCAAAACTTCATTCAAAAGATTTATAAACCAGATGTTTCCTAAGCAGATCATGGAAAGCAAACTCTGCTCAGTTACCAAGAAAACAGTTTATAATGATCCAGGGTCCGTTAGATTTCTCTGCCCGGAATGCGGTCAACATGAAATTGTAAGAAGCAAGGAAGCTAGAGTTAATGCCATGAGATATACTTGTCCTAATTGCAATTTTATTGGACCTAATTAAAAACTCGATTGAAATTTATGGCTAAAGCAGTAATAACTTTTAAATTAATGCCGGAATCTCCGCACGCTAATCTTAGTTCTATTAAAAAAAAGGCTGAAATCATTGCTAAAGATGCCGGAGCCATCGGCGAAATGCAAATTAAAGAAGAGCCCATCGCTTTCGGATTAAAAGCAGTAATTGTGATGGCCATGTACCAGGTAGAGGGGTCAGACTTTGAAGCTATTGCCGCAAAGATGAAAGAAATTCCCGAAGTGCAGAATGCTGAAGTAGCTAAGATGGATCTGGCGCTGGGATAACCCTTGCTTTTTAAGTCCGCTTAAATTCTCCTAATGTTAATGTTTAGAAGATTTTCAGTTTTATTTTTAACAATCTTTTTATTGAGCTGCGCTTCTAAGCCAATTATTAACAATATTAGCGAGGTTTCAAAGATGAAATTAACCAGCTCTGCATTTAACAATAACGGCTTTATGCCCAGCAGATATACTTGCGATGGCCAGAACATCAGTCCGCCATTGACGGTCTCAGAAGTTCCAGAGGACGCCCGGAGTTTGGTCTTAATTATGGATGATCCGGACATTCCTGATTTCGTAAAAGAAAAATACGGAATTCAAATTTGGGATCATTGGATCGTATTTAATATCGCTTCAACAATCAAAGAAATTTCTGAAGGCCAAAATCCTGCCGGAATTTTAGGAAAAAACACCAGAGGAAGCAATGCTTACAGCGGGCCTTGCCCTCCAGATGCTGAACACCGCTATTTCTTTAAATTGTTGGCTTTAGATTCAAAACTAAACCTGCCTGCCGGATCCAGCAAAACTCAAATTGAGGAAGCTATGAACGGCCATATTATTGAAAAGGCCGAATTAGTTGGAAGGTATAACCGAATCAAACCTGTAATTAAATAAGCCTCTTGATAACCATTCAGCCGATTAATCTCCGGTTGTAATCTTCAGCCGCAGCCTTAATCTCCGGCGGTCATCAATTTTAAAATCTCTTTAAGACTTTTATTAGTTTTTATGCCTGTTGATGAAAAATGGGTTCTGGTTCCATTTAACTTTTTAAGAACTATTTCTCGTTTAGGGGTAGGTATTTTATATTCCTTGGAGAGAGCATGCAGATCGTAAAATCCAGGAATTTCTTTTTCTTCCCGCAGGAGTTTTAAGAATTCAGTTTCCTTCTCAAAAGGATTTTTATCCAGCATTTTCTTTAATAAATTTTTATCTTGCAATTTTCCAATCCACAAGGGGCCGATGGCTTCATAATCTGGTTTGCAGTCATGCGGCGAAATTTCCCAGTCCAGGGTTTTAGGATTATATAATAGATACTGGTGTTGTTTTAGCAGTTCATTGCAGATGCTTTTACCTTTCCCGGACCTAAAGTAAACTCTAAAATAATGATCTTTAAAATAAGCCAGAATCGGTGTCAAAGCTTTGTCAAACTGCAGGGCCTGCAATTGAATCTTTCTAATTAAAATTCGCAATCCCAGTTCATGCATCATATAATTAAAATAATTGCTGGCCCAGTATTTCCTGAAAGTTGTTTTAGGATAAGTTCCAGTCAAAGCTGCCGTATCGGTGGCGGTAACAGCCAAAACGCCGCTGCGGCTAATTCTGGCGATGGCCGCGCTTAAAAAAGGATTAGGGCTGCCAAAAGGATCAATCTCAATATAATCAAAATAACCGCAGAAATCCAAGGGCTTATTCTGATCATTAACCCGATTTAATAAAAACAGAGAAGCTTCTTCATTGTAAACCGAAACCCGGCCTAAATTTAAATTATTTAATTGAAGATTTTTTTTAAACATCCAGGTAAAGTTTTCTTTTTTATCATTAACAAATAAATGATTGATTTTATTTCTCTTTAATTCCTGCAAAAACCTGATAGACCTGATTCCCGAACCGGCCAGCGGATCAGCTAGATTCATGCGCTCATTTTCAATAGAATTAAGCAGCAAAATAGAGATATTCCGGTGCGATTCCATAGCTGGATTGTAGAATATTTCCATAGAACGGTTTATTTTCTGGGTTGACTCGATTTCAATCCTAGAGATGTTCTCTGAAATGATTGCCATAATAGGATTAAATCATTGATTAACTTTAAATCTTTTCATGAAACTATTAATTTCAGTTTGCAGAAATATATTTCTTGAGCATTAAGTTCAGATAAATTTAAAAAAACCCACTGAATCTAATAATGCCATGACGCTCCGAAAAATCCTTGTAACTGTAGTAGGCCATGTCGACCATGGTAAAACCTCTTTGCTGGATAAAATCAGGCAATCGGCAGTAGCGACTGGGGAAGCTGGAGCGATTACTCAAGCCATCGGTGTTTCTATCATTCCTCTGGCTACTATTAAAAAAATCTGCGGGAAGCTGTTGGAGGCGACGAAAAGCAAAATTACCATTCCAGGATTGTTAACCATTGATACGCCGGGCCATGCGGCATTTACCAGTTTAAGAAAGCGCGGCGGCTCTTTGGCTGATATCGCCATCCTTGTCGTAGATATTAACGAGGGCTTTAAACCGCAGACTATTGAATCAATTGAGATTCTTAAAGCTAACAAAGTCCCCTTTATTGTTGCCGTAAACAAAATTGACCTAATATCGGGCTGGAAATACGACGATCAAAAATTCCTATTGCCCAATTTAGCCGAGCTAAATTATCAAACTACCGGAGAATTTGAAAAAAAGATGTATGAATTGGTGGCTCAATTTGCCGAACATAACTTACAGGCCGAGCGTTTTGACCGCGTTCAGGATTATACTAAGCAGATAGTTTTAGTCCCAGTTTCCGCGAAAAGCGGGCAGGGGCTTCCCGAATTGCTGATGGTGTTAACTGGATTAGCCCAAAAATATTTAGAACAGCAATTGAATGTTGAAGAATCAGGCCCTTGCCAGGGCACCATCCTGGAAGTCAAAGAAGAAAAAGGCCTGGGAACTACTATTGATGCTATTATTTACAATGGCCAATTAAAAGTTAACGATATGCTGGTTATTGGCGGAATAAATAAGCCGCTGGTTGTCAAAGTAAGAGCGCTGCTCGAGCCTGGGGAGTTATCGGAGATGCGCGATAAAAAAGGAAAATTCCGCAATGTTAAAGAGGTTACCGCTGCTACCGGCGTTAAAATATCCGCTCCAGGTTTAGATGAAGCTATAGCAGGTATGCCGGTTAGGGGAATCTCTGGTTTAGGCGATCTTGAACTAGTCAAAACTGAAATTCAGAAAGAAGTCAGCGACATCATCGCGGAGGACAGCGGAGAAGAAGGAGTTATTATCAAGGCCGATACCCTGGGCGGACTGGAAGCCCTGCGGGTTTTGTTGCAAGAAAAAAATATTTCTATCTCTTCAGCTTCACTGGGAGATATTACTAAAACAGACCTTTCTAAAGTAGAATCAATTAAAGACAAAGACCCCTTTCAAGGCGCGATATTAGGTTTTAAATTCCCCCGGAATTAGAAGATTACATCCAATCAAAAAATCTCAAAATAATCTCTCATGACGTTATTTACAAAATCATTGAGGAATACGAATCCTATATCAATAATCTAAAGAAAGAAATAGAAGTCCAGCAATTGTCCAAATTAGTACGGCCCTGCAGGTTCTTTATTTTGAAAGGATATGTTTTCCGCCAGAATAATCCGGCTATCGTGGGGGTTGAAATTGAAGCTGGCAGAATTCGCAGCAGCGATCCCCTGATCAATTTAGCTGGCAAATCCATTGGGAGAGTAAAAAGCATGAAAGAAGGCGAGGATAATGTAACCCTGGCTCAGAAAGGAAAACAGGTGGCTATGGCTATAGATGGAGCTACAGTTGGGCGGCAGATTAAAGAAGGAGATATTCTATTTACGGATATTCCTGAAGAAGATTTTAAAAAGTTAAAAGAGTTAAAAAAACATCTTACGGAACAGGAAATCAGCGTTTTAAAAGAAATTGCCGAAATTAAGCGGAAAGACAATCCCGTCTGGGGAGTTGGATGAATCAATTAGTTTCTTTGAGAATTTTGTCGATAAAAAATGAATTATTCAAAATTTTCTTTATTTTCAAATATTTGTTCACAATTACTAAAAGCAAATGGACTGCACCCCTGTTTTTGGACTGTGTGGACAAATGTATGAATATTTAACACATTTGCTATATTCTTAAATTCCTAAATCTTAAATTCTTAAATCTTAAATTCCTAAATCTTAAATTCCTAAATCTTAAATTCCTAAATCTTAAATTCCTAAATCTTAAATTCCTAAATCTTAAATTCCTAAATCTTAAATTCCTAAATCTTAAATTCCTAAATCTTAAATTCCTAAATCTTAAATTCCTAAATCTTAAATTCCTAAATCTTAAATTCCTAAAATACTGTGCTGCATAATTCATTTTTAATAAAAAATCCCAATCGGAGCAGAGCTCTGGGGTATTTTTTAATCTTGCTTGGAATCAACATCGCAGTAGTCAAGTCACGTTGTTCGTGAGTTCCCTGCGGAAACAACTGCTGGGTATGATACCCAAGCAAGAAATCAAACGTTGCTAAATTTGTTTAATCAAGAACAATTACATTTAATCATCTAGATCTTATTTAATCATTGGCTATTTTAGATTTTATTTATGCAACACGGCAGGTTTTTTGCGTAAGGTTTATATAATCGTTACCTTTTAGTGACTAAATGGAGATAATTCCTTACGATCCAGTATATGCTGAAGGCTTACGGCCCTTATTAGAAGATTTTGAAAGAAATACAGCTAAAGAAAAATTTATTGAGCCAGAGGTGGCTATGGCTTTAAGCGATTTGGAACGGGGGGTAGATCGGGCTCTGTTGGCTGTAGATCAAGCGCAAGTTATTGGCTTTTTGGTGGGGCATTATTACCGGAATCAAGCCGATAAATTCAGAGTTCCTCGAACTTTGGAAATAGCTATGGTTTATGTTGATCAACATTATCGAAAACGGGGAATTGGAAGAAAATTAACTTCTCAGCTGATCGATGATGTTTCTTTACGGGAACAACTAAAAGTGCTTAAAATTATTAGCTGTATTGAGGATTGCAATAAGCCTTCAATAGCCTTGCATAAAAGTATGGGATTCAGATCCTCGGGCTCTTATTCCGATGGAGGCAGAAACTATCTGGTGCTTAGGAAATCTCTTTAATGAGTTCTTCTTTAGTCTGGAATTTTTTCTGGCACTCAAAACAAATATTGTATAATTTACTGGATCCGAGTTTTTTAATAACCGTTCCTTTCTTCTTTTCCAGAAATAATTCGGTTATTTGGTTTTTACAAATTGAGCATTTGGCCATCATTTTCTATTAAAATGGTTCTACTTTTTAAGTTATTGGGTGTGGTTTTGAATCAGGCCTAGATCAGCGGCATAAATTTTAGTCGGTTTTAAACAAAAATAATATAAAGCTAGTTCTCAAGTAATCGTTCATGAAAAAGCGAATCGCTATAATTGACCGGGAGAAATGCCATCCGAATGAATGCGGGAACTACCTCTGCGCTAAATTGTGCCCGGTTAATAGAGCTGGCGCGGACTGCATTTATCCTGGCGATGATGCGGGCAAAAAAGCCCGAATTGACGAACTTCTTTGCACGGGCTGCGGCATTTGTCCGGCTCGCTGTCCTTTTGGCGCGATCAGCATTATTAATTTGCCGGAAACTTTGAATAAAAATCCAGTTCACCGCTACGGCGAGAATCAATTTGAATTATATTCTTTGCCTTCTCCATTATTTGGAAAAGTTATGGGAATTGTGGGAAGAAACGGCATCGGCAAATCAACAGTTTTGAAGATTATGGCCAATCTAATTAAGCCAAATTTAGGCCGGTGGAAAGATCCGCCCGTGTTTAAAGAAGTTCTTAATTATTTTAAAGGCACTGAAACTCAGAAGTTTTTAGAAAAGCTGCATCGCGAAGAAATTATCTTGTCTTACAAGCCGCAGCAGGTAGATTTAATTCCTAAACAGTTTAAAGGAACGGTAACAGAATTATTAGCCCGGCTTGGTTCAGAACAAGAAATCAATTCTTTAGCGGAAAATTTACAATTATCTTCTTTTCTCAATAATCCTGTTGAGGCCATTTCCGGCGGAGAACTGCAGCGGGTAGCAATTGCAGCTGCAGTGTTAAAAAAATCTAATGTTTATTTATTTGATGAGCCAACTTCTTATCTGGATATTAAACAGAGGATAAGCGTTTCACAGTTCATCAGGTCATTAGCAGATGAACAAACAGCAGTCATGGTTATCGAGCACGATTTAATTATTTTGGATTATCTGACAGATTTAGTTAACATTATGTATGGGCGGGAGGGGGCTTTTGGCATTGTTTCCGGCGTTAAATCAACGCGGGAAGGAATAAATGCTTTTTTGGAAGGATATTTGAAAGAAGAAAATATGCGTTTTAGGGATCATGCTATAACTTTTGCCAAAGCGCAAGATACGGGCAGCGGTTTGCCTAAAACGTTAATTTCCTGGACGGCCTTGGCTAAAAATCTGGGCAATTTTAATTTTAAGGCCGATGCGGGCTCTCTCAGAAAAAATGAAATTATCGGCATTCTCGGCGAAAATGGAATCGGAAAGACTTCTTTTATCAAGATGCTGGCCGGCCTGATTAAAGCTGATTCCGGAGAAATTGATGCTTCAGTTAAAGTTTCTTACAAGCCGCAATACTTGGAATCCAGCTCGGAAATGACAGTTTTGGAATTTCTGCATGAAGCAGCCGCCCGCTACGACCATCAGCTGATAAAACCATTGCAGTTGGAATCGTTATTTTCGCAGAAATTATCCCAATTGTCCGGCGGGCAATTGCAGCGGGTGGCTATCGCTCATTGTTTATCGCAGCCAGCCCAATTATTTTTGTTGGATGAGCCTTCGGCTTACCTGGATGTTGAGCAGCGGCTGCTGATATCCAAGATCATCAGAAATGTGGTGCGCGAACGGGAAATAACAATCTTGGTGGTAGATCATGACCTGCAATTTTTAGATTATCTCTCCGACCGGCTGATTGTTTTTACCGGGATTCCGGCTCGCGAAGGAAGTTTGCAGGGGCCCTTCTCCATGGAGGAAGGAATGAATCTTTTCCTTAAGAATCTGAATATTACTCTGCGCCGCGATGTGGCTTCCCGCCGCCCCAGAATTAACGATAAAGGCAGTGTTAAAGACCGGGAGCAGAGAGCTGAGAATAAATGGTATTATAGCTAATAGCAAATCTCGTTAATAAACAATTGAAAGGTGATTACCATGGCTATGAGTAAAAAAGATTTAGAGAAGCGAAATAAGGTTGTTAAGGCTGAACTGGCGGCTTTGGAAGCCAAATGCAAAGATGGCAGCGGCGCTAAAGAAGATTATATTGCCCT
>Ga0209542_10006903_pt1 | contig 21868 bp, 17 predicted proteins | sample RifCSPhighO2_01_FD_184028 | JGI IMG/M metagenome (GOLD analysis project Ga0209542, IMG submission 184028) | Soil microbial communities from Rifle, Colorado - Rifle CSP2_plank highO2_0.1 (SPAdes) (version 2) | ecosystem: Environmental > Terrestrial > Deep subsurface > Rock core/Sediment ... | reverse complement strand
AAGATGTGAAAAAATATGTTTTGTCTCAAGGAAGAAATGTTGATCAGTTAACTTTGCATGAATTCATCTGATACCCCGCAGCTTGCTGCGATTGGGTATTTCATTTGAAATTTTTTGATGCCTAGAGATAAACTTTTTTGCAAGCTCTTTTGAATCTTCTCCAAATAAACGGTCTTCTTTAGAATGAAAATACAAATTTCTTATTTTTATCTCGTCAGGGTCGATTCTTTTTTTGCTTCTTACCAACTCAATAATTTCACCCACACCATAAGACAATAATTCTGATTCTGGTACATTAGTTTGGTTAGATATCTTTTTTATAAAGCTTCTTAAGTATCCATTTCCTTCAAAAAGTATTTTATTAAGATATGCTCGCCCATCGAGTTTTAATTTGCCGAATTGACTTGTCGATATTGCCATTTTTTCTTGATCAATTAAATCTGTATAGAAAAAGTGTTTTGATGTAAGGTCTAAAAATATTTTTGTTTCTTCGGCTCCAATTATTTCTTTTCTAAGAATTGATTCAAAGTATTTGGAAGATTCTTCCATATAATTGTAGAAATCTTTATTGTATCTATCAAACAATTTCTTATTCGTGAATAGATTTTTACCTTTCTCTAGGGTTTTTTGTTTAGAATTTTTTGGTAGAAAAGAAATCCAATTTTTTGAATCTTGAACGCTGAGCACTCCTAATTCCTTGTAATGTTCTAAGAATATATCGCTGAAAACAAAATAGAAAGATTCTCCTGCAAACATCCTAATATAGTCTTCAAATTTATATTTTTCCTTTTTTATTAATTGTTCACTCATTTTGCTTTCTCCAATATAGTTATTATTCCTGTGTTTGCATTTACTTCTATTAAATCGCCATCTTTTAATACTCTTGTTGCAAATTTTGTTCCAATGATGCAGGGTTTTTGAAGTTCTCTTGCAACAATAGCAACATGGCTTGTTATTCCACCTATATCTGTAACAAAGGCCGAGGCCTTTAGCATTCCTCCAAGAAAATCAGGAGTTGACATAGTTGCTACGAGAACGTCTCCAGAGTTTATTTTTGAGCATTCTTTGGGCTCAAATACTACCTTCACTGTACCCTTTACTAATCCTGGATATGCACATTGGCCCTTAATCTCCGATGTGTTTTTTATAAACAAATCTTCATCTTTAATATTTTCAGTTATTAATTTTACTCCTTTATCGCTTACTTCAAGAATAAAGACCTTTCTACTAGAAGAGATTTTCTTGTAATCGCTGTTGTTGTATAACGCATCAATAACTTCATCCATTGTGAGCCAAAGTAGCGATTCATGATCTATTTTCGGGAAATATTTTATTATCATTTCTCTGAATAAATAACCACCATAACACATCGCTTCCCACTGCCTTGTTCTTAATTCTAAAAGCTGTTCTATAATATTTAGGTAGAAACTCTTTTTATGTTCTTTAGGTGGTTCTTTTTTCTTTATATTATTTTCAAGCATATTAAATAGGTCTTTTTGTGTTAATGGTTTACCAAAGAAGTATTTCATTCCCAAATAACTGTATTTTTCTGATAGAATTGAAAGTTTTTGCTTCAATTCCTTCGATGCTTTTCCAAAATTCTTGAATTCGAGAGGATATTTCTCAGCTAAAACTACTAATTCTTTTGTAAGATTGGTTGTATCTGTTATTCCGGGTTTTATAGAATTAATATTTATACCATCTTCTTCTAGTTTCTTATCTAGTGCTTGTTCAAATGCAAAAAAACCTACAAGACATCCAACTTTGACCATATTGTCAAAGAATTCTAAAAGTAAGGATAGATTACCCTTTACTAAAGGCATATTGACTTTAAACTTCTTAATATACGAATGAAAATTGCTTAGTGTTTCCTTAACATGATTAACAATCCAAGTGTATTTTTCCTTTTCCAATAATGTGTTGTTTATAGCTTCGTATTCTTCTTCTATCCAATCTATATTTCCTGAGGGGTAGACATATCTCATTGAAGGAGTTCTAAATTTAAACCCAAATTGTCTGACATCAATATGCTGGAAAAGACCCTTGCAGATTACTTCTTCTGTTAATAAATCAGCCCTATGATTTCTTACTGTAACATATTTTTTCATTTTGTTCTCTCCAGTATAGTTATTATTCCTGTGTTTGCATTGACTTCTATTAAATCTCCTGATTCTAATAGATTCATACAATTACCTGTGCCGACTATGCATGGCTTTTTTAATTCGCGAGCAACAATGGCTGCGTGACTTGTTATTCCGCCTTCTTCTGTTATTATGGCAGAGGCAACGGCCATAGCAGGAGTATAATCAGGCATAGTTGTTTTTGCCACTAGAATATTTCCTTGCTTCACTTTTTCTAGATCTAATTTACTCCAAACTATTGAAACCTTGCCCCTTGCTATGCCTTTGAATGCAATGGTACCTTTTATTTCTGTAGATTTCTCAGAAGATTCTACTATTTCAACAACCCTTTTTATGGTCTTTTTATTCGATATCAAATAAGATTTTTTATCTTTATAATAAATGTAGCTGTTACTTATTCTTGATTTTACTGATTCAAAACTCGGAATAACTCCTTTGTTTATATAATCCAATAGTTCATCATTTAAGCAGTATACCACTTCTAATCTATTCCACTCTTTTCCTGTTTTTTCAGATAAATCTTTGGCAATTAAATCGTAAATACATCTAATTTTACTCTGCATTTTTTTTAACCAATCGATTCTCTCTGTTCTTAAGAAAGTATAGGTATGTATTATATCCGCAAGCAATTTTAATCTCGGATTTTTTATCTTTTTTATTAACTTTGAAAATCCTTCTTTGTTATTTTTTGTATTTCCTAGAATTTTTGATTTTTCTTCTTCTGCTTGCTCCAGAGTTAATTTTAGAGATTCAGTTTTAAAATAATTTTCATCTAATAATGGCTCAACAAAAGAATATTCATTGTACCAACAATATTCTTTTACTATTTTATTAAAACTTTCTTTTTTATTTAAAACAAGTTCTATTATTTCAAGTCTCATTTTCTGAAAATCAGTTAATCCGGAGGGGGTTGATAGTATTTCAAAATATTCTTCAGATTTATTCCCAAACTCTTTTTGCAAGAGATTCCTGCATTCTGGATCAATATATTTTTCAATTGTATAAGGAGTTATCGTGAAAGGTACAAAGTCTTTGAATAATTCCAGCCATTTTTTATACAGAATATAATATTCTTCCTTTCTATCATTTGTTTTCAATTTATCAATTTTTTTAATTATTTCTTTAAACTTATTTATTACAGCTTGATATTTATGCAAATGTTTTTCCCATTTGTCTATATCGCCAAATTCTTCTTTTAGTAGTTTTTTATATCCCTTTTCCATTCCAGATTTTTCAACATAGAATACGCGAGTTCCTAAGACTAGAGGTATTGAAGCTAGACGAGCATTACATAAAGAAGTCCACATTACTCCTCCTAGCTCATCTCTCTGAAGAGTCATTGGCCTTGTTGCAAATCTTGCTAAATTGTAAAAGAATTTAGGTATTTTTTCTTTTGTCATCTTGCCCTCTTCAAAATCCTAACAATTCCCTTATCGGCATCGACTTCCACTTCATCTCCATCCTGAAGAATTTTTGTGGCGTTTCTTGTGCCTATAATGCAAGGAATGCCAACTTCCCTTGATACTATTGCTGCATGACTTGTTATACCACCCTCATCAGTGATGACTGCTGAGGCCTTTTTCATTAAAACGACAAAATCAGGAGTTGTCATTCCTGTTACTAAGATGTTTCCAGGTTTGAAATCGGTAACATGTGATGTTTTTAACACTCTTACAATTCCATTCACTTTTCCAGGGGAAGCCACCTGGCCTTTAATCTCTTGAACATCAAGATTTGAAAATAAATCTATTCCTTGGGATTTTAAGTATTCTTTTGCTTCTTCTCCTTCATAAATTGTTCTTTTTCCATTTAATTGAGAGGTTGTAAAGAATTGAGATCTTCTTTTAATTCTGGATCTAAATACATTTTCATCTTCTAAATAGAGGGAAATTAGCTCTTGGTCAATGTAAAGAACTTCTTCCCTGGAGATCTCTAGTTTTTTTGCTAATTCAGACAAAATAATTCCATTTGCATAATAGCAGAATTGGGAGTTAAACATCTTTCTATCATCCTGCATTAATGTCATTGTTCTTAGAATTTTGAATAGCTCCTGAGATTTTTTTGATAAATCATATGTTTGAATACAGGATTTTTGCAGTTTTTTAACATCTACTTTATGAGATTTATAATCTGATTTTTTAGATTCTTCTTCAACTCTTTTTCTTACAGTTTCTTCGTCCCATATTCCAGGACCAACATATTCATATGGAAACCAAAAGTATTTTTTTGAGAATTTTTTAATTTCTGCCTTTGTTTTGGAAGACAAAGAGTCTTTCTTGTATAATTCAATTAATTTTTCAAATTCATCTTCTTCTTTTTTGCTGTAAGATGAAATTGAAGAAAGAGACATTGTATGAAAGATTTCTGTAATTTGTTCAGGATTTAATTTTGAAATCTCTTTTCTTATCTCTGATTCTAAAAGCTCAGAGGTTAAGAGCCAATACATCATATTATCTCTCACTAATTTTGGATAAATTTCCTCTACTTTGTTTAAGAAAGAAATGAAATCTTCAATTTTAGCTTTTTTTGCTTTTTTAGACATAAACTTTATGTCTCTTATGACTGATTTTCCTGATGAGATTCCTTTTTTTCTTATCTTTTCCAAGTTATTTATGTTTTTTTCCAGGAAAATGAGGGCAGATTTAGATAGAGCGGGCCTTGGTTCTTTTTCGAACAATGCAGTACAATGTCCTTTGTCGAAAACATGAATTGCTATGCCTGAAGTTTTCACTTTAAATTGATTTCTAACATCCCATCCCCAATAAGTTATTAATGGCCAAAGAGAAGGTATATGTCTTGTTCTGGCGATAGACCAGGTTTTATCATTTTCTTCCATCTTAATTATAAACAATATTCCACAATTAAATATAAAAACCTTTGTTTGTATTTTAATTGATGGTTGTTAAACAAAAAGGTGCTAAAGGAGAAAAAAGAAAGACGTGGTTTGTTTACGATGCTAATGGTCCTTTGTTTTCTTATGATTCTAAGGGAAGAACCAAGGAAAATTTTGATGTTATGGAAGAACATCTGAAAAAAGAGCATCCAGATCTATACAAGAAAGCTTATGTGGAAAAGGATCCTACAGTAAGAAAAAAGATGATTGCAACGCTTATTGATGATACTCTTGCTGGGAAATTACCATTTTATATTAATCATAGGATGGTGAAATTGGCTCATAATGTTAAGGCTTTAGGTGGTAGAAATGCAGTTATTTCAGATGGTGAACAGCAAAGATTGGAAAAATTGATTGAAGGCATAGCTTCAAGTAATCATCCATTTCATGATGTAAAGTCAAGCATAGATGTTGGAAGCAAGAAGGAATCTGGAACTTGGTATAAGATTCTTGAAGATATGGGTGTTAAAAAGGGAGATAGATTTTATGGGGTTGAAGATTCCGCTGAAAATGCAAAAGCTCTATCCAAGGCAGCTAGAGATATGGGCTTGACAGCAAGGGTTTATCTGATAGACAAGTCTCTTGGAGAAGATGCTAAGGTAGATGAGAGAAGTACTGAAGGATATATAAAAATAGGCAGCGAATATCATTTAGAAAGAAAATTGCATAGACATCTTGAACATGCTAAGCGTCACAGTCCTCATGGCGGGGAAGCAAGAGCTGCCTCGCATGTAACTGCCTTATTCTTTATCTCTTTGGCTTTGATAGAAATTCTTTAATTAAGAATTTTTATAAACTATGTAGTAGTTACAACAAAAAAGTTTAAATACCTTTATTTTCTGAGGAATTTATGGATACAAGAAGAAGGGTATTGGGAATTGCAAGGCACGGAGATACACCTAAGGATGAACATGGTCTTAGTCTTGACTCATTAACTGATAAATCTGTTCAAAGCATGTATATTCAAGGAAGGATGTTTGATTTAACTGATGCTGGGAGAGGCGTAAAATCAGATAGAGTATTTGTTCTTCATAGCGATAAAAAAAGAACAGTTTCTACAGCAAGAGCAAGATTAGCAGGCATAAGAGGAATGCCTAAGCCATCGGTAGAATCTGATTTAGAAGAATTCAATTTTGATGGAACATTATTTATTTGCGATGATAGATTATCTTATGAAAGCCTAAAGTTAAATGATTCTGCTATGAAAAAAATGGGATTGCCGGCATATACTGATTGGATGCTTGCAAACAGGTATGCAACTGAAATGGAAGGAAAGCCAGTTACATCTTTCCAACAAATATATGATTCAAGAAAACCTGTTCTTGGAGATGCTGTCAGAAGAATGATTGTAGCAGACCATGATTTAGGAATAATATCAACTCATGGAGTTATATCTGATGCAATTGCAATGGCTGCTGTTGATTCTGCAAGAAGTACACCAGTTGATAGATTTGAGGAAATTGGTGGGCAATTTAACAAAGAAGATATCGCCTATCTTGTTATTGATTCAAATGCAAAGTCTGGAAGAACATCTTCTAAATTGGTTAGAGGAAAAATTTGTTTACCAGTAAATTTAGATAAAATTTCTCAGGAATATTAATTAACATGACACAAAAAAAGATTATAGAAATTGTATGTACTGGAAATAATGGTAGGTCTCCAATGGGAGAGTTAATGGCTAATAATTTTTTGGAAGAAATTCGGGCTGATGCAGAATATAGGGCAGTTTCTAGTGGAACTTTAGTTGATGCCTTAAAGAAAGGCGGATTTTCAATAAAAGCTATGAAGCCCTTTGTTGATTTAGCATTGCAAAGAGGAGATATTTTCTCTCTATCCGAAGCAGATTTAATAAGAAGAGGTTATGACGGAGAGAAACAAAAGGTTATTGGAGATTTATATAAAATGGCCATTGAAAGATTTGTTGCAGAAGAACTTGAACATAGAGCAGAAGCAATGGAAAAGTTTGGAATTAGGGGAGAATTAAAGAAGGGAAAAGATCAAACAGTTGCTGCTCCTGACAGAATTGCTGTTTTGCCTGTTGATAGAGGAAACTACAAGAGAGTTATTGATATTTATACAGGAACAGAATATACACCGACAATTGCTGTTTTGAGTCAGCTAGCTACAGGTCAACTTGGAGTTGAAGTTACAAACGCAAACGCTTTTGGAAAAAGCAAAGAGGCATATTTTGAAGCAATAGATATGTTGAACAATGATGTTCCTAAAGCTGTTGAAAGAATAATTGATTCAAAATCTTTAGTAATGTATCTATAAATCAAGATTTTTTTATATTGTCCTTGTTTTTTTTCAATAATGGGTTAAAAATAGAGTTTGTTTATATATTATTAGCCATACATTTAACTCTTCATGCTAAAAAGGGAAAAGTTTATATATTATGGCTGATAGATTTAAGTATGAGAACAGCAAAGTTAATGAAAGTGGCTCAGGAGCTTGAGGGAATTTATACAGTCGACACTCTGTGTAAAAGATTGGATATAGGTAGAACCAGGGCAATTTATCTTATTCATAGATTAAGAAAGGTAGGAATGATAAAAACTACTTATGTTGCCGGAAATAAAAGATTGTATTTTATTTCAATAAGTAATAAGTTGAAAGGAATAAGTTTTACAGACAAGATAAATGAAGCTACGACAAACCAAGGTATTCATCTTTCTGGAGCTAATATTCATTTTATACATGGTAGAGAGCCGAGTTACGAAGAAGCATTGGTTTATGCTTTAAAACAAGATTCTGTTAGATATATTATTGCCTCTTTGGGTTTATTCAGGAAGATAAAAGATTGGAGCAGTTTATATTCTTTGGCTAGGAAAGAAGAAAATAGTTTTGTAAGGAAAATAGCTGCGCTTTATGATGTTTCAAGATTATTTGTCAAAAAAGTAAGAAAAATGCCTAAAAGATTCGTGAATTTGGCAATGAAAGAAAAAGATAATGGATGGGTCTATGTAATTGATAAACTTTATTCAAGAGATTTTGAAAATATAGAGAAAAGGTGGAAAGTGCATATTCCATTGAATTGGGGAGATTTAGAGGAGTATAAAAGATGATTGACATAAGAGAACAAGAAGAGATGCTTATCGCTTTAGGAAATATGCTTGAAAAAAAAATATCCTGCTATGCTATCGGCGGAACTGCAATGATGTTAAAGGGCATTAAAGATTCAACCTTAGATTTGGATTTTGTCTTTGATAAAGGGGAAGACAGGGAAGAGTTCATTGCAGCTTTAAGAAAATTAGGTGCTAAAGAATCAGATGTTGTAATTGTATATGGAATAAAAGAGAATACGCCTATTATGCTTGAGCTTGGAAAAGCACGGTTTGATTTGTTTACAAATAAGATAATTACGTCTGTTTTCTCTCAAAATATGAAGGAAAGAGCAAAAGAGATTCATGAATTTGGTAAAAACCTGATAATAATGGTTGCTGATGTGCATGATCTCATTATAATGAAGGGAGTTACTTCCAGACAAAAAGATATAGATGATATTATTACTGTTTTTAAGAAAAGTAGGATTGGTTGGAATATAATCTTAAAAGAAGCCGAAGAACAGGTAAAACTAGGCAATGAAAAAGCAATTTTGTCCATTGGAGAGAAATTCGAAATTCTTAGAAATCAAAAGATTATTGATGTTCCGCTTTCATTTTTAGATGATTTGTTTAATCTTTTAAGGAAACAGGTTAAAGGCAAGAGCAAGGAAAAGAAAAAAAGAAGCTAGGATTTTAATATCTTTACTATTCCTTGATTTGCATTTACTTCTACGAGCATGCCGTCTTTGAGGACTTTTGTTGCTATTTTTGTTCCGATTATGCATGGTTTGTTCATTTCTCGAGCGACAATTGAGGCATGACTTGTAATTCCTCCTTCATTTGTGATAAATGCTGAGGCTTTTTCCATTATTGGAACGAAATCTACTGAAGTCATTGTGGTTACTAGAATATCTCCTCTATTCAATTTATCAAATTCCTTAGAGCTCAATATTACTTTTACTGTGCCTTTTATCATTCCTTTGTTTGCACTAAAGCCCTTTATTGTTTCTATTACTTCTTTATTTTGTATTGAATTATCCTTTATTCTTCCCTGTAGAATGTGGGAAAAGTCCATAAATTTCTTTGTTATTTCCTCAGGCAGAATTTCTGTATTTCCTAGAGGAGTTACTCTGCTTCCAAAGAATTTCCTTTTCTGTACTAATTTAGTTAGATTGATCTTTTCTCCTTTAACTATCGATATCATTTCTTCTGGCGTAATGAAGAAACAGTACCTCCAATTATTTGAACCTGCCATTTTGGCTATTTTTTCGAATATTGACCTTTCAGATAAAGAAACTTCGCAGAATACATTTTTTCTAAATTCATTTAGATAAGTTCCTTCTGCAATTCCCTTTGCTAAAAGAGAAATTTCAGAATTATTGATCTTTTTTAATAATTCCTGGGCTTCTCTTATTTTATTTTTGTGATTTTCTATTGCTCTTTCCAATTCTTCCTTGCAATTTCCTTTAAGAAAATTATTTAGCTGTAATCTTGCATCTTTCATTGTCCAGGGATCTTCACAGAAATTAACTGGAATGCTGCCATATTTATCTACCCAAGATGATAGGTCTTTTTCTACCTCCTTCTCTTTAAGATTGTTATTTTGGATTTTTGAAGCAATTTTGAGAAGGCTTAATTGTGAACCAAATAATGGTGTATGCTCTTCTGGGTAAGTAATTGTTGCTATCGTTGATGCTAAATGATCTTCCTTAATTCCGTGTTTTTTCATTTTTTCTGATAATAATTCTGCACCGCTTCTTCCAATAGTTGCAGTAAGCATAAGGCCTGCACACATTTTTGTGTATGCCTTCATAAAATTCTCTAAATTTTTAGGATTCAAATCTTTCTTACATTTTTCTAAAGAACTGAAGAGAGATTTTGATATTTGCAAGTATCTTTCTTTTAGATCTCTTATTTTTTCCTGAGAACTTATTGCTTCTAAAACAGCAGAATTATATTTTGATAAATTGTCTGGATGCATAAAACAATAAGTTTTTGTTCCTTCTTCCGTTATAAATAACACTTCTAGATTTGAATTTACCCCGAAGTCTTTTGAATTATGGAATAATGAGTGGCTGGAAAGATATTGGTGCCAGAAAGACATGTTTCTCGTTACTGTTGGTATCCAGTCAATATTTGCGTAATTTACGGAATTTGAACTTGGATTTTTATTTGTATCTTGGATTCGAAGACTCAGTATTTTTACTACTCCTTTATTAGCATCAACTTCTACGAGCATGCCGTCTTTGAGGACTTGAGATGCATTTTTAGTTCCAACAACGCATGGAATTTGCAATTCCCGAGAAACAATTGATGCATGACATGTTAAGCCGCCTTCGTCAGTTACAATTGCAGCTGCTTTTTTCATAGCAGGAACTATTGCAGGAGTTGTTGCTACTGAAACTAAAATGTCTCCAAGATTTATTTTTCCCATTTCTTGCGGTCTATTAACAATTTTCACAATGCCCATTGCTTTTCCTTGCATTGCTGTCTGCCCTTTAATTATATTTTTTCCTTCAATTTTTATCTCTTCTTTTTTTACATATTGACTGTAAAACTCCATGGCTTCTTTACCAGACAGGATTTTAACCTTTCCCAGATTTGGGAGACATGCATGTTCCTTGTAAATTTCATCTAAAATATTTGAATTAATTTTTCCTTTGTCTAGTGATTCTTCAAGTATTTTTGGAGGAATGCATCTTGCTTGCTGAAGGGAGATTTTCAATCTTTTACTTATCTCACTTAAGAGTTTTTCAAGGTGATAATAAGACTTGCTTTGATAATCTTTTCTTCTTGGCTTAGCCCAGACAATTTTTCCTGCTAATTCAAGAATCATTTTTTCAAATTTGTCTGGCTTTAATGCGTTTATGTATTCTTTCCTGAGTTTTTTTATTTCCTTTTTCTTCTTTTCCAGATTCTCAAGTTTTTTCTTTGCATCGACTCCTTGTTCTAACTCAGATTTAATCATTTCAAGGAAATTTTCTTCTGTGTATGCAGGACCTATATATACATAGTAAACCCAGCAATGCTTTTTTGTATGTTCTCTTAGTTTATTGTAGAAATTAGGGTATTTTTCTAAAATTTCTTCTGAGCTTTTAGATTTTATATCTTGCATCAAAGCTTTGTTATCCTGAAATTGTAATATCAATTTAAACAAATCTTCCTCTTGATCCTGGGCAAAAGAGCTTCTTATTGGTTCTGTTAAGATTATATAGTATTCTTTGGAATCTTCTTTATTTAATTTCTCTTTAAGAATTTTATTTAAATTCCCCTCAATGAATGAGAAATTATTAAAATCTAATATAGGAAGTGCCGAACCATAAGTATACATGAGAGATTGTTTGTCTATGAATTCTTGCAATAATTTTACAATTTCCTTGTTTGAAATTTTTGTTAAATTCCTGTTTAAGAGATTTTCTTCAGTCCAGACATTTATTGATTCTCCAATTTCGTTTGTTTTTTCAATTAGTTTTTCCAGGAAAAACATATCCTTTTCGACTAAGTTTTTTAGCGCTTCGTGGGAAATTGTCCAGTCTTTTATGTCTACTATATAATTTATTGCTCCTTCTTTGGAATATATTCCCGCTATTGGGCTTGGAACATTGAAAGACTCTTCGTATCTCATTAGGCCTTTAGCAAAGATATAATTTCTTATGAATGGAGAGTTGAAATCTTTTGCCAGAATTTCCCAGTTCTTTTTTCCCAAGTCTAGCTTGGGCTGATTAAAATTTATATCACTCTCTCGCTTATATTCTTTTTTTTCTGGTTCCTGTTTTGGAGGGCCTTCTTTTTCCGTTAAAGTTGTAATTGGCCTTGACTGAACAATGTAAAATTTACCTTTTTCTGTGGCCCACTCGATATCGCAAGGAAAACCATAGTGTTTTTCAATTTTTAGAATTAATTCAGTTAAATTTAGAATTTCTTTCTCGCTTAATTTCTGTTTTTTTCCTTTTTCTCCTAATTCTATCCAAGTATTATCGCCTTTTTTTGCTTTTACCAGGGATTTTTCCTGCTCTGAAACATTTATATCTATAATTCTCCTTGGTTGTTTTTCCACAACATAAGAATCAGGAGTGATTTGTCCTGATACTATTGCCTCTCCTAAGCCAAAACCAGCTTCTATTATTAGTTGATTGTAATCCTGGGTAACAGGATGAACCGAAAATGCAATTCCTGAAACTTCTGACTCCACCATTTTTTGTATTACAACAGCAACAGAAACTTTAACATTGTGGAGCTTCTTTTCAAATCTGTAGAATATTGCTCTTGGAGTAAATAAAGAAGCCCAACATCTTTTCACATTTTCTAATACTTTATCTTCTGTCGTGTTAAGATATGATTCCAACTGTCCCGCCCAGGCAGCTGTTGAGGAATCTTCCGAGGTAGCAGAACTTCTTACTGCTACAAATTTTGCACCTAATGCTTTAAACTGCTTGAGAATCTCGGCTTCTATTTCTTTAGGCATCTCTGCCTTTAAAATTAAAGCCTTAATATTTTCAGAGGCGTCTTCTACTGTGCTTATATCATCATGATTGACTTTATGCAAAGCAGCGTCAATTTCTGCAACAAGATATGTTTTTTCTATGAAATGTTCAAATGCTTCTGATAAAACAACAAAACCCTGGGGAACTGAGATTCCTGCCTGAGTCATTTCGCCTAAACTAGCGCCTTTTCCGCCTGCTAAGTCAACATTTCCCTTGTTCAATTTTTTGAAGTTTCTTGTGATTTCCATGAAATTAGATATTTTAGGGTATTAAATAAATTTCGTTTTCTGATTTTATTCATCCTTGACAAAAGGAACAAATGAAAAGCCGGGAAACTCCAGTTCTTTTATTTTTCCGGATTCTTTATTTATTTGAAATATTGAACTTTTTATAGGCACAACAAGAATTCCAGGATCTTTTAATTGTTCCATTAATGCTGGAATCAGAGTTTTATCTATGAAAGAAGCAGAAACAAGAATTCTGTCAAATGGAGCCTGCTCTTTGAAACCCTGGCTTCCTGAACGGTTGAATATTTCTATATTTGAATCGTTCTTTAGAATGTTTTTTGATTTTACTGCCAATCTTGGATTTAACTCTAAGCCAAGAATCTTCCCTGATTTTATTATACTTGAAATTAAAGCTAACGCGTATCCAGAGCCAGAGCCAATTTCCAGAATCTTGGAATTCTGTTTTGGCTGTAATTGAGAAATCATGAATGCAATTGTATATGGCTGGGACAAGGAAGAACCATCTTCCAACGGGATTGCAATATCCTCATATGCGTACTGCTGCAAATGCTCAGGAACAAAATTTTCTCTTTTAACAGATGCAAATGCCTTTATAATTTCATCTGAGAAACCCTGCTCTTTTAAGCTTTGGAGAAGTTTTTCCCTTTCTTTTTGCATGAATTATTTGGGGATTCCAAGTATTAATATTTATCATTTTTTAATAGTTATTTGTGAAATTTGGTAATTTATCGAGAATAAAGAATCAGTTTGCATAAAGTTTATAAGTTATTGAAGAATATATTTTTAATGGGAGAGCATACAACTGAATTAAATGTTTCAAATTTTGACTCTAAAATAGCAAAGGGAAATTGGATTGTTGACTGTTATGCGTTATGGTGCGGCCCATGCAAAATTCTTGCTCCTATATTAGATGAAATTGCCAAAGAACAAAAAGGGAAAGTTCATGTTGGAAAATTGAATGTTGATGAAAATAATGAAATTGCTCAAAGATTTGAAGTCATGAGTATTCCTACTGTTATTTTCTTCAAAGATGGAGAAATGATAAATAGTGTGATTGGTGTTAGAGATAAAGAGGAATATCTTGGATTAATTAAAGATAGCTTTTAAAATGAACATTGGAATTTATGGTTCTGCACTTGGTGGAATTACTGCTGAATTAGTTGATAAAGCGAGAGAAGTTGGAGAAGCAGTTGTTTCTAGGAATCATACTATTATTATGGGTGCCTGTCCTGGATTGCCATATGAAGCTGTTTTAGGAGCCCAAAAATATGCAGGTGGAAGTGCAAGAGTTATTGGCTTTTCTCCTGGCGTAAATCTTGAAGATCATGTGAAGAGATTTGAATTTCCTACAGAAGGAATTACAGATTTTAGATTTTTACCTCCTAATTATTCTGATGTTCGGAAAGAAGTTTGCCTTAAAACAAGAAATGTTTCTTCTGTTGCCGAATCTGATGCTGCAATCTTTATTTCAGGAAGAATCGGAACTTTAAATGAATTGACAATTGCGTATGACCTTGGAATAAACATTGGCTTGGTCAATGGAACAGGAGGAGTTACTGGTGTTGCTTTATATTTAATTGAAAAATTATGTAAACTAAGCAGGTCCAACATGTTCTATGATTCAAGTCCTGAAAAATTAGTTTCTCAATTGGAAGCTGTTTCTTCATAATATTGTAACTTTATAATAGTAATAAAGGCAATATTTATATATCCTTAAAAATGTGATTTATTGTGACAAATAAAAATTTATACTTGATAGGAACGGTTCATACAGATATAGAAGGACCCAGAAGATTAGAAGGATTACTTAGATATATTGCTCCAGATACAGTTGCTTTGGAGTTCCATAAAGATGAAGAAGATTTAATGAGCTTAAGAAAGAGCCCTGAAGAAGAAGAAAGAGAAACAGACCAAATTCTTAATGAAAGTAGATTAACATTAACTCCAGAACAAAGAATGACTTTGTTAGAGAGTGGAAGAATTATGAGTTCTGTTGTGGGATATGAACTAAGAGAATGTAGGAAATATGTTCAAGGAAGTCCAAAAACAAGATTAGAATTTATCGACCTCTCAATCTTTGAAAATGGTAAACAAGAATTTACTGATGGTTACACAGCAGCAATGAAAGGAATGTTTGGACAAATAGTTCAAGATCCAGAATTAAAAGAACATCTTTTAGAAATGTTGGGAAAGGGAAAAGATAAATTTATTCAAGCATCTCAAGGAAATTTTGATATGATGTATAAAAATGGAAAAATGATGGAAGAATTAGCAGAGTTGTTAAGAGACCCAGAAACGTTTGAGATGTATAAAGAACAATTACCTCCAAATGCCGTTCAAGCTCTTAGACAAATATATAATCCAAGAAGAGACGAAGCGATGGCTGAAAGATTAAATCAATTATATGCTGCTGGTTCTAATAAACTAGTCGCTGTAGTTGGATTATTACACATACCAGGATTAAAGTCTAGACTTTTAGATTTGAAACCAACCGTAATGACTTTAGTAGATTACGATAGTAAATAATTTTAACAAAAGCATTTAAAAATATACTTTTATTTCCTGCTGGATGGTTCCGTAGCTCAGCCTGGTCAGAGCACCGGCCTTTTAAGCCGGGTGTCGGGGGTTCAAATCCCCTCGGGACCATTAAAAATCAAGGCCTGCGGCTCTTTTTATTGACAGGCTTCTTGGATTTGTCTTTTCTATTTCTTTATCGTATGTATGGCCAAGGCACATTTCCAAAGCAATGACATCAAATCTGCCTATTTGACTCCTTAAGTCTGAAGACAGAGTTTTTACAACTTGGACTCCCAGAGGTGTTAGGATAGATACCTGATATAACGCATCTGAATGTATATGTGTTAATAATCCATAAGGACCAAAAGATTTTTCAGGAATTCCATCTCTTTGAATTTGGTTGTTTATCTCAGGTTCATTTAAACCGTAAAGTGTTCCGAATCTCTTTAAGATTTCTTCCTGTGCTTCTGTATATCTAGTTGGAATTTCCCATGGAGTGCAATCATAATATGAATTAACTCCTCTTACTCCTAGTGCTGCTGTGTATATACTTCTTGCTGCTATTTCAGGAGAAACCTGAAATAGAGAAGTAATTGTTGTCGGGTTTTTTTGATGTGTCATCTTAAATTTTGCCTCTATATTGGAGAAAAATAGTAGTATTTAATCCTTTTGAGGAAGGATTTATATATAAGTTATGCCTTTGTATGTGATAGAGAATGCTTTCAGAATAAAGGTTCTTGGAAATATATAGATATATCCGTATTTCTTGTTTCTGACGAAAGGTTTAAAAAGCCAGTTTTGCAGTCATCTTATATTCCCTATTGTATAATTAAATTTCAAAATTATACAAGAAAACTCTAAAATATGCACGTATTACAGCCAAAACACACAAAATTGAAACCTAACGAGGTGAAAGAGCTACTTGAAAAATATAATATTTCTTTGTCTCAATTACCGAAGATAAAACAAAGTGATTCTGCTCTTTCTGAAAATTTTGTTCCTGGAGACGTGGTAAAAATTGAGAGAAAAGAAGAAGAAAAAGATGTTATATATTATAGGGTGGTTGTGTAATGGTGGTAAAGAATTTGCTTGTTAAGAAATATTTGGAACAACATTCTTTAGTTGAGTCTAATTTGTTATCATTTAATGATTTTATCTTAAATAAGATACAGCAAATAATTCATGAAATTAATGATTCTATAAACAATGAAGAAGTTGAAATAAAGCTCGGAAAAGTAAGATTTGAAAAGCCAAATATTATCGAGGCAGATGGAAGTAGCAGTATAATAACTCCCAGTGTTGCAAGATTAAGGAATTTGACTTATTCTGCTCCTGTTTTTACTGAAATTACTGTTAAGTACAAAGATCAGGTTGATAGTTCGGAAGTTGAAATAGGAAGAATACCTATAATGGTTAAGAGTGCAGCTTGCTCAACCTATGGAATGGATAAGGAGAGATTAATTGAAAATTACATGGATCCTTTGGATCATGGAGGGTATTTTATAATTAATGGAAATGAAAGAGTAATGGTTATGTCTGAAGATTTGGCTGCTAATCAGCCATTTGTTGAGAATGGAAGATATGGTTTAATGGTGAGGATGTTTTCTCAAAGAGGAGCTTATAGAATACCAACAACAATTACAGAAACTAATGAGGGAATTCTGGAATTGTCATTTAGCAGATTAAAAAATATTCCCGTTGTCGTTGTTTTGAAGGCATTAGGAATGGTAAAAGAAGAAGAAATCGCAAAAGCGATAAGTCATGAAAATGATTGTTTGATTGTTAATTTGTATGAATATGCCAATCTTCAAAGTACTGAAGATGCGTTGTTGTATATTTCTGAGAAAGCAGGAATACAGGGAACTAAAAAAGAAATTCTTGATAGAATAAAACAAAGAATTGATTCTTTCTTACTTCCACATATTGGGACTGATAAATCTTCAAAAACTGAGAAGGCAAATACATTATGCAGATTAGTAAGATTATATTTAAGAGCAAAAGAAGATGAAAAAATCAGAACAGATAAAGACCATTATGCGAATAAGAGGGTAAAGCTTTCTGGGGATTTAATGTCTGATTTGTTTAGAGTCAATATGAATATTCTTGTAAGAGATATACAATATTCCTTGCAGAAGATTGCAAAAAGGAAGAAATTTTATTCGATAAAAAGCATTGCGAAATCCACATTGTTTACACAAAGAATTGAAAGCGCTATTGCGACAGGAAGCTGGGTGGGAGAAAGAACGGGAGTTACACAGAATATGGATAAAACAAACTATCTCGCAACTTTATCTCAATTGCAAAGAGTATCTAGCATGCTTCCAGGGGAACAAGAAAACTTTTTAGCCAGAACTTTACATCCGACACACTATGGACGATTTTGTCCTACTGAAACCCCAGAGGGAACGGAAATTGGATTGAGAAAAAACCTGGCTATTTTAAGTAAAATATCTACAACAATAAATTTTGATGAAGCATCTGCTTTAAAGAAATTCACAGAATTTGGATTGAACAAAGAATCAGGAAAGGATGTTTTCTTCAATGGAAGATTTATTGGATTTGTTGAAGATACTAAGAGTTTTATCTTTAAAGTAAGAGAAGAAAGAAGAAACTCTGGATTTCCAAATGAAATGAGCATAAGATATGATGACAAATTAGATCAAATATCATTATCAACTGAAGTTGGAAGAGTTTTGAGACCATTGATTGTTGCTGATAACGGTATTTCAAGACTTAAAGATGAACATTTAGTTTTGTTGGAAGAAAATAAGATTTCATGGAAAGATCTTATTAAAGAAGGAGTTGTTGAATATTTGGATGCTGCTGAAGAAGATAATTCATTCATTTCGCTAAAGTCTGAAGAATTAAAGTCGGAGAATACTCATCTTGAAATAGATCCTATTGATTTGTTTGGATTGATTACGAGTTTAGTTCCGTTTGGTAATCACGATCAAAGTTCCAGGTTGAATAGAGGTTCTAAAACACTTAAACAAAGTTTAGGAATTTATGCTGCAAATTATCTTGTCAGATTGGATACTGATGTTTCTATATTGCATTATCCTCAAAAACCATTGGTAAGAAGTTTTGTTTATGATACGCTAGATGTTTATCCTTCTGGACAGAATATTGTTGTAGCTATAATGCCTTTCGAGGGTTATAATATGGAAGATGCTGTTGTTTTGAACAAGGGTAGTGTTGACAGAGGATTAGGAAGAAGTACTTATTTTAGACCTTATTCTGCGACAGAACTGCAGTATGCTGGAGGATTAGCGGATGAAATTGTTATACCTGATAAAGATGTTTCTGGATATAGAACTGAAGCCGCATATAAATATCTTGAAGATGATGGAATTGCTTATCCTGAAGCAAACCTGATTTCAGGAGATGTCGTTATCGGAAGAATAACTCCCCCTAAATTCTTAAGTGAGGCAAGAGATATAAGCATTCAGGCAAAGAAAGAAGCAAGCGCCGCAATAAGGCAGGAAGAAAGAGGAACTGTTGATGCAGTGTTTATTACAGCAGATCAAGAAGGAAATAAGATTGCTCAGGTAAGAACGAGAGATTCCAGATTGCCTGAGCCAGGGGATAAATTTTCAACACCTCACGGGCAAAAGGGAGTTGTAGGATTGATTGCTGATAGCGATGATATCCCATTTACATCTACAGGAATAAGGCCTGATTTAATGTTTAATCCTCATGGAATTCCAAGCAGAATGACTGTTGGATATTTGATAGAATTATTGGCAGGCAAAGTGGCTTCAACAACTGGAAAAATTTTGGATGGAACTTCCTTTTCAGGAAGAAGTGTTGAAGAATTGGAATCTCAGTTGAAGGCCCTTGGTTTCAGCTTTGATGGAAAAGAAACAATGTATAATGGAATAACAGGAAGGAAAATGGAAGCAAAAATTTATGTTGGAAATATGTACTACCTTAAACTAAAGTATATGGTTAAAAATAAGATGCACGCAAGAGCATCTGGAAAAGTGGCCTTGTTAACAAGGCAGCCAATAGAAGGAAGAGCAAGGGGAGGAGCATTGAGACTGGGAGAAATGGAGCAGCAGGCAATTGCAGGACACGGAGCTTCTTTATTATTGAAAGAAAGATACGATTCTGATAAGACTGTTATTTATGTTGCAAGAGATGCAGGAGATGTCGGCTATGAAGATACTATTAGAAATAAAATAATTTGTCCATTGAGTGATAGCAGTGAAGCAGAGCCCTTGGAAATTTCATATGCCTTCAAATTATTGGTTGATGAACTTTTAGGTTTGGGAATCAACACTTCATTCGAATTAAAAGATAAATACGAACAATAAAATGATGAAAATATTTAGAAAACAAGTCAGGGCATTAAGATTTAGTTTACTTAGTCCTCTACAGGTCAAAAAAATAAGCACGGTTAAAGTAGTTACCCCTGAATTATATGACATTGATGGTTTTCCAGTTGATGGAGGATTAATGGACCTAAGATTGGGAGCCATAGATCCTGGAGTTAGATGTAGGACATGCGGAAAAAGAGTTAAGGAATGCCCTGGACATCCAGGTCATTTAGAATTGGCAAGACCTGTATTTCATGTTAAATATATTCCATTGATTGAGCTTTGTTTAAGAAGTTTCTGTCCTGACTGTGGTAAATTGACTTTGAATGAGGAAAAACAAAAAATATTAAATCCAGGAGAAAGAGCAAAGAAAGCTAGAGATGCGAAGAAATGTCCTCATTGCAATGCATCAATAGAAAGGGTAAAATTGGAAAAACCAAGTACATTCATGATTGGAAAGAAAAGATTAAGTCCGATTGAAGTTAGAGACAGATTGATTCTAATCAAGGATGAAGAATTGAAAAAAGTAGGTGTTAATGCTAAAACATGCAGGCCTCAATGGGCTGTTTTATCTTTACTTTTAGTTCCAAGCGTTACTGTGAGACCTAGCATCACATTAGATTCAGGGGAAAGATCGGAAGATGATTTAACACACAAGCTTAGCGATATTATAAGGGCTAATCAAAGATTGTGGGAAAATCTTAATGCTGGTGCTCCAGAGGTTATCATAGAAGATTTGTGGGATTTATTACAATATCATGTTACAACATTCTTTGATAATAATATAACAAGAATTCCTCCTGCTAGACATAGATCTGGACAACCACTAAAGACTATTACGGAAAGAATTAAAGGAAAAGAAGGAAGAATAAGACATAATTTGGCTGGAAAGAGAGTTAATTATTCTGCCAGAACAGTTGTATCTCCAGACCCTCATATAAAAATAAATGAAGTTGGAGTTCCTTTTGAAATTGCTAGAATAATTACTGTTGCAGAAAGTGTAACTACTGAAAATATTGAAGCAATGAAAGATTTAATAAAAAAGGGTGATGTTTATCCCGGAGCGAATTATGTTATAAGAACTGATACAAGAAGAAAAAAAATAACTGAAGAATTGAAAGAAGAACTTTGCGCAGAAATCCAGCCAGGATATAAGATTGAAAGACATATCAGAGATGGAGATATTGTTTTGTTTAACAGACACCCTAGCTTGCACAAACAAAGCTTAATGGCTCATTATGTGAGAGTGTTGCCAAACAGAACATTCAGATTGCATCCTGCAACAGCAGCACCTTACAATGCAGACTATGATGGAGATGAAATGAATATTCATAGTCCTCAGAGTGAGGAAGCATTAGCAGAAGCAATAGTTTTGTTAAACGTTAACAACAATATAATAAGCTCTAAAAATAATATGAATCTTATAGGGACAATTGCCGATGCTGTTACTGGATCTTATCTTCTTGGAAAAAGCAAAATGAGTAAAGGTGAAAGCGATCAGCTACTATTCTCTGCAAATATTATGAACAGTATTAAGTCAAAGGAAATTCTTGGAAAGGATGTTTTTGCACAAGTAATTCCTAAGGGTTCAAGCATAAAAGTTGGAGAGAATATAACTGGTGGAAATTCATTTGGTGCTGAAAATGGAGAGATGGTTAAGATAATTGATAAAGAATTTGGAAGAGATGCTGCGGTTGATTCTATTAACAAGGCATTCACTATTGGAACAAACTATTTGTCAAGAAAAGGATATACTTTGTCTTTAAGAGATCTTGATGTATCTAACAAAGTTAAATCTTTAACGGAAGAAATAATTAAAGAAGCTGAAAATAAGACTAATAAAATTATAGCAGAATATGAATCTGGAGAATTGTCTCCTATCCCAGGAAAAACATCTGAAGAAACAAGAGAAACAAAGATATTGCAAGTATTAAATGAAGTTAGAACAGAAGTAGGAAATGTTGTTAAGGCAAATTTCCCTGTAGATGGAAATGTTAATAAGATGATTACTCCTGGAGCTGCCGGCTCCATGCTTAACATAACACAGATTGCATGCTGTGTCGGACAACAGTCTTTATGGAGCAGAAGAATCACTTTTGGATATAATGACAGAACTCTTGCCTTCTTTAAGAAAGGAGATTTAAGTCCTGAATCAAGGGGATTTATTAAAAGCTCATTTTTCAAAGGATTAAAACCAAGTGAGTTCTTTTTTGGAGCTATAA
>Ga0209542_10006902_pt1 | contig 21868 bp, 11 predicted proteins | sample RifCSPhighO2_01_FD_184028 | JGI IMG/M metagenome (GOLD analysis project Ga0209542, IMG submission 184028) | Soil microbial communities from Rifle, Colorado - Rifle CSP2_plank highO2_0.1 (SPAdes) (version 2) | ecosystem: Environmental > Terrestrial > Deep subsurface > Rock core/Sediment ... | reverse complement strand
TCAATAATATCAATTAATATCTAATAATATAATAATATGCAAAATTCTAAATTCAAAATTCTAAATTCTAAGTTGATTTACGACATCATTCCTCCTAAATATCATCACCAAGCCCGCCACTTCTGGCAAGAAAACTCCGGAAAAATAAAGTTAGGCGCGGTTATGATTTTTACCCTTTCTATGTTTGCTTTCGGTGTGGTACTATTTACCAACCTTTTTAATAATCAGGCGCCTCAGGCATCTGCCGACTCGGTTAATCTGCGTCCCGATGGCGACCAAACAGCACAGTGGCCAACGCTTGGTACGGACGACGCTTCTTGCGCCGGCGGCACGCATTGCGATCAAGTGGATGATAATGTGACACAACCCACGGCTGGCGATACGGCGAATTATGTAAGAACCGGAACGTCAGGAGCTGGCGGCGAAATAGAAGAATATACAATGACAACCACAGGCGTTGGCGCAGTGACATCTATAAAATTTTGGATCTATTCACAGGCCATTACTCTTGCCAGTACGGCGGACACGTTGACCTTAAACCTTATTATCAATGGTGTTGACCAAGCCGCAGCAACAATTACCCCAAACCAAGGCAGCTATACTTGGCAATCCGCAACATTTAATGGTTCTTGGAGTCAAGCCGATCTTAATGGCTTAAATTTTAAAATTACCAGAAATATGTTGGGTACGGGTCCCTCTTCAGGCCGTGATGATGATATAGCTGTTGCAACGGTTTATGCGGAAGTTACATATAGTCCTCCGCCAAAATATCCGAAATTAAACCAAACTGGTTATATTTGGGAAAATGATGATGAAGATCAGGCAACAAGTGACGCGGTTGACGAAAATACTCAGCAATATGCTGGTAATACGGCAAAAACTTCTGCGAAAGTCGGCGAACGCGTAACATTGCGTGCGCAGATAAAAAATACCGGCGCCGACGCCCTGGAAACTACAAAAAATCTTGCTCTTTTTTACGATCGTAATGATGGATACTTCACTAAGGTTGAAGATAAGGCCGCAGTAACCTCAGCCGGAAATTGTACGGATACTAAATGGGATTGTTTAACTCTTGATGGTACGGGAAGAATTACCACCGGTTCAAGCACCTCTATTGCTATTGATTCCGCCGGCAATCCTTGGGTGAGCTATTCATACTCTGACGCCTCACTTACAAACCCTGTTCTTCGCGTCGCCAATTATGTAGGTTCGGGTGGGAACTGTACAGGGAATACTGCCTGGAATTGTACGGTAGTTGACGATCCAAATAATAAAGTTGGTAACTATACCGCAATAGCTATTGATTCTTCGGGTAAGCCCTGGGTGAGTTATGTAGACCAAGACGCATTAAGTTTAAAGGTGGCCAATTATGTAGGTTCGGGCGGATCGGGTTGTGGTACTGGCGGTTCAACAGCTTGGACCTGCACAACAGTCAATGATGTTGCGACGCATAGTGTCGCTTACACTTCTATAGCTATTGATCCTTTGGGCAAAGCGTGGGTTAGTTATTATACGGAAGCTTCAGATTATGATTTAATAGTTGCCAATTATGTAGGTTCTGGTGGTAATTGCACATCAACTGCTTGGAGTTGTACAACCGTTGATAGTCAAGATGTGGTCGGTGGCGGCACATCAATAGCATTTGATCCTTCAGGCAATGCCTGGGTGAGTTATTACTACGTTGACGCTTCACTCACAGAGGGTTATCTAAAAGTCGCCAATTATGTAGGTTCGAGCGGCAACTGTACCTCAACTGCCTGGAACTGTACTAAAATTGATGACCCGGCAAATATAGTTGGTTATAGGACATCTATTGCCTTTGCCCCAAATGGTTCTGCCTGGATTGGTTATAGTGATAAGACCGCAGGTACTTTTAAAGTCGCCAATTATGTTGGTTCGGGGGGAAACTGTACGGGGAATACTGCCTGGAACTGTACAACAGTTGACGCGTCTGCTTCTACTACTCCTGATTATTTATCAATAGCTTTTGATCCTTCGGGCAACGCTTGGGCGGGTTATTACCATGAAGCCGACACTTCTTTTAAAGTTGCTCATTATGTTGGTTCAGGCGGAACGGGTTGTACCGTAAGTGCTGCCTGGAATTGTACAACAGTAGATGGCATGATTGGTGCTGATTCCTCAATCGCCTTTGATCCAAGCGGTTCGTTATGGGCAAGCTATTGCTGTGACGGGAGCAATCGTCCTAGAGTCGCTAAAGTTAAACTCGGTGGCGAAATTGGTATATCTCCGGGTCTTGCCGGAGCAAATGGCGACGCGCATAACGAAAGCCATGCAGACATGACGACCACGAGCGATACTGCTAATCGCGATGACGCCGACTGTTTGGGCGGCGGAACGTGGAATAACGGCAAATGGTTTGAAAGCGAGGAAGCCACTGGAGTTTCTTTGCCTGCAGGAGATTCTACGGCCCAATGCACCGAAATATCTTTCAATATTGACTTGTCGCAAGCGCAATCAAACACCACTTATCGTTTTGTTGTCGCGTCTAAAGACGCCTTACGTGCAGATAAAGGTTTATGGCGTGGCCCGGTTTCAGTTTCTTCGGGCGCCTACGCCACCTTAACCACTGCCGCCTCAACCACAACCGTATTTTCCAAAGACAACCAAGCCAAATTTGCGAATTGCACGGATACTAACTGGGGTTGTCTTATCGTGGATGACACGGTAAATACGGAGGGGGGCGCCGATAGCTCCATTGCTTTTGATCCTTCAGGCAATGCCTGGGTGAGTTATTTAGACGATACAGAAAGCGCGCTTGAAGTGGCTAACTATGTAGGCTCGGGCGGAACGGGCTGCACCTCAACAACTGCCTGGAACTGCACAATCGTGGACGCGACGGCAGCCCTTGTTGGCCACGACACCTCCATTGCCTTTGACCCTTCAGGCAATGCCTGGGTGAGCTATAGAAACTCGTCGTCAGCGGCGCTTAAAGTCGCAAACTATGTAGGCTCGGGCGGAACGGGCTGCACCTCAACTGCATGGAATTGCACAACTGTGGACGCGACAATCTCGGTTGGTTACACTACCTCCATTGCTTTTGATTCTTCTGGCAATGCTTGGGTTGGTTATAGAGATACCGTGTCAGCCTTGATTAAAGTGGCCAATTATGTAGGTGGAACAGGCGGAACGGGTTGCACTTCAACTGCGTGGAATTGCACTACGGTTGATGATCTGGCAAACGTTCCCAACGTTAATGATCTCGTGTCCATTGCCTTTGATCCTTCAGGCGCGGCATGGATGAGTTATTCTAATCCCACCGCCCCTGGTTCCCTAAAAGTCGCCAACTATGTGGGCTCTGGCGGCAACTGCACCTCAGCTGCCTGGAACTGCACAATCGTGGACGATCCGACAAACGATGTTGGCTATTGGACTTCGCTTGCCTTTGATTCTTCAGGCAAAGCCTGGGTGAGTTATTATGACAATACAGCACTCGCGCTTAAAGTGGCCAATTATGTCGGTTCAGGCGGCAACTGCACCTCAATTGCCTGGAACTGCACAACTGTGGACGACCAGGCAAACGATGTTGGCGATTATGCTTCCATTGCTTTTGATCCTTCGGGCAATGCCTGGGTAAGCTATTACGAATTCCCATCAACCTCATGTAACGACAGTCCCTCCACCGAATGCAGTTTGCACATTGCTAAATATGTCGGTTCAGGCGGAACAGGCTGTACTTCTTCTGCCTGGACATGCGAGATAATTGATAACCCAACCGGAACAGGCGATGTTGGTCGATTTACCTCCATTGATTTTGACCATTCAGGCAATACTTGGGTGAGCTATCAGGACCGCGGAGCGTTCGCGCTTAAAGTGGCTAAACCCCATCTTTCTCTAGTCGGAACCAACTCCAGCTATGTTTTAGACACAAAAGGCTATGCTGATGCCAATGCTGACGACACTGCCTTTGATCCAATTATTGCCGGAGCCAACGAGCGACCTTTGGAAACATTTAAATTCGTGAATGGCAACAATACCGATACGCCCAGCCTTACTTGGATAGGACAGTCAACAATCGCGGCCGCAAGCCAAAACATAAAGATGGATGTTTATCGTTTCGGCTCAACCAATGCCTGGGAGACGGTTGCTACTAATTCTACCTGTTCAGCAAATACCGACTGTACAATTACCAACGGCGCCTTGGCCGGGCCAGTTGGAGAATATTACGAAAACTCCGGCTCATGCGGCACATCATGCAGTGTTTGGTGGCGTGTATGGCAGATCGAAGGCGCAGGTTCAACCACCCTTAAGGTTGATTCCATAACAGGTGCCTTCGGCGGAGGCGGCACTAATTCAGTTTCCGGCACCGTTTGTACCAATGAAGGCTGTTCAACTTTTGTCACCGACGACACCAAGGTAGTACTTAAGAAGAACGGCGCAGATGCTTGTTCCGGTGCTTGCACTGCCACCACAACCGGCGGCGCATACAGCATCTCCGGAATTACCGGCGAAGCCGCCAATGACATACTTACTATATATATAGGTGACACGCCTGTAACAGATGATAATGGGTCATATAACGGCGTCACCGTAACTAAAATATCCGCAGCAGGGAATTTATCAGATATCAATTTAATTACCAGTCGTATTGTCTTGCGCCATGAAGGAAGTATCACTTCTTTGATCAACACCGATCTCCAAGGTTGGGACAAAGATGATGATGCTGATATCAAATTCACTTCCAATGCCGGAGCATTTGTCTCCGACAACACCGAAGAAGTGCATGTTTGGACAAGTAAAACTTGGGCTCCGGCCGGAACTGTAACCACCAACGCCACCTCAACTCAATCAGGAGTAGGAGGCGATCTACACATAGACACATCTTCAACCTTAAACATGGCCGCCAATGCTTTATCCGTAGGAGGCGACTACAACAATGCCGGAACTTTCTCTAAATCCGGCTCGCAAACAACTACGTTTGCCGGAACAGCAACTGGTTTCACTATCACTCCTGGCACAGGTAATTTCCAAAGTGTCGTGTTCAACGGAACCAACGGCGGCTGGGGCTTTGCTTCAGCTCCAACACTAGACGGCAGTCTTACCATCACCGCCGGAGTCTTGACCCCGGGTCAAAACATGACCATAGGCGGCTCATGGACCAATAGTGTTGGCAGTGGTGGTTTTGTTTCCGGCACTTACGGCGTAACCTTCAACACCTCGGCCACAGCTATTATCAATGGCGCCACCACCTGGAATAACCTTACAGTTACCACCGCAGGCAAAATCATGAGTTTCCAGGCCTCAACCATCCAGACCATCAGTGGCCTCTTAACCATCACCGGAACCTCAGGCAACGAAGTGGTCATCAATTCCGCCTCGGCTCCGACCCAATGGAAAATAAAACATCTTGGAACTGAATCAGTAAACTACGCCAGCGTTACCAATTCAGGATGCGATGCCGCCTCAACCAACATTGATACTACAAATTCCAGCAACGGCGGCAATAACGGTTCTTGTTGGGTGTTTCCTCAATCAATAACTATATCTGCTTCGGGCACACAGAGCGATACCATAGATATTCCCAGCATTGATAATTATGCCGGTGGGATAATTATTATCACGCGCACCTCTGGTCCTTCAACCAATTTAACCCGTGTCACCGTCAGCGAAAAAGGAACCACCGACGCTTCCTTTGCCTTAACCAATATCAGGCTGAAATTCGATTTAGATACCACCGATCCATATACGTGTGATAGCCCAAATGGTTATGGCACAGGCCCAGCAGATGACCAATTTGGCTCAACCTTAGCCTCATTTGATGAGAACCAAAAAGCAACCTTCACGGGCTTCCAGGAAATAAGAACCGATAAAACTTTCTGCGGTTATATTGTCTATGACGTTGTAAGTAAAGGAACTTTGGACATTAAATTTGAGCAGAGGACCGGCAAACGTTCTTCAGGAACCATAAATCCAGTCATTCAATCCAAAACCAATTCCAGCATCAAGCGCACCATCTATATTTCTCCGGAAGGACAGATCAGTATTCAGTAGAAACTCAAAATCCGAAACACGAAATCCGAAATTCGAAACAATATCTAATGTCCGAAATCCAAAATACGAAACACTACGATTTGGAAGGGTGAACACTTGAGTTTGCCAAAAAAGTAAGAGCATTTGTTAAAAAATTATCCAAAATCACAGCCAATATAGAAGATGGCAAACAAGTAATTAGATCTTCCGGTTCAGTTGGCGCGAATTACATTGAAGCTAATGAGGCATTAAGCAAAAAGGATTTTATCATGCGCATTAAAATATCTCGTAAAGAAGCAAAAGAAACTAGATATTGGTTGAAGCTTATAGATACCCAAAACGATTTATTATTAGAAAAAGAAAGAGACGAACTTAGCCAAGAAGCAACAGAACTAATGAATATCTTCGGTTCTATAATCAGAAAATCATAAAATTTAATGTTCGAATATTCGTTTATTTGAATTTCGAATTTGTTTCGTATTTCGATATTCGGATTTCGAATTTCAAGTAAGCTACTGTGTCAACTTCCAACTTCAAACTTCTAAATTCCAGTGCAAAGGGCCTAACCTTATTAGAGCTGATTTTGGTTATTGTAGTTTTGGGTACGATAGTTATTCTGGCTTCGCCTTCATGGAGAGGCTCGCGCATTAAAAGCGAGCTTGATTCTGACACCCGAACTCTTGTTGATACATTGAAGCGTGCGCAAAATAATGCCACAACCGGTGAAGGCTTTACCAATTGGGGCGTGCGCTTTGATAATACCGGCCCCACCCCATTTTTTCAGCTGTTTTCCGGCCCAAACTGGACATCGGGAAATAAATACGAGTATTTCCCTTTAACCTTTGGCGTAATGTTTGCTTCACCGGCAAGCGGTGCCGCTGAAGAAATCACATTTGATTTACGCACCGGGAAAAGAACCGCCGGCACTTCAAGTATAGTGATTAGAAACGTCGACAATACTTCCTTAACCCGTACGATTTATGTATCTTCCGAAGGAGCGGTGTCTACGAACTAAATCCAAAGCCCAAAGCTCAAATGCCAATGATGTAAGCGTAAAACGCAAAGCGCAAAATGCAAAATAAACAGCAAGCAACAATCACCAAGAAACAAGATACAGACAATATTCAATGACCAATATCCAAGTTTTAAACACGCGGGGGAATAGTTGTTTGATTATTGAGATTTGAATATTGGAATTTATCTGGTGTTTGTATCTTGTACCTTGTATCTTTTCAATCAGGTTAATTAGAAATTAGAATAAATAGGAATTATTTGCTTTGTTTTCTTTTTGCATTTTATCAGATGATTCTCAATAAAAATAGATTAATTCATGATGACCATCACGGCTTCACTCTTATTGAACTACTGGTCACCATTACCATTCTTGCAATTTTAATAACCATCATTGTTGTCTTGATAGATCCGGCTGAAATTTTCAAGAAAACACGCGATGCACGGCGCATCGCCGATCTATCCGGCATGCGCGATGCGTTAACTTTTGTTTCGGTAGCTTCAGGCGGTGTTTTTGATGCCGACGGCGGGAATATAAGTACGTGTTCCGACGAGGGCTCAAGAAGCGTTTATGTTTCAGCGCCTCAAGAAATCACAATGCATTCTGCTCCTTCCGGCTGGATGTGGAAACAAGTGGCCAAGGTTTTTATTGCCACCGTGGGTGGAACGGGGTGGATTCCAGTAAATTTTACCGGCGTCACAGGCGGCTCGTCTTTGTTTAATTTGCCAATAGATCCCCGTAATGTAGATTCGCCAAGCGTGGGTTCAAGATTTTTCTATAGCTACGCGTGCAGGCGCGCAGACTCAAAATTCGAACTCAACGCCAAACTGGAATCGGCTGATTTCGGACCAGGCGGCGGAGATGATAAATCGGTAATTGATGGTGGAGATGTCAGCGATGTCTATGAAATTGGTTCTTCAGCCAACATCTTGCCAACAAGCGGAGTATACTAAAATACATATGGATCAAAAAAACCCGCAACTCAATATACTGCCTCTGTCTCGTTTGGCGTCAACCCTTATCGCTGTGGTAGTTACTGCTTTGGTAGTTGGTGCGAGTATTTATTGGTGGCAGGATGTTAAATTTACAAAAGAAGTAAACGGGCTACAGCAAACAATCGGCAAACTCAAGGAACAAATTATCGTCTTCGGCGGAATACCTGAAATAGATGAACCTACTAATAGCGTAGAATCTACAAAAGAAAAAATATTGGGAGATTATCAATGGGATAATGCTATTTTTCAAACACAATACCAAAACGTACTTTGGGATAAAATAACAAGCGATAAACTTGCAGGATTTTCTCCCAAAACTGTACTTACCGAAAACAAAACGAAGGAATGCGAAGGCAGAGATGGCGGTAGCTATCTTCGCGTAGAAGGCGGTTTATGCGGTATTGGTTTCTGGCTCGAAGATTCCAGCGGAGTAAAGATAGATTCGATCGAAAAACTTACTAATCGTTTTGCCCCGGTCGAAAGCGAGGCAGAGGTCGTGTCTTTCATTGTTGTTACGCAAGGGGATTTAAAAATTGCTACTAGTGGGGTTCCTGAAGGTCACGTATTGGCTATAACCGATGCCTTTCTTGTTCAGTTAGTTAATAAAAATACGTTTGGTTGTGGGGGCCACGAGCCCACGGGCGTAATCTTCAAAATTTCAAAGAGCGGAGAAATTCTTAAAATCGCTAAGGAAGAAGAAAGGCCAAGTGACGGACCGATTTCTTGTATTGATTAAAGGCGGCGGAGACGTCAGCGATATTTATGAAATTGGTTCTTCAGCCAACATCTTGCCAACAAGCGGAGTATATTAACTTATATACATGGACAAAAAGGGCTTTATTATAATAGTAGTCGTTGGGGCTATTATTCTTGCCGTTGCGGCAGGCTACTTTATTGTAAACCGCCAAGCGTACTCGCCGGCGCCTATTCCTTCACCAAGTCCCAGCCCGACTCCTACCCCAATCCCAAACCCCATTCCCACGCCTATTCTCACGATTGAATGCACGTCGGATGCCGATTGCCCTTCTGCGCAATACAGCTGTGAAGCCATTCAAAGTGAGGGGATTATTGATCCAAACAATAGTGGGTCGTCAACATTCACTATTATAAAAGGCGTATGCAAATTGAAAGAGGGCAATAGTTGTAGTGTAGATTCCGATTGTGTGTCAGGGCTTTTGTGCCATAGCAATGTATGTATCAGTCCGGTTGGGCGGCAATGCAGTGGTCCAAGCGATACAAGTTGCCCAACTGATTTCCAATGCATTCAGGGTTGCGGCCCGCCAATTGCGCATGGAGACGAATCTCCTCCTCCATATTTTTGCCAGTTGAATGGGTATAATATGCCGTGTCCCATATGTCTTGCCGAAAACACGCTCATTGACACGCCCTCCGGAGCGATTGTGGTACAGAATCTACAGCAAGGAATGGAGGTTTGGACCGTGGACATTTCTGGTGCGCGTGTTCCCGCCAAGATTATTGAAACTGTCCGCACGCCGGTACCCTCAACCCATCGAATAATTCATCTCGTTCTTAATGATGGACGAGAGCTCTTTGTTTCTCCAGGGCATCCAATAGGCGATGGCCGTACTATTGGCGATCTTTCCGTGGGTGATGTTCTGGATGGCGGACGCGTAAGAATTGCCGAACCCATTCTTTATCAAAAAGAGTTCACTTATGACATTCTTCCTTCCGGAGAAACTGGTCTATACTGGGCCAACGGCATTTTAATAGGTAGCACGCTCTTTAAGTCAAAATAAACGCGTAAAGTGTTATTCGTATCTATTGCATTAAAGAGACGCTAGAGTTAAAATATACTTAAGACTTATGGATAATACGGCGACAAAACAAGATATCAATGAGTTGGCCGGAATGGTCAAAAGAGGCTTTGATGGTGTTTCTGAAGGGTTTGAACAAGTTGCTAAAAGATTTGAACAGATGGCAAGAAAATTGGATAAACACGAAGATGTTTTAACTAATATCGCGCGCATTCTTGAAGGCATTGAGCTACGGCTTTCTAGAGGCAGCTTATCGTGTTGATTTGGAGTCGCTCGAAGAACGCATAAATCGATTGGAAGAAAAAACTGCTTCGAAATAACCTAACCACGAAATTTTAAACCTAAAACTTAAAATTAATTAATTCTACAAATTTCAATAAATATCAATAATATCAATTAATATCTATGCATATCAACAGTCTTAAACAAATTTTCAATAGGAGAAAGGGCGGCTCGGTTTTACTAGAAATGATAATTGTTATCGGCGTTATTGGCCTGGTGGCTGGAACCATAGGCGGTATTTTTTATGCCAATCAGCGCGGTTCTGAAGTTGGTAGAGTTTCAACCATAGCAAGTAATCTTACGCAGGAGGCGCTTGAAGCTATTAAGGTTGTCGCAACGGCTAACGACGCAACTTCTCAAGGGTGGAACCGAATTTACTGTCCGCCCGCAACCGCCGAGCCAACTGAAGGCGGCTCCTGCGTTTCTCCCGGTTCAAAAGGCGCTCCGGACGACAATCCTTACCGTGTGGAAGTCGTCAGTAATTCTTGGCAGTTTTATCAAGGCAGTGAAAGTCTTTCTATCAGCGGAGAAACATATACCCGCGCCATATATCTAGAAAACGTTTGTCGGGACGATACCACCGGAGCAATCACCGGCTCAACCGACAGCAACGGCTCCTCAAACGACTGCACTACCTCAGGCGGAAGCGAAGACCCATTAACTCAAAAAATAACCGTAAAGATATCTCCGCCTTTGGGCAACTATACCTCTACAGTTTTTTATCTTACCCGCAGCGTGAACAAACAAACTTCGCCCTCAACCGCGCCGGCCGCGCAAAGCGACTGGTCTGGCGGCAAAGAAGCGCCAGCCGCGTGTTCAGTAGTGACATCTTTCAGCGGCAATCAATATTGCGATGACGACGGAAACCCGGATGTAGCAGGCACGCCAGGCTCAATTAAAATTTTATTACAATAGCAGTAAGCGAAAAGCGCAAAATGCAAAATAACAGCGCAAAATCTAAAAAAGCAAAAAGCCCACGAGGCAATTATACCGAAGTCTTGCTTGAAGACATGAATTCAAAACTGAACGTTGTTGCAGAAGGCCAGTTGTTGCTTGCGGAGAAGGTAACGCAGCAACTGCGTGAAATTACCGAGCGCGTTGATGAGTTTGAAGAACGCGTGATGCTTCGCTTCGCCGACGTCGATCAGCGTTTCGCCGACGTCGATCAGCGATTTGACGTGGTTGACCAAGAGTTAAAAACCATCAAAGGAGAACTTGCGCTTATTAACCATAACCTTAAGCAGAAAGTTGATCGCGAAGAATTTAAATTTTTGGAAGCGCGCGTCGCTCGTCTTGAAGCGGCCATCAAGAAAAACCCTTAAAAGCAAAACAGTTTGGAATCACCAAGAGACAAGTCTTCGATCTCGAGGCCGTTCAGGCTCTGAGAGCCATCAGGCTCGAAGAGGTCTCAGACCCGATGGGATACAGGCAAAACCCAAATATGACCCAAGAAACAAGATACAGATAAATCTCAAATCCCAAATTTCAAACACGTGTTTGGTTATTGATAGTTGGATATTGTAATTTGTCTGGTGTTTGTATCTTGTACCTTGTATCTTTTCAATAAAGTTTCACTTAAAATTTAAAACTAAAAATTAGAAATTTAAATTAATGTAATTATGTCTAAAATAATCTACGATATCATTCCTCCTCAATATCGCCCCAAGGTAAACGCCTTTTGGCAAGCCAACTCCGGCCGCGTAAAACTCGGCGCGCTGGGTCTATTTTTAATATCTTTAGTTGTTTTTTCAGCTGCCCTCTACACCAACCTTTTGTATAAGCAGGCCCAAGATATTCAGGCCGTCTCATCTCTTACTGCGCATCCAACGTCAAACGGCAACTATACCGCCTGGACCACTGGCGGTACCTGTGCCTCCGGCGCCTATGACTGCGTTAACGATGAATCCGGCAACGCCGGTAGCGGAGGGCCTTCGGCAGCCGATGATACCAATTACATAACCAGTTCAACCGTAAGTGCCCGCTCGTCTTTCAATCTAAATAATTCTTTAATTCCTTCAAACGCAACCATAAGCCAGCTTGATATTACCGCGCGCGCACAGGATGCGGCAGGAGCGCCACAGCTTCGGGGACAAAGCGCAGTTGCAGCCTCAACCGGCGCTGACGTTACGGTAACGCTCGGTACGCATGAGACCAACGATATTTTGTTGCTTGAAGTTGTTGTGCGCGACACCAACGATACGATTACTTGGCCCTCTGGCTGGGCGCAACTTGCAACAGTTGATCGCGGCACTACCGCGCGATACTGGTGGGCTTGGAAACGGGCCGCATCCAGTTCAGAGCCAAATCCCTTGGTAGACAAGAGCACCACCACTGGCGACACTTATGCCATGGTCACTAAATATTATAACGCTATTACCACAGGCGACCCCTGGGAAGTTAAGGGCACGGCCGGAACCAGTACCGCTGACCCAGTAAGCATTCCAAGCATCACGACCTTAACTCCCTATTCAATGGTTGTTGCAGCAGTGGCCGGTGAAAACAATAATAACGCTGCCATCACCACAACCGGTACCACTCCAGCCTCATACTCAACAATTTATGACGAATCGGCCACCGGTGCTGACGGCGTGACCACATTCAGTTATGCATTAAGATCAACTGCCGGAGCCACTGGCACCGTGTCGGTGGACTGGGGAACTGCCAACCCCGTTGGTTCTGGCTATCTCCTTCTTGCGCTTAAACCTTCACCGTCATCTACCGAACTTACTCCTTTTTATCGCCTCAACAGCACCGATACCGATGCCGTAACAACCTGCTCGCTAACATCTTCATGGGCTGACTGCACCAAAAGTTTTACCGGCCTGAACTTAACCTCAACCGATCTGGATAATTTGGAAATAGGCGTAAAACATGACGCTACTAGCGGACCCACTAATGTTTCCCAGCTTTATGTTGCGGTGACGTACGATTTAGTTTTTCCTCAACTTAACCAAACCGGTTACATCTGGGAAAATGATGATGAAGACCAAGTAACAGGCGACGCGGTTGACGAAAACACTCAACAGTTTGCTGGCAACACCGCGAAAACGTCAGCCAAAGTAGGCGAGCGTGTCACGCTCCGCGCGCAGATTAAAAATACCGGAACCGGAGCCTTTGCTTCTTCAACCAACCTCGGTCTTTTCTACGACCGCAATGACGGTTACTTTACCAAAGTGCAGGACAAGGCCGTAATAACTTCGGCTGGAAATTGTACGGATACCAAATGGGATTGCGCCACTGTTAATGGTGGTGATAATACTTCTATTGTAGTTGGTCCATCTGGTACTATTTGGGTGGCTTATTATGATTTGAGTCCAGCTCTCGCAATAGCTCACTATGTTGGTTCAGGCGGTAGCGGATGTACGTCTTCTGCTTGGAGCTGTGAATTTGTTGACAAAACTACAAATAATGCTGGAGCCAGTCCTTCTATTGCACTTGATTCTTTAGGCAATCCCTGGATAAGTTATCAAGAGCCCGTTACTACCACAAAGCTCAAGGTAGCTCACTATGTTGGTTCAGGCGGTACAGGTTGTACCAGCGCAACCAATCCAACGCTTTGGACGTGTGAAACCGTTGATGATCCATCAGACCAAGTCGGCAGCTTTAGTTCCATAGCCGTTGGCCCATCAGGCGATCCTTGGGTGGCCTATAGGAATGATACCGCACTTAGCATTAAAGTCGCCCATCGCGTTAGTTCAGGCGGTACGGGTTGTACCAGCGCAACCAATCCAACACTTTGGACGTGTGAAACCGTTGATGATACAACAAATAATCTAGGCGCTGGGGGGCTTTCTATTGATTTGGACCCTGAAGGTGATGCTTGGATTAGTTATGATGAAGGCGGGGCCGTCGGGGAACGTCTTAAAGTCGCCTATAGCGTTAGTTCAGGCGGTACAGGGTGTACTGGCGCAACCAATTCAACGCTTTGGATTTGTGAAATGGTTGATGATCCAACAGACCAAGTCGGATATTATGCCTCAATTGCTTTTGACTCTTCAGGTAATGCTTGGGTGAGCTATCAAAATCAGAGCTCAAGCAGTCTAAAAGTAGTCCACAGAGTTAGTTCAGGAGGCACTGGGTGCACTGGCGCAACCAATCCAACGCTTTGGACGTGTGAAACCGTTGATGATACATCAGGCCAAGTTGGATATTCTGGCTCAATTGCCTTCGGCCCTTCAGGTAGTGCTATGGTGACTTATAGAGACAACGCTATCTCAAATCAAAAACTCATAGTTGCTTATTATGTTGGTTCTGGAGGTAGCGGTTGCACCAGCGGAACGAATCCTGGTACTTGGTCGTGTACAATTGTTGATGATCCAACAAACCGAGTCGGTGAAGCCAGTGCCATCGCATTTGACACTTCGGGCAATGCGTGGGTTAGCTATAATGATATTTCTGCATCCACTTTTAAAGTTGCTAGCGTTAAGCGAGGCGGCGAGATAGGCATATCGTCAGGTTTATCTGGGGCTTCGGGCGATCCTTTGAATGAAAGCCACGCTGATATGACAACAACCGGTGATACTGCCAACCGTGATGACGCGGATTGTCTTGGCGGCGGAACATGGAACAACGGCAAATGGTTTGAGAGCGAAGAAGCCACCGGAGTTTCTTTGCCTGCCGGTTCAGGTACAGCCCAATGTACAGAAATATCTTTCAATATTGATCTCTCGCAAGCGCAATCAAATACTACCTACCGTTTCGTTGTTGCAAGCAAAGACGCATGGCGTAAAGACAAAGGTTTATGGCGCGGTCCGGTTGCGGTTTCTTCTGGCGCATACGCCACATTAACCACTGCCGCTTCCACCACAACAGTCTATTCCAAAGACAATCAAGCCAAGTTTGCGGATTGTACGGATACTGCATGGGGCTGTCAGATCGTAGATACTATTGGGACGAGTACCTATGACGGCAGGTTCACCTCCATTGCTTTTGATCCTTCAGGCAATCCTTGGGTGTCTTACCTTTCAGGAACAGATACTGCGTTAAAAGTAGCAAACTATGTCGGTTCAGGCGGCAACTGCACTTCAGCTGCCTGGAATTGTACGATCGTGGATACTATGGGGACGGATATCTTTGATGGTTGGTACGCCTCCATTGCTTTTGATCCTTCAGGCAATCCTTGGGTGTCTTATTATTCAAAAACAGACTCTGGGGTGAAAGTAGCAAACTATGTCGGTTCAGGCGGCAACTGCACTTCAGCTGCCTGGAATTGCGCGATCGTGGATGCCGGAGGAGCGAGTCCTGATGACGGCGATTACGCCTCCATTGCCTTTGACTTTTTGGGCAATCCTTGGGTGTCTTACCACTCAGAAACAGATACTGGGTTAAAAGTAGCAAACTATGTCGGTTCAGGCGGCAACTGCACATCAACTGCTTGGAACTGTTTCATCGTGGATACTATGGGAACGAGTATATATGACGGCGAAGAGACCGCCATTGCCTTTGACTTTTTGGGCAATCCTTGGGTGTCTTACCACTCAGAAACAGATACTGGGTTAAAAGTAGCAAACTATGTCGGTTCAGGCGGCAACTGCACTTCAGCTGCCTGGAATTGCACGGTCGTGGACAATACTATGGGGTCTATTATCAATGATGGGTTCACTTCTATAGCCATTGATCCTTCAGGTAATGCTTGGGTGTCTTACCAATCGGCAACAGACACTGCGGTAAAAGTAGCAAACTATGTCGGTTCAGGCGGCAACTGCACTTCAGCTGCCTGGAATTGTACGATCGTGGATACTATGGGCACGGCTGTCTCTGACGGGCGGTACAGCTCCATTGCCTTTGATTTTTTGGGCAACGCATGGGTGTCTTACTACGCAAACACAGGCACTGCGACAACGGCTACTTCGGTAAGAGTAGCAAACTATGTTGGTGGCTCTGGCGGAACCGGCTGCGGTGCAGGTGGCTCAACTGCTTGGAATTGCACGGTCGTGGATACTATGGGGACGAACACCAATGACGGCCGGTTCACCTCTATTGCATTTGGTCCTTCGGGTAATTCTTGGGTGTCTTACCATTCAGGAACAGATACTGCGTTAAAGATTGCAAAATTTCATCTTCCTCCGCAACAAACCAATTCCCGTTATGTTTTAGATACAGTTGGTTACACGGCTGATGGCACTGATGATACCTCATACGATACCATGGCCGCGCTTGCCAACGAACGTCCGTATCAGTTATTCAGATTAACCAACGGCAACAATACCGACAGACCAACCGCTCAATGGATAGGACAATCAACTATCGCGGCCGCAAGCCAAAATATTAAACTTGAAATTTGGCGCGGCGGCACAACTAACGCATGGGAAACCGTAAAAACAAATTCAACTTGTTTGGCAAACGTTGACTGCACAATCGATGATTCCAGTTATTCGTTCGTTGACACCGATTATTCGGATTACTACGACGGTTCATTCAACAACTGGTGGCGCGTGTGGCAGGTTGAAGGCGCTGGTGCAACCTCGCTTAAGGCAGATCTTTTCCAGAAACCGGGCGCATCAACCAATTCCGTTTCTGGTTCGGTATGCACTAACGAGGCCTGTTCAACTTTTGTCACCGACGACACCAAGGTAGTACTTAAGAAGAACGGCGCAGATGCTTGTTCCGGTGCTTGCACTGCCACCACAACCGGCGGCGCATACAGCATATCCGGAATTACCGGCGAAGCCGCCAATGACATCCTTACTATATATATAGGTGACACGCCCGTAACAGATGATAACGGAACATATAACGGCGTAGCTGTAACAAAGATTTCAGCCGCAGGCAATCTCACCGACATCAACCTTATTACCTCGCGCATTGTTCTGCGTCACGAAGGAAGCATAACCTCTCTCGCCAACACCGATCTCCAAGGTTGGGATAAAGATAATGATGCTGACATCAAATTCACCTCCAATGCCGGAGCATTTGTATCCGACAACACTGAAGAAGTGCATGTTTGGACAGGTAAAACTTGGGCTCCGGCCGGAACAGTCACTACCAACGCCACCTCAACTCAATCAGGAGTTGGCGGCGACTTACATATTGATACCTCCGCTACATTGGACATGGCTGCCAATGCCTTGTCAGTAGGCGGCGACTACAACAATGCCGGAACTTTATCTAAATCCGGCTCGCAAACAACCACGTTCGCGGCCACGGGTTCCGGTTTCACCATTACTCCCGGCACCGGCAACTTTGAGAACGTTATCTTTGACGGTTCTTCAGGCGGCTGGGGTTTTGCTTCAGCTCCAACACTAGACGGCAATCTTACCATCACCAACGGAGTCTTGACCCCGGGTCAAAACATGACCGTAGGCGGCTCCTGGACCAATAGCGTGGGTACAACCGGCTTTGTCGCAGGTTCATATATAGTTACCTTCAATACCTCGGCCACAGCCTTGATAAACGGCACGACCACCTTCAATAATTTCAATTCAACTGTCGCCGGCAAGATCTTCAACTTCAAAGCCAGCCAAGTCTTTACCTTTGCAGACACCTTAACCATTACCGGAACTTCCGGCAATCTTATCCAGCTACATTCTGATTTAGCGGGTACTCAATGGAAAGCTCACTTCAATGCTAATCAAACCGGAGTATCCTATGCCACGATCAAAGATTCCGGATGCGATACCGGCACATCCAACGAAACCCCCTCAAACTCCACCGATGAAGCTCCCGGAGGCACCAATGGTTCATGCTGGATATTCGCGGGCGCCCCAACCTTAACCCAACGCTCATACATCTTTGAAGATGACGATGGCGCTAATGTAAACGTCAATAACTCGCAGGTTGCAAACAACACTGTACGTACTTCTGTTAAGAAAGGCGAGCGATTGAATGTCCGTGTCCAGATAGATAATACCGGCACCGGTCCTGCTTCAGCCGCAACCTATGACCTGCAGGCATGCAACTTCACCGATACTGGGTGCGATATCCCCGCAGAATGGGCAACGGTATCCGGTGCAACCGATATCCGCCCAAGTTGGGGCTTATCGGGCGGTTCGGGTGATGACCTTACGGTTTCGGGAGCCGATCGTGCCATTAACACCACCGCTTCAGGCACCGACTGCGTTCAGGCTGGCCCAACATTTGATGCCACTGCCAACACTTCTGAATGGTATGAGAATACCGGTACATCCAACTCCGTTACCTTAACCAACAACAAGTGCTATGAGATGTCGTTTGATGTGCATACCGGTGCCGCCACACTGAACAAGGAATACCGTTTCCGCATCGTCAAAACCACCGGAGCCACAGTCTTGGATGCCTATTCTCAATATCCAACTCTAACCATAGCTTCTTCCGAAGACCGCCGTTATTCCAAAGATACGCCAACCTCTCTGGGCTCAACCTCTTCCGACCTTGTCTATTATCTAGACAACCGAGGCTACAGCTACGTTTCAACCGACGATAATGTTAACCGCGATCCCAATGCTGCAGGAGGCGGCACCAACATACCGGTTCTAAACGCCGCCTACAAATATGCCAATGCCGATGAATTCCCATCGGTGCGTTGGAACGGTCAGTCAAACGTTGCGCCTTCAACCCGCACCTTAACTCTTCAAGCCTTCCGTTTTGGCGCGTCCAATGCTTGGGAGACGGTGACCACCAACAATACCACCGGAGTAGATACCGACTTTGAACTTTCAACTGCCGGTTGGGCTCCTGCTGGACCAAAATCTGATTATTACTCTTCTTCCTGGGCCTACTTCCGTGTTTATCAGACAGCAGGTATTGAGACCATAAAAACTGATTGGGTTAATTGGGGCACTTATCGTGCGTCGGCTTATGTTATTTCTCAAACCTTTGATACCAACGCCACTAATGGCGCAGGCTATCAGTCCATAATGTGGAAGGGGAGCGAACCGACTGGAACTAATGTCAGATTGCAACTGGCAACTTCAAATTCGTCTTCCGGCCCCTGGACATATATTGGTGGCTCAACTTGCGCGACAACTGATTGGTACGCGCCGGCTCCTAATGTATCAACTAAGATAGGTTGCCATTCTGTTAACAACAACAAACGCTACTTCCGTTACAAGGTATTCCTTGACGCCAATGCTACACGAGATGTCATCCCGCAGGTCGACGATGTGATCGTCACCTGGTCTCCCTAACTAAACATAGATCCCGAGCGTACGAGGGATCGACGATGTAATTGTCACCTGGTCTCCCTAAGATTAAGATACGGTTCGGTTTGAACAGGCGGTTGAAGTAAAAACAGCGGTTGAAGCAAGACTTCAGCCGCTGTATGCTATATTTGTTTGGAAGATAATAGATAGAAGTTAGAAGATGGGGCATTACCGAAACGATTATAGCGTAAAATGCAACATCCTAATTCAAAACTCAAAGGTCAAAATGCAAAATTACAGTTCAAAATTCAAAAGTGACTTAAAGACGCGCTTAAGAAAAAGAAATTTTGACTTTTGCCTTTTGAATTTTAACCTAAAACCATAACCGCTGTTTTTCGCTTTGCGCCTTACTTTTTGTGTTCAAGCGATACATAAAACACCATACTATGTCTAAATTCATCTACGATATTCTGCCTCCGCATTTTCATAATAAAGCCAAAGCATTTTGGCAGCAAAACTCCGGCCGCGTAAAACTCGGCGCGGTTTTGCTGTTTATGTTTGCGTTTGTAGGCATGGGCATTTTTGTATTCTCCAATATTTTCATTAAATCAAAATCTGCGCAAGCCGCGGTCAGTTATCAGGGCGTCTCAAACCTAATTGCTACGAACGGCGGTGCGCCAGGAGCCCTTAACATCGGCACTGCGCAAATCGGCGACTTGCTTGTCTTCTACCACTATGGGCGCGCCACCGGCGGAAACGAAACCGTGAGTTTAGCCGGCTTTACCAATGTATTTGATACTGTAACCGCTAACCAAGGTCACGTGGCGGTAAAGTATCGCATCAAACAATCCTCAGACACTACTTTCACAGCCACCGTTACCAACTATACTTCAGGCAACAGTGGAGAAACAATACTGGAATGGATTGAATACTATCGAGGATTTGATGCGACAACTCCAATTGTTGATTACACGGCATCGCTTTCCACATGGGCTTCTTCTACCAATATCGGTTCTATTGTCGCACCCGCCTCGGCAACCGTGCTTGATGGCGAAATGGCCGTGGTATTCGGAGGCCGCTTTGAGAACGTAACAGGACAAACCACTCTTTCCGGAGACAACCTTACTTGGACAGCAAGAACTTTAAACAATTCATCTCTTGGTTCTGATGCCGGCGCGGTCACCCAAAACGGACTCAATTCATCGGGTTCAAACCAAACGATTACCGCAAAGACAATCACAACAACCGGTACGGCCCAAGCCGGAGCCGGCCGCATGTTTATTATCAAAAAGGCCCCTGAAATCAGCGTTGCCGCAACGGGAACACAAACTCCATCAGTTGAACAAGGTTCAACCGCAAATTACGCAGGCGGCACGTTCCGTTTAACAAGATCTTATGGCGGCTCAACCAATATTACTACCATTAGAATTTCCGAAACCGATACCACATTAACTGCCGATACATATATTACTAACGCAGCGCTTAAGTATGGTCTTGATATAACTACGCCTTATGACTGCGTATCAGAATCATACGGAGGAACAGAATCTACCTTCGCCAGCGGAGTATCCTTTCTTGGTGAAACAGCAACCTTTACCAATGTCGGTGTTGCCATAACTTCCACCCAAACCTTCTGCGGTTACCTTATATATGATGTTGGGTCAGGCGCGCCAGCTGGGGACACAGCCGAATTTGAAATTACTAATGCATCCGACGTTGTTGATTCCGTAAGTTCGCTGGCAATAGGCGTGCCGGCGGTAATGTCAGGCGCAACCCAAATAACTATTCCTATGAGCGTATCCGGTAGTTTATGCAACAACGACGAACAAATACCGTGCGTGTCTAAAATCACCACCGCCGAAACCATAGTTTTGAAGAAATCAGGCAGCGGTTCTTGCACCGCAACTGCCTGCACTACAACCGTTGATGGTTCAGGAAATTACACCGTAAGCAATATAACCGGCGCCGCAGCCAACGACGTCTTTACTATTTATGTAGGCGGCACTGCCTCAACCGATAATAATGCTACATATAATGCCGTGACCGTAACCAAGATAAACGCAAACGACAACCTCACCGGCATTGATCTAATTACAAATCGTATTGTTCTGCGTCAAGAAATAGGTATTGCTAATATAACTAATTCCGATCTTGCCGGTTGGGACAAAGATAACGACGCCGATATCAAATTTACTTCCAACGCCGGCGCATTTGTATCCGACAACACCGAAGAAGTGCACGTTTGGGACAGCAAGAAATGGACACCAGGCGGAACTGTCACCACCAACGCAACTTCAACTGCTTCAGGAACAGGAGGCGATCTCCACATTCATAGTCTTGCAGGTTTTGATATTGGGGCTAACGTGCTGTCTGTAGGAGGTGATTTCCAAAACGAAGGGACTTTTACTAAATCTTCAGGCCAGACCACAACATTCACGGCCACAGGGACGGGTTTCATTATTACTCCGTTCACAAGCAATTTTGAAAATATTATTTTCAACGGCGCTTCAGGCGGCTGGGGCTTCACTTCAACGCCCACAATGGTCGGCAGCCTGACCATAACCACCGGCGTCTTAACTCCGGGTCAAAACATGACCGTAGGCGGCTCATGGACCAATAGTGTCGGCAGTGGTGCGGGTTTTGTTCCCGGAACTTACGGCGTTACCTTCAACACCTCGGCCACAGCTGTTATCAATGGCGCCACCACTTGGAATAACTTCACTGTCACAACCGCAGGCAAGATCATAAACTTCCAAG
>Ga0209542_10006901_pt1 | contig 21870 bp, 31 predicted proteins | sample RifCSPhighO2_01_FD_184028 | JGI IMG/M metagenome (GOLD analysis project Ga0209542, IMG submission 184028) | Soil microbial communities from Rifle, Colorado - Rifle CSP2_plank highO2_0.1 (SPAdes) (version 2) | ecosystem: Environmental > Terrestrial > Deep subsurface > Rock core/Sediment ... | reverse complement strand
TATTTTAGAAAAAGCGATGGAATAATACCATTATTTCACATTCATATAGTCAAGAAAAAAAGTAAATTTTGGCGCGATCGCATATTTTTTAGAAATTATATGAGGAATCACCCAAAAGATATTCAAAGATATAATAAACTGAAACAAGATTTAGTCTTAAAATTTAATTATGACAGAAAGAATTATAGTAATGGAAAAGAATACTTTATTTTAGATATTTTAAATAACCAAACCAAAAAAAATATTGGAAGATATTAAAGTACCCCTCCGACTATTTATGAAAGACAAAGGATTATTTTTACTAATGCTAATCGGCCCAACTTCGGTATTTATTGGAGCTATGGTAATTGATATTAATCTTCACTGGCAAGAGTTTATCTTAAATATGGGTATCATTTCGATAGGTTTCATTATTACAATTCCTGTGGGAATTTATTTTGCAATGGCAATTCCCACAAACGGATATCCGCTAAATATGTTTAGAAACGCTTTTGGGCTAAAAGAAAAATAATGTGACAAAAATAAGATTACAGATAAGCGATTTGCTAAATAATCGCTTCAAATTCTTGCAGGGTTGGACCTTTCAGGAAATTTTTCAAATAAAAATAACGTATGTCTGGCCAATGTAAAAAAATATTGTATATTGACATGGATGGAGTGTTGGTTGATTTTGATTCCGGAATTAAGAAAATTGATAACACAATTATTAGAAAATATGAAGGCAATTTGGACAACATTCCGGGTATTTTTTCTATCATGGATCCTATGCCGGGAGTGCTTGAGGCATACAAAAAATTGTCCGAGAAATTTGATACGTATATTTTATCAACCGCTCCGTGGGATAATTTTTCGGCCTGGTCTGATAAGGTAACATGGGTAAAAAAGTACATAGGAGAAAAGGCGCATAAGCGGCTTATTATTACCCATCACAAAGAGCTTAACAGGGGGGATTATTTAATAGATAATTCCAAAAGAAATGGCGCCGGGGAGTTTAACGGACAATTTATGTTATTTGGATCCCGTGAATTTCCCGATTGGGAGAGTATTTTAGTTTACCTGCTGTAGCGCCTTAACAATCTGTAATGGTGGCGTCTATGATGTCCATGAGATCGATGTCAACTTTAGAACGTTTTCCTTGTAAATTTTATAAAAATAAGTTATATTTTCATAATAGAATAGTAAATAGAATATAGTAATCGAAGAATTTGCAAGGTTAAATTACCTTGAATTACGAAATGCTTTCAGAGTATTTTTGCCAAATCTGGAAGATGGAAATTTGATAGAATTCCAAAACGTAGCAAGCTACGTTTTGGAATTATTGCGAATTTGCAGCCCAGATTTGGCGAAAAGACCTGAAAAGAGCTTTTTAAATGTGCATTTCGTAATTCAAGGTAAAAGGTATTTAATCGTCAAAATTCTTCTACTGGGGTGGAGGAAATTTCTTTAAAGGCGCAGGAATTATTTAAGATTGGGAGTTTCGGCGTTACCAACAGCTTGTTTTTAACCTTGGTAGTTTCTTTGACATTGATATTGTTGGCGCTGGCAAGTTATAGAAAGATAAAAATCATTCCCGGGGCGTTTCAGTCAGCGGTGGAGATGGGCGCCGAGTGGCTTTTGGAATTAATGGAATCAATGTTGGGATCCATGAAAAAAGCCCAGCAGTACTTTCCCCTGGTTGCCACCATTTTTCTTTTTATTATGGCGTCAAATCTTTCGGGAATTTTGCCGGGAATCGGTTCTCTTTTTATTGAGCACGGCGGCAAGGAAGTTTCGCTATTTCGTTCGCCCGCGGCTGATTTGAATTTTACCCTGGCCTTTGCCGTTATTTCTGTCGTGGTGACCAATATCATAGGAATGATGGCGGTGGGAGTATTTTCGCACGTCGGCAAATTTTTGAATTTTAAAAGCCCTGTCGGATTTTTCATAGGAATACTGGAGCTGGTTTCAGAATTTGCAAAAATTATTTCTTTGTCGTTTAGGTTGTTTGGAAACGTGTTCGCCGGCGAGGTGCTTTTGATTATCGTTGCGTTTTTGGCTCCCTATGTGATTCCCCTGCCTTTTTTATTTTTAGAAATTTTTGTAGGATTAATACAGGCATTCGTGTTTGCCATGCTTACGCTAGTTTCCATTGCGCTGCACACGGCGCATGAACATTCGTAAAATTCAAAATTTAAAAATCAAAAATCAAAATGACAATGTAAAATTCAAAATCAACGACGCCAAGCGTTTTAAAATTTTGCATTTTGATATTTGCATTTTGATTTAATTATTATGGATATAGATCAAGTTCGTTTATGGGCAACCATTAGTGTGATTGCCATCGGGACTATCGCTCCCGCAATTTCTATCGGTTTTATCGGATCAACGGCAGTAAAATCTATTGGCAGAAACCCTGAAGCTGCTTCTAAAATTCAAACGGCTATGATTTTGGCAATTGCTTTTGCCGAAGCCATCGCGGTATACGCACTGGTGGTTTCTTTGGTGGTTAAGTTTGTTGTGTAAAAATAGGTGATAGGCGCTTGGTGTTAGATAACGAAAACTAACATCCGGCATCTAACGCCCAATGCCAAAAATGGAAGGAGGAGGCTTGCTTGAACAACTTGGAATTAACTGGAAACTCTTGTTAAGCCAAGCGGTAAATTTTTTTATTCTCTTGATGATTCTCCGGTTTTTTGTGTACAAACCCCTCTTGGCGGTGATAAAAAAAAGAAACGAAAAAATCAAATTAGGACTGGAAAAAGCCGCCGAGGCCGATATTCGGCTGAAAGAAGTTGATGGTATCGCAAAAAAACACCTGCAAAAAGCCGACCAAGAATCAGTCCAGATTATTAAAAATACCGAGGCGCGGGCGAAAGTGTTGGAGCAATCGTTGCAAAAAAAAGCAGAAGATCGCCAAAAGGCCATGATGCTGGAGGCCGAAGCGGCGTACAAAAAACAGCAGGAAGAAACCCAAAAATTGGTGTTTAGCCAGGCCTCCGAGTTGGTGAAAAAGATTATGATAAAAACGGTTGAATTGAAGCCGCAAAACATAGATGAGGTGTTGATTCAAAAAGCGGCTGAGAGCATAAAACATGAAACATGAAACATAAAACATGAAACATTCCGCAAAAAAATACGCAAAGGCTCTGGCTGATACCCTTTCAGAAAAAAAGGTAGATGAAAGTAAAATATCGGCGAATTTTCTAAAACTTTTAGAAAGAAATAGAGACACTAAATATGCCGATGAAATTATTTTGTTGGCGGAAGATTTGCTTTTAAAAAAAACGGGAAATAAAAGGATTGTCTTGGAAACGGCTCGCGCAATGAATAACAGGGAAGCGCTCGGCGCTTTTGTAAAAAAAGGAGATATTGTGGAAGAAAAATTAAATTCCAATATCATTGCCGGAGTAAAAATAATTGTAGATGGCCAAAAGCAATTAGATTTTTCATTGCAAAACAAATTACAGAAAGTATTTAAATTACCTTGAATTACGAAATGCTTTCTTGGTATTTTTGCCAAATCTGGAAGATTTGGCGAAAAGACCACGAGACCCAGGCGTAATTTCGCCGCGGCGAAATTCGCCAGGTCTGGAGAAACTTGCCTTTCATAGGGCATTTCGTAATTCAAGGTAAATTAACATGAACAACGAAATTTTAAATAAAATCAAACAAGCCATTGAGGGCTACAAAGATGATCCAAAATGGGAGGAAGTGGGAACCATCGTTGAAGTTGGCGACGGCATTGTAAAAATTTCAGGGCTTCAAAACGTGGCAAGCCAAGAAGTATTGAGCATTGAAGGCGGCAAGGTAGTCGTGAAAGCGGTGGCGCTTAACTTAGAGGAGGACTTGGTGGGGGCCTTGGCGCTAGGCGATGCCTCGCGTATTAAATCGGGGCAGACGGTAAAAAGGACCCTTCAGCTTCGCTCAGGGCAAGCCAATCTTTTATCAATTCCGGTGGGAGAGCAACTATTGGGCAGGGTAATTGACCCTCTTGGAAATCCGTTGGACGGAAAAGGACCTTTGTTTTCTGCGAAAGATAAAGTTCAATATAATTTTTTAGAAAACGACGCGCCAAATGTGTTGGCCCGCGAGGCGGTAAACTATCCCTTGCACACTGGCATCAAAGCCATTGACTCTATGATTCCCATCGGCCGGGGCCAGCGAGAATTGATTATCGGCGACCGCCAAACCGGAAAAACCGCCATTGCGCTGGACATGATTATCAACCAATACCAGGATGTGCCCGTGGGCGGCAAGACCCCGGTGTGCGTGTATGTCGCCATTGGCCAAAAAGAATCAAAGATTGCCAAAATGGTGGAAACGCTAAAACAGCGCAACGCATTTTCCAGCACGGTGGTTGTTTCGGCTTCCGCCTCAAGTCCGGCCGCATGGTGGTATTTGGCTCCGTTTGCAGGATGCGCCGTGGGAGAATATTTCCGCGACAAGGGCCAAGACGCACTGGTAATTTACGACGACTTGTCAAAACATGCCTGGGCCTGGCGGCAAATTTCTTTGCTGTTGCGCCGCCCGCCAGGAAGAGAGGCGTATCCCGGAGATGTGTTTTATCTGCATTCAAGGTTGCTGGAAAGGGCCGCCAAACTTTCAAAAGAAAATGGAGGAGGGTCGCTCACCGCCATTCCTATTATTGAAACGCAGCTTGGCGATGTGACCGCGTATATTCCCACCAATGTTATTTCTATTACTGACGGCCAAATTTATTTGGAGTCCGATTTATTTTACCAGGGCACGAGGCCCGCGGTGAATGTGGGGTTGTCGGTTTCGCGAGTGGGGGCCGTCGCCCAAACCAAAGCCATGAAAAAAGTGGCCGGGAAGCTGCGCCTTGAATTGGCGCAGTTTAGAGAGCTTCAAACGTTTGTGCAGTTTGCTTCTGATGTGGACCCTGCTACCAAAGAAAAAATACATAAGGGCAGGATTATGACCGAAGTGTTAAAACAGTCGGATTTGGCGCCAATTTCTTTTGAAAAACAGGTGCTGGTTTTGTACGCCGCGCTCAACGGTTATTTTAATAAATTCCAGCCGGAAGAAATTCAGAAAATTGAGGCCAAATTTTTAGAATATGTAACCGACTTGCGCCCGGATTTATTTGATGCATTGCGGGCAGAGCGCCAAATAACCGATGAGATTGAGGCAACTATGAAAGAAGTAATACAGAAATTTATTGAAAGCCAGGGGGGTAATTAAGTTTTAAACTTTGAATTACGAAATGGTTTCTTTGGATTTTTCTCAATTTTTGAGATAGAAATTTGATAGAATTATTTTACGTAGCTTGCTACGTAAAATAATTATAGCGAATTTATGGCCAAAAATTGGGAAAAAGACAAGAAATATTGTTTTTATTGTCCATTTCGTAATTCAAAATTTTGTAAACAAGAGTTGCGGCTGCGAAAAATTACATGTAATGAAAAAGGCGATTCGCAGACACTCCGTGTTGCGAATCGCCCACCGTGTGAGGCGCCTCTTCTCTGGCCTCCTCTCTGGTTTGAGTGTATCAGATTGCAGTGCCCTGTCAAGGGCGCGTCAGCCTGCGCCAAACATCCGTTCGAAAAGGGAAAGACGGATCTCTGTGATCTTTCCGTCATCCGCTTTGTCGTGATCAAGAAACGGATACGCGTCAATTAGCGCTTTTGCGCATCGTTGCTCGAAATCATCTTCAGGTTTTGGCCAAAAAAAGATCCAAAAACTTTTGGGATCGGCCAGTTGGGAAATCTGACTTTTCATTGACGGTCTCCTTTGCCTTGGATGGATCACCTACTTAAAAACTATCACTTTTACATATAAAGTCAACAAATATGGACTCTCTGCAAAATTTAAAAAAACGCCTTAAATCAATAGGCAACATCAAAAAAATCACCAAAGCCATGGAATTGGTGGCGGCCACCAAGATGCGAAAGTCCCAGGAAATTGCCCTGGCGTCGCGGCCGTACGCGTTTTCGGCGCTGGGTTTGCTTGCCAACTTGTCTTTGTTGAAAAAAGATGTGCCCCTGTTGATGGAAAAAAAGAAAGTAAAAAAAGTGTTATTTGTATTGGTGGCCTCCGACAAGGGTTTGGCTGGGGCGTTTAACAGTTCTGTGTTTAAAAAGTTTGAGCATTTTTTAGCTGAAAACAGCAAGAAATACCAAGACGAAAAGATATTTGTCGCTGTGGGAGAGAAAACGTTTAACTATTTGTCAAAAAAGGGCTTAAAGGTGGCCAAAAAATTTACCAATGTGGGAGATTACACTACGCCCGAGCACGTGCAACCATTGGTGGATTTTTTGGTGCAAGGTTACGTGGCAAAAGAGTGGGACAAGGTGATTATTTTTTCGGCTAATTTTAGATCTGCCTTAAAACAAGAGCCATTGACTCGCGAAGTGCTGCCCATTCTTTTTGAATCAATCTGGCAAGGGGTCAAAGAAATTGTGCCTGAAACCGGTAAATTTGCCCAAATGGCAAAAGAGCAGGGAATCAGTTTTGTGCCGCAAAAAAACGTGTTGCAAGAGTATCTCATTGAGCCATCGGCCAAAGAGGTGTTGGACAATTTGGTAAGGCATTTGCTGTTTATGCAGGTGTACCACATTATTTTGGAAGCCAATGCTTCTGAACACGCCGCGCGCCGCATGGCCATGAAGACCGCCTCTGACAACGCCAGCGATTTGGGGCAAGAGCTGAACTTGCGATATAATAAGTCAAGGCAAAGCGCCATCACCAACCAGATTATTGAGATTATCGCGGGAGCGGAGTCGTTATCGTAAAATTATAAACTTCAAGCATCAAATTACAAACAAATTCAAATAGCTAATTTTTAAAAATATGCCACTTAAAGAGGGTGAAGAGGGTGAACGCGAACCAGAATATATTAAAGTTGGACAAGACGAATGGAAAGTAATCGAAGAGGGTGCGGGCGCTGAAACAAGCGGACTGGGTCCGTGTATTGGAATTGTTATTCATGACACAGAGAGTAAAAAAGCGATTGTAGGTCATTTTTCTAATCCCGATCACAATCCCAATTTCAATCCAGAAGACGATCGCGCAGATGAAGATGATAGTTTTTTAGGAATGGTTGAAAGAGCTAAGAAATTGTTTAAAGATCCAAAAAAAGTGGTAGTGTATATCGGAGGCGGTGGTTATGATATTTCTTCTTCTGAAATACGTAACCCAAAGAAACTAAAAAGACAAAAAGCACATACTAAAAGGGTAAGGAGTTTTGTTGAGGAAAAACTAAAAGAGAGCGGTTTTGAAAATTTAAAAATTCAGTATCATAATGCGGATGATACAACAATAATGATCATAAACACAGATACCGGGGTAGTTAACTATGACACGCACAATACATTAGAATAAAAATAAAATTATGGAAAAAGGTAAAATAGTTCAAATCATAGGGCCGGTGGTGGATGTGGAGTTTTTAAAAGAGGGCCAGTTGCCGGAAATTTATAACGCGTTAAAAATTTCCGGGCCCAACGGAGATGTTATTTTAGAAGTGGTCAAGCATTTGGACGCCAAACGGGTGAAAACCATTTCATTGCAGTCAACGGACGGGTTGTCGCGGGGCATGGAAGTTTTGGATTTAGAAAAACAAATTGAGGTGCCCGTGGGCAGCGAAGTGCTGGGAAATATTTTTAACGTTATCGGCCAGACGCTCAATAAAACCGATGTCAAATTTAAAAAGTTTTCGCCCATTCATCAGCCAGCTCCGGCGTTTGTGGACCAAGCCACCAAAACCGAAGTGTTTGAGACCGGCATTAAAGTGATTGATTTAATCGCCCCGTTTATCAAAGGGGGAAAAATTGGGCTGTTTGGCGGAGCGGGAGTTGGAAAAACGGTGTTGATTCAGGAATTAATCCGAAACATTGCCGAAGAAAGCGGCGGGGTTTCGGTGTTTGCGGGAGTGGGCGAACGGACCCGCGAAGGAAACGATTTATATATGGAAATGAAAGAGAGCGGCGTTATCAAGAAAACCGCGCTGGTGTTTGGCCAGATGAACGAAGTGCCCGGGGCCCGCGCAAGAGTTGCTTTGTCTGCGTTGGCCATGGCGGAATATTTCCGCGACCAGGAACGAAAAAACGTATTGCTTTTTATTGATAATATTTTCAGGTTTTCGCAGGCGGGTTCGGAAGTTTCGGCGCTTTTGGGTCGCATGCCTTCGGCGGTGGGGTATCAGCCAACCTTGGCCCAGGAAATGGCCGAGCTCCAAGAAAGAATCACTTCAACCAAAAACGGTTCTATTACTTCGGTGCAGGCCATTTACGTGCCGGCCGACGATATTACCGACCCGGCGCCGGCTACCACATTTTCCCATTTGGATTCAACTATTGTGCTCAATCGCGCCCTCACCGAAATTGGCATTTATCCGGCGGTAGATCCCTTGGCTTCCACCTCAAGCGCTCTGGATCCTAAAGTGGTGGGCCAGAAGCACTACGATGTGGCCCGCGGCGTGCAGCTGACCTTGCAACGGTATAAAGACCTGCAGGATATTATTGCCATTTTGGGAATTGAAGAGCTCTCTGACGAAGATAAAAAAGTGGTCAGTCGGGCAAGGAAAATCCAGCGATTTTTGTCCCAGCCGTTTTTTGTGGCGGAAAACTTTACCGGCACCAAAGGAAAATTTGTGAAACTGGAAGATACTATTTTGGGATTTTCAGAAATTCTGGAAGGCAAACACGATGACGTGCCGGAAGATAAGTTTTATATGAAAGGCGCCATTGAAGAGGTAATACAACAATAATATGAAGCTTTCGGTATATTCATTAAAAAAAGTGTTGTTCCAGGGGCAGGCGCAGCTTTTAAATTGCAAAACCGCGATGGGAGAGATTACGGTTTTAGACAACCATGAAACCTATATTGGAGTGTTGACCCCAGGGGTGATGAGGGTGGCGGCCCAGGGCAGGGATCATTTTTTTGAAATAACCTCGGGGTTTTTGGAAGTGCGCCAGGGCAATGAGGTGCGGTGTATTATAGAATAATATGCAGTATCAAGAAGTTTTGGAAAAGTTAAACAATCTCAAAAATCCCGAATTTGCCAAAGGAATGGCGCGCTTTGGCATAAGACCAAAAACAACCGTATACGGGATTTCGGCGCCGATATTAAGAAACATTGCAAAAAATATCGGCAAAGACCATAAATTGGCCTTGCGCCTTTTTGATTCTAATATCCATGAAGCCAGAATATTGGCGGGATTTATTGAAGCGCCGGAAAAGGTGACCAAGTCGCAATTTGCCAAGTGGGTAAATAGTTTTGATTCTTGGGATGTGTGCGACCAAATATGCGGCAGTGTTTTTTGGAAAGTTATTTTTATCAATAAAAAAATTTTTGAATTGAGCCGCAAAAAACCAGAATTTGTAAAAAGAACCGCGTTTGCCCTCATGGCTTGTTTGGCGGCGCGCGATAAGGATGCCAACGACAAAGATTTTCTGGCATTTTTCCCTTTAATTAAGAAAGAATCTGTTGACGAAAGGAATTTTGTGAAAAAAGCGGTCAATTGGGCTCTGCGGCAAATAGGAAAAAGAAATAAAAACTTACATAAAAAAGCGGCGCAATTGGCTCAAGAAATATTGCGCATTGATGCCTCAAGCGCCAAGTGGATCGCCAAAAACACCATTAAGGAGTTGGAAAAAAGCCATAGATTACGCTGACTTTTTGTGGTACAATGAGACCAATGCAAGAACATATAAAAAGATACCATCCTTTGGGCACAAAAACCCTGGTGATGATGGTGCTAAAAAGAAGCGCGGTGTTTTTGTTATTTTTGCCGATACTATTTGTCGGGGTATTTTTTTTAGGATACGTTCCCGAAAGTTTGCTTAATGTGACTGCCAACGCGATGCTTATATATGTTGCATTTTTGATTATTGCGGCGCTTTTGGCGCTGGCGCTTGGCTGGCTTGAGTACGCGCGGTATTGGATTTTTGTGGATGATAGAGACGTAAAGATCGCAAGAGGCCTTATTGCCACCGAGCAAATCGGCATTCCTTACCGGCGAATTCAGGATGTGAAAATTAAAAGGAGTTTGGTGGACCAATTGTTTGGGGTAAGCAATGTTGTAATTACCATGTTGGGCCCGGGCGAAAATGAGCCCAGCGCCTTTGGTCAAGAAGAAGATGAAATTATTTTACCCGCGCTTGATAAAAAAATTGCGCTGGAAATCCAGGATATCGTGCTTAAAAAAGCCCAAGTGGAGCAGGTGCACATATTAGGAAGATGAGAGGGGAGGTTAAATTTTAAAAGTTATTCACATGGGGCGTAAGGCGCCCCTTTTTTATGGTATAATGGACTAGAACCTGTATCGAAAGAGACTTTCCAGACAGGTTCTTAAAGGTCGTTTTTTAATAAAAACGAAATGTATAGCATGAAAAATTTAAAAATGGTAGCGATGGTATTACTGGTAGTAGGAGGATTAAATTGGGGAATTATGGGATTAACCGGCGGCACCAATGTGGTATGGGCGCTCTTTGGATCATGGCCCATGCTGGTAAATGTAATCTACATCTTGGTGGGATTGTCCGCGCTTTATTTGGGCCTCATGTGGATGAAAAAAGAATCGTATTAACATGGACGCCAACAAAAAATCCCGCGAGGCGGGATTTTTTGTCGCATAACCTTTTAGTAGCGGTTATTCTGTCTTGGCGGCCTATTTTTGGCCCAGCAATCGCGGCAATAGATTGGCCGGTCCGGAGCTGGCTCAAATGGCAATTCGGTGATTTCTTTTCCGCAATCACTGCATTTCCAGTTTCCTTGAACCATTTGTCTTGGCCCAAAATTTCCTCCACTTTTGTTATCAAATTTATTGAACATTTATGTATCGTTGATTTTTATAGCTTTTTTGAAAAATATACTTTATCAACGATCGAAAATAATACAACGACCTTTCTTTGTACCTGTTTTGAAGGTACAAGATTACGACGAAAAGCCGTTCTACTATTATACGACTTATTGTCTGATCGTATTGTACTCTTTGCCTTGCAACATGTCAATACGTTGATTTTTTACGGTTTACTCATTATGATGAAGCCATGAATAAAACAGTATTGTTATTATTAGCGGTAGCATTGATATTGCTGGCGGGCTTGGTATTTATTTTTCTGCCGCAAGAAAAAGTAAATGCTCCAGGGGTTTTGGAGCGTCCCGGAATAGAAATTTTTTCTCCAACGCCAAATGAAGTGATTGAGTCCCCGTTAAAAATTTCCGGTATGGTGAGCGGCAACGGTTGGACCGGCTTTGAAGGGCAAGTGGGAACCGTAACGCTGTTGGACGAACAAAGCACTGCGCTGGTCCAGACATTTTTGCCGGCCACTACCGAATGGATGGCTTTGCCGGTTGCCTTTGAAAAATATATTGCCTTCACCTCGCCAAAAGAGCAAAAGGGAGTATTAGTGTTTCATAACGAAAACGCCTCAGGATTGCCGGAACATGACCGGGAATTTTTACTCAATGTCACCATCGCCAGAACCCAAGGCCAGCTGGCCACCGTAAAAGCGTATTTTATAAATACCATACAAGACCCAGAGGTTTCTTGTGATAAGGTATTTCCCATAGAAAGGGAAGTTCCAAAAACAGAAGCCATTGCCAGGGCCGCCCTTGGAGAATTATTAAAGGGTTTAACGCCGATGGAAAAGAATGCGGGATTTGCCACTAGTATCAACCAAGGGGTAGCAATTCAAAGTTTGGTTATTGAAAATGGAATTGCGAAAGTTGATTTTAGCGAAGCATTGCAAAAAGGGGTTGCGGGGTCGTGCAAGGTAATTGCCATCCGCGCCCAAATCACCCAGACGCTAAAACAGTTTTCTACCGTGAAAGAAGTGATAATATCTATTGATGGCAATACAGAAGATATTTTACAACCGTAACCATCTATGCAATTCCATATTTCCAAGAAATCAAAACTCAGCAACGCCCGCATGGGATTTATTGAAACATCGCACGGAGTGGTTGAGACCCCGTGTTTGGTTCCGGTGGCCACGCAAGCGACTGTCAAAACGTTAACCAGCGAGGAGGCGGCGCAGACAAAGTCCCAGATGTTAATAGCCAATACTTTTTGGTTACATGTAAGGCCCGGCGAAAAAATAATTGAAAAATCTGGCGGGCTGCATAAGTTTATGAATTGGAAAAAACCGCTGATGACTGACTCGGGCGGTTTTCAGGTATTTTCGTTGGGATTTGGCAGGGATTTTGGAGTCACAAAATTTTTAGGGAAAGGAATGGAAAATAAAAAAATTATCAAAGGACTGCATCAGCCAACATCAGTGAAGATTATGCAAGACGGAGTATATTTTCGTTCGCCGATAGATGGCAGAGAACTGTTTTTGGGGCCCAAAGAATCAGTCGCGATACAGGAAAAATTGGGGGCTGACATTATGTTTGCATTTGATGAATGCACGCCGCCCTTGGCAAGCTATGAATACGTAAAAAAATCTTTAGCAAGAACTCATCGGTGGGCAGAAATTTGTTTAAAAACAAAAAGATCCCTTCGGCTCGGCTCGGGGCAGGCAAAGCAGGCAATGTTTGGAATTATTCAAGGTTCAGAATTTAAGGATTTAAGGCGGGAAAGCGCGACATTTATTAACTCATTGGAGTTTGACGGTTTTGGCATTGGCGGAGACCTATGGAGAGAACGGGGCGGCACAAATAAAATTTTAAATTGGTTTATTCCAATATTGCATGAAAAAAAAACAAGGCATATGTTGGGGGTGGGATATTTAAAGAACATAGAAGATATTATAAAAGCGGGCATTGATACCTTTGATTGTACGGTTCCCACCCACTATGCGCGCCGCGGAATTGCCTTTACCAGCGAAGGAAAATTGAATATAAACCAGAGTAAATTTTTAAAAAAACGGGAGCCGCTGGACAAAGGATGCGTGTGCAATGTATGTTTAAATTATAAAAAAGATTATATCTGCCATTTATTGAAGGCGGGGGAGTTGACCGCCCTAAAACTCATTACGTTTCATAATCTCTGCTATTTCAATAATTTTGTGGAAGAAATCAGGGGAAGGATTAAAAAAGGTGAAATATAGCGCAACATATGCTATAATGGAATAAAAAATAAAAACCATGGAAAAAAAAATTTACACATTGCCGCCGCTGCCTTATGCTTACGACGCTTTAGAGCCGTATATTTCAAAAGAAATTATGATGTTGCACCATCAAAAGCACCACGACGCGTATGTGAGCAACCTTAACGCCGCCCTTGAACCGTATGAAAATCTTTTTGAAAAAAGCGCAAAGGAGCTGCTAATAAATTTAAATGAAATTCCCGAGGCCGTCCGCGCGGCGGTAAGAAACAACGGAGGGGGCCATGTGAATCATTCCATGTTTTGGCAGATTATGTCTCCCAAAGGCGGCGGCCAGCCAAAAGGCGCGCTGGCAGATGAAATTAATAAATACTTTGGAAGCTTTGCAGAGTTTCAAACCAAATTTAACGACGCGGGCGCCAAGCGGTTTGGTTCGGGCTGGGTGTGGCTGATAAAAAATAAAGGGGGCGCGCTGGAAATTATGTCTACCGCAAACCAGGATAATCCCATGAGCGAGGGCATGGCAGTGATTATGGGAAACGACGTCTGGGAGCACGCGTACTATTTGCAATACAAAAATGTCAGGGCCGATTATTTAAAGGCCTGGTGGAACGTGGTAAATTGGGAGGAAGTTAGTAAAAGATTTACTTCTTAAAAATCCCAAACCACAAATTACAAATCATAAACAATACCTAAATTCTAAATTCAAAACGTGTTTGTAATTTGGAATTTGTAATTTGGAATTTACGCAATTATGATTACTCTTGAGGATGTAAAGAAAAATCCGCAGATATTGGAATTTATCAATCAAACAGAGGAAGCTATGCAGGCCTTGTCGTACACTAACCACGGACTGCGCCATTCTAACATTGTGGCCGACCGGGCCATGCAAATTGCCAAACAAATTGGATTAGAAGAAAGGGAGGCGGAGCTGGCGGGCATTGCCGGTTTTTGCCACGACATGGGAAACTTTATGACCAGGAGCTTGCACCACCACTTCGGAGCATTATTGTTTGGGCAGGTATTCATAGACAAGTTTGATCCCCGCGAACTTTCTTTGGTGATGCAGGCCATTTCCAACCACGACAAAGAAGAAATGAATTTTACCCATACCATTTCAGCTATTTTGGTGTTGGCTGATAAGTCGGATGTGGACCGTTCGCGCGTGACTTCCACGGAAATGAAGCATATTAAAGCCGACATCCATGACCGGGTGAATTATGCCACCAGGGAAAGCATGATAAAGGTGGATAAAGAAAAAAAGAGAATCACATTGACGTTAAAAATTGATACTAACTTCTGCCCCGTTATTGAGTATTTTGAAATTTTTACCGAACGCATGGTATTTTGCCGCAAAGCCGCGCGATTTTTGGGGTATGACTTTGGATTGGTGATTAACAAGTTTAGGTTATTGTAATTTAAAATGCAAACATAAAATCTTGAAATGAAAGTGAAAAATGTAACATTTGATAACGAAGTTCTCTATTTTTTCACACGTGTGAAAAAATAGAGAATTTCGTCCATCGCCTGAATTTTTAATTTTACATTGTTCACCCAGTTAAATAATTTCGCTTTGCGAAATTAGGCCCACGGCCTATTTAACGGGGTAAATTTTGAATTTTGGTTTTTTAATGATGAAAGAGTTTTACGTGGTCTGCGACAATATTCGGAGTTTAGAAAATATCGGGTCGATTTTCAGGACGGCGGACGCGTTGGGGGTTACTAAAATATATTTGTGCGGAATTTCGGGAACTCCGCCAAACCATAAAATATCCAAAACCGCGCTGGGGGCCGAAAAAACCATTCCCTTTGAATATCACAAGCAAACGTGGCGGCTAATAGAAAAATTAAAAAAAGAACGCGTGTTCGTGGTTGTATTAGAACAGGGGAAAAAGAGCATTGTATACACAAGGTTTAAGCCAAAATTTCCCTTGGCCTTAGTGATTGGCAACGAAGTCAAAGGGGTTTCCAAAAAGGCGCTGGAATTAGCCGATAGCATTATTTACCTGCCCATGCGCGGCAAAAAAGAGTCGCTTAATGTGTCGGTGGCCTTCGGGATCGCCGGATATGAAATAGTTAGAAATTCAAAATAAACCTCGCGTAGCGAGATGCCAAAATTTTGCATTTTGATTTTTGCATTTTAAATTGCATATGGTTAATCCGCAAATGTTACAATTTTTGGAATTACTCTCCAATCCTTCGTATGCGCCGATCTTTTTAGCGTTGCTGGCTTGGATGTTGGCGTGGAAGGGGGTTGCCTTGTGGAAGTCGGTTAAAAATAATCACAAAATTTGGTTTGTCGCATTTTTAGTGGTAAATACCTTCGGTATTTTAGAAATAGTATACCTTTTTTACTTTAGCGCCGCCTCAAACAACCGTGAAAAGATTAATTAACTTTTTTAAAAAAGATACTAACACCTTGAATTACGAAATGGACAATAAAAACAATATTTCTTGTCTTTTTCCCAATTTTTGGCTACAAATTCGCTATAATTTTCATGCGTAGCCGTTGGCTACGCCTAAAAATTCTATCAAATTTCTATCTCAAAAATTGAGAAAAATCCAAAGAAACCATTTCATGATTCAAGGTAAGAAAAAACTGTTCTTTATTGGTATTGCGGTTTTTTTTCTTGCGCTTTTTTCTTTGTCGTACCGCGAAATTGCCTCAACTATCGCCTCCTATTTTGAAGAAAGTAATCAAAATATAAGCGGCATTATTTTATTTTACGGCGACGGGTGCAATCAATGCGCCACGGTGGATGACTTTGTGAAGAAAAACAACGTGGAAGAAAAAGTGTTATTTACAAGGTTGGAGGTTTTTGATGATTCCGCTAATGCCAATGTATTGGCAGACAGGGCGCAGATTTGCGGCTTAAGCGTCCAAGATTACGGCGTGCCGTTTTTGTGGGATGGCCAAAATTGCATCATTGGATACGTGGATGTCATAAAGTTTTTCCAAGAAAAAATTGCCAAAAAAACCAAAAATCCTTGACAGCCGGTTGACCTTACGACTATTATCGGTTAAAATAGCTTTATGATTAATTTCCTGCCTTGCGCGGCGGGTCAAGAAACAAGGTCGAGCACACAAGTGTAATTTTTAAAAAATTTTAAAATTATGGTAACAGCTTATTGCGTAAAGTGCAAAGAAAAAAATGTGGAAATGAAAGATGCAAAAGAAGTGGATTTTAAAAGAAAGGGCGGAAAAATGGGGCGAGCCATGACGGGCATCCACGAAAAGTGCGGGACAAAAATGTTTAGAATCTTGGGAGCAAAAAAATAGAAACGGCGAATATGGCGCCAAGCCCTTGGGCTTGGCGCTTTTTCGTAATGTTACGATGAAAAGTTTTTTGACGTTAACGCAAAAAATATCTTTATGGGCGATTGCGGCGCTATTGCTGTTGAATATTTTTACATGGCAACATGTGTTTGCGCTTGCCGGCCCGCATTACTTTAGTGTTGATATATTGGATGTCGGCCAGGGAGACGCCATTTTCATAGAAACTCCGGATATGCGCCATATCCTCATTGACGGCGGACCCGATGCATTAGTGATGACACGGCTTCAAAAATTACTGCCATTTTGGGAGCGTCGTTTGGATGTGGCGGCGCTAACCCATCCTGATTTGGATCACCTAAATGGCTTATTGTACGTATTGCAGCGCTACCAGGTTGACTATGTGGTGTGGACGGGAATTGTAAGAGATGGCGCGCCATACCAAAAATGGGTTGAGCTTTTAGCCAAGGCAAAGCAAAAAGGGACCCGCATTCTAACTTTTACATCGGGCGACCGAATAAAAAATGGCAACGCAATCATCACCGCGCTGCATCCCTTTGAGGACTTATCAGGCCAGGTGTTTAAAAACAAAGGCAATGATACTGGAATTGTGCTGCGCGCTGTATACGGAGAAAATACTTTTTTATTTACCGCCGACACTTCCAGTGTGGTAGAAGAGAAAATAATTGATGCGGGCGCAGATATTGCTTCGGATGTGCTCAAGGTAGGCCATCACGGATCTTTGTACTCAACTTCCGAAAAGTTTTTAGAGGCAGTGCGTCCCGAAATTGCCGTTATTTCTGTTGGAGCGCATAATTCCTATGGCCACCCCACGCCTGAAGTTTTGCAAAGATTAGAAAAATCTGGTATAAAGACTTTCAGAACGGACCAAGATGGCACGGTAAAAATAGTAAGCGATGGCGATACGATAAAAATTAACAAAAATAAATAACCATGAAAGACATCCAGTTCCCTATTTTTAAAACCAAAACCGGCGATGGCAAAAAGTTTGATTTGACCGACACTACTGCTCGGCAGGAGTATTTTGAGCACAAGGCGGGAGAAGAAATAAAAAAACTGAAAGATTATTTAAAAACCAAGACGTTTATTGTATACCTTTTGGGGAAAAAAAGTTCTGGCAAGGGCACTTATTCTAAAATGCTAAAAGAGATTATCAGCAAAGATAAGATAGAGCACTTGTCGGTGGGTGACCTTATCAGGTCTTTTGACGAGGTGCTCAAAGATCCCGCAAAAAAACAAGAGTTGCTATTATTCTTGCAAAAAAAATATCGGGGGCCTACCTCTTTAGAAAATTTGATTCGCGCGATGGAGGAGCGTTCCACAAAGGTGCTCTTGCCTTCAGAACTAATTTTGGCGTTGGTGGAGAGGGAAATTACGCGCCTTGGCAAAAAAGCGATATTCATTGACGGTTTTCCAAGGGACATAGACCAGGTCTCTTACTCGTTGTTTTTTAAAAATTTGATTGATTACCGTGAAGATCCGGACATTTTTGTGTTAATTGACGTGCCCACTACCATCATTGACCAGCGCGTAAAACACCGGGTGATTTGTCCGCTTTGCCAAACCTCAAGAAGCGTAAATCTTTTGCCCACCAAGAATGTGCAATACGACAAAGAAAAAAAACAGTTTTATTTAATGTGCGATAATCCGCATTGCAGTGGCGCCCGCATGGTTACCAAAGAAGGAGATGAGCTTGGCATTGAACCAATAAGGTCTCGGCTCCAAAAAGATGAAACGCTGATGAAGCAGGTGTATGCCATGCACGGCATCTCCAAAATACTATTGAGAAATTCCATTCCGGTGGACAAGGTAAAAGAATTTGCGGATGACTATGAAATAACGCCAGAATACAAACACCGTGTCAGCGAAGCCACCGGAGAAGTTGAGACCAAAGAAAAACCATGGGAAATAAAAGATGACGAGGGAGTGCTTTCCAATAGTTTAATGCCGCCGCCGGTAGTTGTTTCTTTAATAAAACAATTAGTAAAAGAGTTGGGGATATAATGCTATTGACACGCTATTTTAAAGAATTACAATAAGAGTAGCTCTGAGATTTCCAACAAAAGATTCTATATTAATTTTTTCAAGGGAGTTCAATATCCGTTCCGGCTGTGGCCGAGAACATGAGAACACCCACTTAGATTTTTCATAGAAATCTTAAGTATAGGGAAGCCAGAGCAACAAAAAAACGCCGATTGTGTGGCGTTTTTTTGTTGCTCTTTTATGTGTTACTTTGCCATCGCTTTGATGCATTTGGCGCATGCCAAGAATCTTTTATTATTGGTAAGCAAACGGACCCACTGCAAATTTGGGTATTTTCTTATTTTTTGAGTAGGATTGTATTTGCCCCTTAGTTTAACCAAAGACCAAGACATCCCAGATTTTTTGCCACAGATGGCGCATATTTTACTTGCCATAATAAATTATAAATGTACTATATATTATCTTTTACTTTTTTGCAATATCTGGTATACATAATCAATGGAAGATATCATTATCACTATTTTTTCTTTAATTATCCTTTTGTTTTCTGTCATCATTCACGAACTGGCCCACGGCTATGTAGCCAATTCTTTGGGCGATCCCACGGCAAAATACGCGGGGCGTTTAACACTAAACCCCATAAAACATTTAGATCCCATTGGTTCTGTGATACTGCCTTTGCTTTTGTTTTTAAGCCAGAGCCCGGTGCTGGTTGGATGGGCAAAGCCGGTTCCGGTTAACCCTTACAATTTTAAAGATCAAAAGTGGGGAGCGCTAAAGGTTTCTATTGCGGGCCCTTTGTCAAACATTGCCCTGGCGCTCGTTTTTGGACTGCTGATACGAATAATTCCTTTTTCGTTTTTTGCCGTCGCCCCTGGAATGCTTTTGATGTTTTCTTTCATCGTGCACATTAATATTATTTTGGCCATTTTTAATTTAGTGCCCATTCCGCCGCTTGACGGCTCGTGGATTCTTTTTAAATTCATTCCCTACCAATTTGAATATATAAAAAGATTTTTGCAGCAATACGGATTTTTTATCTTGATTTTACTGATTTTTGTTGGTGCTCTGCAGTGGCTGAGTTTTTTTACCGACACTTTATTCCATATCATCACAGGAATGTAGAATATTCGTATTGACTGTATTTTTCTTTTCTGATACACTCATGGGTATTGGGCGCTTTGCGCTTATTTTGTAATTTTAAATTTAACGTTGTGCCAACAATCCATCAATTAATTAAAAGACCAAGAAAGAGCATTAAAGCCAAAAAGAAAGGCGTGGCTTTGCATTACGGTTTTAACGCTTTGCAAAATAGGCCGTCAGAATATCCTTCTCCGTTCAAGCGTGGCGTGTGTATTAAGGTGTTTACCCAAACGCCAAGAAAACCAAATTCGGCTCTAAGAAAAGTTGCCAGAGTAAAATTATCAAATGGCATGGAGGTGACTGCCTACATTCCGGGAGAGGGTCATAATTTGCAAGAGCACTCGGTGGTGTTGATTCGGGGCGGCAGGGTGAAAGATTTGCCCGGGGTCAGATACCACATTGTCAGAGGAATTTTAGACACTACGGGAGTGGAAAACAGAAAACAGGGAAGAAGCAGGTATGGAACGAAGCTGAAGAAGTAATTTTTAATTTCTAATTTCTAATTTTCATTAAATTTTCAATTTGGTGAATTTTAAAACCGGTCATCGGTGTTTAGAAATTAGAACATTGGATATTTAATAGAAATTTAAAATTAGAAATTAGAAATTACAATGCGAAGGGCTTACAAAAAACACAAACTATTGCCGGACTCGGTGTACGGCGACCTGGTGGTTTCCCAGTTTATCAATAAGGTAATGAAGCGGGGTAAAAAAACCATTGCGCAAAAAATTGTGTACGATTCTTTTAATATTATAAAAGAAAAGACACAAAAAGGGCCCCTGGAAATTTTCATTAAAGCCATTGAAAATGTGTCTCCGTTGCTGGAGGTAAAACCCAAGCGGGTGGGGGGAGCCACGTATCAGGTTCCCATGGAGGTGCGGCAAGAGCGAAAGTTGGATTTAGCCATAAAATGGATTTTAGACGCCGCCCGCAACAAAAAGGGCAAGGGCATGGCAATAAAACTAAGTGAAGAATTAATGGCCGCCTCAAATAATGAGGGCTCCGCCATGAAAAAGAAAGCCGATACGCACCGAATGGCTGAAGCGAATAAAGCGTTCGCCCATTTTGCGCGCTAATATAGATTTAAGATTTAGGATTTACGATTTAAGAATAAAAAAACAGCGCCGAATCCTTTCGGCGCCCCTGGCGAGAGTATCGATTAATCCTCAAAGATGCTGAATTTAGGACACTACACTAAATCAACGTATTATTTTTGGCTAAAAATGTCAAGACAATATATCCCGTGGAAAAAATTGACTTTCGTTGAGAGTAAACTACAATAAACCATATGTCCTATAAATTTACTGCCATTATTAATAAACCTTGAATTACGAAATGACTATGGAAAACGCAAGTTTTTGCTCTTTATTGGGAATTTTACCCATGGCTGTGTAAAAGTTTTAAAACGTAAGCGAAGCTACGTTTTAAAACTTTTCCTTCACCAGAGATAAAATTCCCTAATAAATAGCTAAAAATCATTTCGTAATTCAAGGTAATAATGTTAACCATGAAAAATAAAATAGAGAAAATGTATCACTATGATGTGGTCTTTGAAGATAATGGGGAAGGGTATACTGTTACTGTCCCCAATCTTCCTGGATTAGTTACCGAGGGTGATAATTTAAAAGAGGCCCGAGAAATGGCAAAAGATGCCATCCATTGTTATTTAGAAGCATTATTAAAAGACAAGATAGTTACTGGTAAAACAAGAAAAGAGAGCATTAAAGCTCTCAGTTAATATGCCAAAACTTCCCAGAATCCCTTCACTGTTGGTTATGAGGGCGCTAAAAAGAAATAATTTTTACGAATATCATCATTCCGGAAGTCATATTCAGCTTCGTCATCCTAAAAAAATTCATTTACGGGTGACTGTTCCCTTTCATAGAAAAGATCTTAACTTAAAAACATTGAAATCAATTATTAAGCAGGCAGAATTAACCGCAGAAGAATTTTTAGATTTGCTGTAATTTTTAAAATAATAGCAGAGACGAACAAAGCGTTTCTGCGCTTTGCGCGCTAATATAGATTTAAGATTTAGGATTTACGATTTAAGAATAAAAAAACAGCGCCGAATCCTTTCGGCGCCCCGCTCGTTAAACCCTCTTACCGCACGAGGGACAGAATTTTGCCCCCATCCTTTTTGAAAGAGAGTGCATCAGTTCGCAGACACTCATGTCTTGTGCCACCAGACTTTGAGCCAGCTCGATCTCGCGTTCTCGCTTGATTAACTCGTCCAAGTCTTTGGGCAGTGGCAGGACTGTCCGGCATTGGTGGCAAAAGCGGGCGAACGGTCCCCCTTTCACCCCGCATTTGGGACAAAGGGAGCTCATCTTCCCCGACATGGTCGTCCTCCTGAAAAATATAGACACCACATCCGTTAAATGGACTTAAGACCTAGAAAATTTGACAATATTGGCTGTTTTGGAGACAAAAAATTTGTGAGGCGTACCCGTAGGTAC
>Ga0209542_10006898_pt1 | contig 21872 bp, 22 predicted proteins | sample RifCSPhighO2_01_FD_184028 | JGI IMG/M metagenome (GOLD analysis project Ga0209542, IMG submission 184028) | Soil microbial communities from Rifle, Colorado - Rifle CSP2_plank highO2_0.1 (SPAdes) (version 2) | ecosystem: Environmental > Terrestrial > Deep subsurface > Rock core/Sediment ... | reverse complement strand
GCATTAAGACGCTCTTCTCCCCCTTGTGCTCCATTAACCCCCTGAGCCAACGCTTTCTCGATCGCCGACAAAAAAGCAATAATCGCCCCATAATCTCTTCGGTCGTCATCATCTTTTTCGAGAATTGGTTTTAGCATATCCAAGCGCTTCGCCGGTGCCGCTCTCAAAAAAGCATCCGCATCAATGGGGGATTTCGTACATCCCACATCAGACGGAGAAATGCTCAACAATTGCGCGCGCGAGCGCACGGTCGGCAGCAGCGTTTGCGGCGCGGGATGAATAAAAATAAACATCGCATCTCCCGGCGCGTCTTCAAGCGTTTTGAGGAGCGCGTTTTGCGCTTCCGGCGTCATAGCATCCACCGCAACGACAAAATATCGTCGCCCTCCACTCACGGCTCGCATCGCCGCTTTTTCGCAGAGCTGCCGCGCTTCATCGATACCAAAGCTGCCGAATTTCCGCACATACAAATCCGGATTGCCAGTCGTTTCCACCCCCTCTCTCCGCAGAAGCCCCGCCACCGCTTCAAGACAATCGGCGCGTCCGCACACAAAATGCACATTTCCGACAAGCATAGTGGGATTATAGCAAGCGCGCGGTATACCCAGCGCCAACCCCACATCGCATGGCAGTAAGGGTAAAATCAATCCCCAAGTGGGCAATAGTCAAAGCGTTGGCGCTGGGTATATACTCCCCGCATGGAAAAAGAGTCACCATTCAAAAAGACCGCGCTTGCGCTCACGCGTTGGATCGGCTCGCAGGAGTCGCTTTTTGTGCACACGCTTCTTTTTTCCGTCGGTTTTTTTGCGGTGCTTTTTCACTTTATCGCCTTCGAAATAATGCTTCTGATCCTCACCACCATCGTCTCGCTTGAGGCGATTTACTTATCGATATTCATTCAGATGTCTATCAACTTCACCACCGCTTCCATCCAGGAAGTGGAGCAAGATATTGATGAAATTCAGGAAGACGTCGGTGAAATTCAGGAAGACGTTGAAGAATTGCAGGAGGATGTGGAAGAAATGTCCGAAGAGGATGCGGCGGAGGAAAAAGAAGAGGGGCAACATCAAAAAACGCTCGCCCAGATACAAGCCGATTTGCGGAAACTGATGGATGATATTTCGAAGTTGCAGCAGCCGAAGGCATGAACAAAAAAGCGCCTTTAAACAGCTATCTTTTGGCTATGATCGCCTTTTTGTAGGTAGCCAAATGCTTAAGCGCTTCCCCCGTCCCCATAGCGACGCAATACGGCGCGTCTTTGGAGAGCTGCGCCTTGACGCCCGTGCGACGGAAGATGAGTTCGGGGAGATTGCGCAGCTGCGAGGAGCCGCCAGTCATGATGATGCCGTTGTCGATGATGTCGGCCGCGAGCTCGGGCGGCGTTTCTTGAAGCACGTCTTTGATAGCGCCTATCATGGTGCGAAGCTCTTTGCCGACAGCGCGCACGACCTCATTGGTGCCAAGCTCAACCGAGCGCGGCAGCCCCGTGAGATGATCGCGACCCTTCACGACAATGGTGAGATCTTGATCGACCGGCACGGCGGAGCCGATGCGGATTTTGATTTCTTCGGACATCTTGTCGCCGATTGATAGATTGAGATTTTTCTTGACGTAATCCGCGATCGCGCGATCCATCGCGTTGCCCGCGCATTTGACCGACGTGGATGCGACGATGCCGCCGAGCGAAATCACCGCCACATCGGTCGTCCCGCCGCCGATGTCCACGATCATGTGCCCGCGCGCCTCATGAATGGGAATGCCAGCGCCTATCGCGGCGAGAATCGGCTCTTTGATCACCCACGCCTGCCGCGCGCCCGCCTTCGTCGCCGCTTCCACTACCGCGCGGCGCTCCGTGGAGGTAACACCGGCGGGCACCGAGACCATCACCTCGGGGCGAAAAAGATTCCATTTTCCGAGAGCCTTCCTGATGTAGTAGCGAAGCATCGCTTCCGTCACGCGGTAATCGGCAATGACGCCGTCTTTCATCGGCCGATACGCGATGATCTCATCGGGCGTGCGACCGATCATTTGCTTGGCGTCATTCCCTATCGCAAGGATGCGATTGTCGCGCGATACGGCGACCACCGAAGGCTCATTGAGGACGATGCCCTTCCCGGGAACGAATACGAGCACGCTTGTGGTGCCAAGATCAATGCCGAGTTTGGGTGAGAATGAGAAAGCCATAGGGAGTGCATTGTACCGCATTCACTTGACGGTACAAATCGGGCTTCACCGGGAGGTCCCCTTCCTCCTTTTATAGTTGCGCACCGACGCTGACGCTTTCGCTTCGGGTGTATGTTTTTCGGGATTCAATTCCCACCAAAACTTTTTCGAAAAATGCTTGGCGCTATCGCAGACTGTCTTTAGATAATAGAGATCCTTTGTCGGAATTTTTTCAAGCATCTTTCCCATGCGTGCCATGGTGATCGGCGGAAAGCCATCTTTCGTCCGATCCATGTTGAGCCGTTGTCGGAAATATTGCATCAATTCTCCGCGCTCGGTCGCCTTCGACGGGTCCATCGCGCGTTTCAAGCTATCCGAAATGTGCCGCATCGGAGCTACTATACCGTATTTGCATTCGTCTCTATACGCTACCCGCCCGAACGACTAGACGGCGGTCAGTCGGGCGGGTACGCTATACGCTATACGCTTTTTTATGCACGCCATTCTGCCTCAGGAAAAAAACCCTGCGCTCCGCTCGATATCCAAGGAAATCCCGCGTGCGGACATCAAAAGAGCCCAGATCCAAAAGCTCATCGCTGACATGAAGGCCCTCCTTTCCAAGGAAGAATTCGGCGTCGCGCTCGCGGCGGCGCAAGTGGGAGAGTCCGTGCGGCTTTTTATCGTCTCCGGCCGCGCACTTGCGCGCGGCGCTCGCAGTGCGAAAGACGAACCGGAATCGTCTCTAAAAACTAAAAACGAAGAACTAAAAACTATTCCAGACCAGGCGTATATCAATCCCATTCTGCTCAAAAAATCCCGCGACAAGATCAACAAACACGAAGGCTGCCTCTCTATTCGCGGCAAATGGGGCATCGTGCCGCGCGCCGAAAAGGCCACTATCCGCGCGCTCGACGAACACGGAAAGGAATTTACGCGCGGCGCCGCGGGATTTCTCGCGCACATTTTTCAGCATGAGATGGATCATTTGGAAGGCATTTTGTATACCGACAAAGCGGTCGAGCTTTTTGATGACAAGAGCGAATCTGAAGCGAAATGAACGCGCGCGACGATATACTGTTTGTTTTTTTCGGCACCGGCGAGATCGCGCGCGCCGTGCTTGAGGAGCTTTTGAGCGCAGGTCTCGCGCCTTCACTCGTCGTGACTGCTCCCGATAGGAAGCGGGGCCGCGGACTCTCGCTCTCCCCTTCCCCTGTTGCAGCACGGGCTGCCGAGCACGGACTAGAAACCCTGAAGCCCGAAAAACTCGACGACGCATGTATCTCAAAAATAAAAACTCAAAACTCAAAACTATTCATCGTCGCCGACTACGGCGCAATCCTCCCGCAAAAGCTGCTCAACATTCCCGAAAAGGGCACGCTCAACATGCATCCCTCACTTTTGCCGCGCCTGCGCGGCCCATCTCCTATCAGGAGCGCGATTCTCACGGATGAAAAAAGGGTGGGCGTGTCCATTATGCTCCTCGATGACAAAATGGATCACGGGCCGATTGTGGCGCAAAAGGAAGTCGAAGCGCCGGTATGGCCGCCGCGCGGCAGCGTCCTTGATGATGTGCTTTCCCATGCGGGCGGACAGCTCCTCGCGCAAATTTTGCCGCTCTGGGCGCGCACTGAAATAGAGGCCCGTCCGCAAAATCATGATCTTGCGACCTACTGCGAAAAATTTTCCAAGGAAGACGGGCTTTTGGATCTTCGCGGCGACGCATACCAAAACCTCTTACAAATCCGCGCATTCGAGGGCTGGCCGGGCACGTATGCATTCTTTGAGCGGGATGGAAGGCGTATTCGCGCGCAAATTTTGGACGCGGAGTTAGAAGGTGGCCAACTCGTGATCAAAAGCGTAAAGCCTGAAGGCAAGAAAGAAATGTCGTACGAACAGTTTACGCGGACAGGCGCGAAGCCACTATCCTAAAAGTTACAAACTGCGCGCAATCGACGCACTGGTCTCGCTAATCGTCGGCGAGGTGAATATCATATACTCCGCCACGATAAAGAGGAGTCCCATGAGGAGAATGAGCCCGCCCGCGGCCGTCGCATGGCGTATATGATGCTTTTTCATTTCAAAGCGGGTCCTGTATGCAAGCGCGAGCAATATAAAGAGGCCGAGAAGATAGTAGCTGTAGCGAAGCGTGTTCTTGGGCGAGCTTATCATCTGCGCGATCGAACTCCGCGCGAGCGAGTCGCCCCCGATCGTTTCGGGAGGAGCCGCGGAGGTCTCCGTCTCAGCGCCGAGGACGCGCGTGGCCGTCGTCTCTGCTTGCGTCTCCGCTGCGGCGAGCGCGAGCGTTTGGGGATCATTGGGTACGTACGAAGCGGCAATGGTTTCTTGCGCGGGAGCGGGCGCGCCGAACGCCTGCACTACGAATACCGTGCGGCGCCCTTCGAATTCTCCCACGGCGGTCGCAATGCCGATCTGCGTATAGTGCGGATCCAAAATATTTTTGCGGTGCGCGGGAGAGTTCATCCACGCCTGCTCCACGTCGATCGAATCGCTAAAATCAACGGCGAGATTCTCCCCCGCGTATTGAAACGCGTATCCTTCCTGCGCAAACCAATACCATGGATCCTTGCCGTCGGGAGATGTGTGCGCGAAGTAGCTGCCCTTCGCCATGTCGTCGGCCTTTGCCTGCGCGACTGCGGTGAGACGCGGGCTTAGCGTGAGCGCGGCGAACCCGCTCTCCACGCGATCGCCGTTGACCAGCTTCACCAGCGCGGCGGAGATGACGGCGGCGTGCTGGCCGATTTTCAGCGTGTAGGGCTGAAGGCTCGCCGCAAGAAACATAACGACCACGAGAATACCCGCGCTTGCGACGGCCGCCCCGCCGAGGAGCTCGAAACGGCGGATGTCCTTTTGCCGCAGGGCGGACGGACGGGGCTCTGTCAGTGATTTTTTGGATCGTCGTCGCTTCATCACCTGCCCATTGTTTCATTGCCCCGCCCCTGCGGCAAGCGAGCGCTGTGAAATTAACCGCCGAAAGAAAACGCGGCGAAAATACCGGAAATGAACGACCTGACGCTCACGTACATCTGGGTAAGCCAGTTGCCGGTCGGCAGATCCGCTCCGACATTCAAGCGCGCGCCCAGAGGATCGCCGGTGGTAGCTGTCGAACGCGCCGAAGGGGCGACGACGCTCGCTCCGAGAGCCTTGGCGGTCGTCGCGACGGAAATAGATACGTCAGTGCCCGCCAGTATATCGACATGTCGGCTTTCCGTCTGCGCCACGCCGTCCCGCTCGGTCGTAATCGTCATGTCGGCCGTGCCGCCGCTCTCGTCGCTCGAAATGACGGTGCGCACCGAGGCCGAAGCGCTCCCGTCATCACTTGTTACCTCTTCCCCCGCGCCCGCCACGATGCCGCCGGTATGCACCGAGACGGAAGTTTGCGCATGTACTGTCGCGGCAAGGGCCTGCGGCGCGCTTCCAAACGCGTATAAAATTGCGGCGATGATAGCGATACGATACATATACATTCTATTTTCACCAAAATCTCCGGAACTTTTCGTGAATCCTAGAATAAACTCTTGATCCAGCCGAACAAGCCACCCGACTCTTTTTTGAGAGGCGCGGGAGTTGACGGAGCGGATGCCGGCTCTTCCTGCGGCGCGGGCGCTGCGACTTTGGCTGGCGCTTTTTTGACCGGCGCGGAAGCCGCCGCTGCGGCTCTCGGGACCGGTGGCGCGACAGTCGCCGCTGCGGTTACTTGCGATATGGGTGGAACGAACGACTGCGCAGTTGGAAGCGCCCCGCCGCATCCGAGCGCATTTATCTTGCCGAGCGTCATGGTAAAGACGAGGCCGCTCGGCGCGGAAAGACCCACGGGCGCCAAGATCTCGGCCGCGTATTTCGTCTGGAATTGTTTGACGGCTTGCGTGGTCATGGGGCCGAAATAGCCGGTGATGGGCAAGTTGGATCCCACATGCCCGTTGAGGAAGGTCTGGAGCTTTTGTACTTCGATAGAATTATTGCCGATACCGGGACGCATATTCTGTATGAGGAGTGGCGCGCAGACGGTGGGCGTAGTCGAGGTCGCCATGGCAACGTTTGAAGTAGCAACGCCAAGCACGCGGCCCGCGCCGAAGTGCACGCTAGCCGATCCTTCGACCGGTGTCATCGCTTTTCCCGCCGCGCCTGCGTAGTTGCGATTGCCCGTTACTCGCGCGATGTTTTTGTATGCGCCGGGCTCCGTCGTCGTCGCGAAGTCGACCGTGTAGGTGAGTTTTATTTCATCCCCTGGCGCGATGGTGGCAAGATCCCACGATCGCGTGTAGACGATTTTCTCCTCCGGGTCATAGAGCGTATCGGTAAGGATGCCGCCGTACACGGGGCCGGCGCTCTTTTGGTTGTACACGATCACTTGGTAGTCAACTGCCGATGTGGAGGTAGAAAGCGTAGCCGTTTTGTCCACGGAAACCTGCGGATTGCTCGTTCGCTCGACTCTGCCCGCTTGGTTGGCACTCTGGCTGCTTGCCGATGGGCCGCCTCCTCCGCCACCCGAGGGACCTCCGCCTCCGCCACCACCCCCTCCGCCACCCGATGGGCCCGTGCTGGCGCCGCTGGAGCTCTCGATAGCAGGCGACGACACGATGATCGATGCGTCAATCATTTCGCTCGCGCTCGGACTCGCGATGCTGTCGTTGACCGCGGCTACGCGAAACGGCACTTGCGCCGTTTGCCCCGCCGGGAAATTGGTGCCGACGCGCGCGACGGCGGTGAACGCGCGCGACTCCCCGCGACGCACCTCGCCAACGCGCCACGACGCGCCGGTCGGCGTCGTCGTCATGTCCAGTTCGCCCGAAGAAAAGGTGAGAAGCGTGTTGTCGAAGCTCGCGTTGAGTACCACGTCGTCGGCATCGGCGCCGCCGCTGTTGGTTACGGTAAAGGTGTACGACACGTCGCCTCCCGGAGCGACCTGCGAGACGGAAGGGCTCGCGAGAACGGCGAGCGTGGGGCTGCCGCCGAAGACGATGTCGCCGCTCATGTCGCCAAATATGTTGAACACGCCGAAAATCCAGTTTTGCCCGACGATATTCGTATTGATGAGATTGACCGCGCTCGCTGAAGCATACGCGTTGCCCGTGCCCACGCGCGCTTCTCCATCTTGCGTCGTCGCCTCGTTGCCGCCAGTCGTCGCCAAGACATCTACGTTGTTCTCGACGACGGCGGTATTGGTCGCCGATGCGAGGAAGGCCGACGAGTTGTAGCACGGGCCGCCGACGACGCCCACATACTGATACTGGTCCGAAGGATACTGCGGATCTCCCGACGTATGCGAGTACCGAAGCGTGTTGTCGCTCCTATTACGGTATCCGTAGGTGCATCCGTCGGCCATCGAAAGCGGTGTCGTCGTCGCATCGGCGCTTTGTATCACGAGTCCGTCTTCCGTCATTTCCGCGGTGAGGCCGTCGGGCAGTCCGATGATGTTGCCGCTCCACTCCCCGGCCGTGCGGAAGAGAAAAAAGACCGACGTGCCGCCGATATGGTTGGTGTTTTGCTGGGTGAACGAGCTCGCCGATGCGTATGCTTCGCCGGTTTCGATGTCGCCGCTGCCCTCGGGCGTGGATGAGGCGACGAAGGCGGTTGTCGAGGCGATGTTGCCGCCCGTGTCGGCGCTCGCGACGACGGAGCCGGTTGTCGTCGCGGCGTTGTCGGCGCTGAGGTCATAGGTGCTCGAATTCATTTCTGGAAGATTGGAGCCGCCCGCAAACAGCTCGTCGAAGAAATCGGCGCCTGGGAGCGTAACGTTTTCGTCGAGATCGCCGAATTGGTTGAACGAGACAAGCAGGTAGCTTGAATTGATGATGTTGGTGTTGACGAGATTGACGACGTTGGCCGCGGCGTACGCGTTGCCCGTGTCTATCACCGCGTCTCCCGTGGAAGAGGCGACGTTGTCGCCTGTCGAGGAGCGGACGATAACCGAGTTGGTAACCGTCGCTACGTTCATGTCGAGCACATTGATGGCGCTGCTGTTGAGGCAGGTAAGAAGCGTGCACTCGTCGGAACTGGTGCCGGGCAGCTTGTTGCTCGGCGACGATCCGGGAGACCCGGCGAAAAAGTATGAAAGATCCCAACTTGTCAGATCGATGCCGCCGCCGAAGAGCTGGTTGATGAAGAGGATGAGGCCGTCGGAATTGAAAATGTTGGTATTAACCTCGTTGATCACGTTGGCCGTGGATATAGCGTTGCCCGTCACGATGGTATTGGTCTCCACGCCTCCGAGGACGGAATTCTCACCGGTCGCCGCAGTCGAGGTGGCGGCGCTCGAGAGTATTGCTTGGTTGGTGCTGGTGGCGATGAGGTTGGATGCGTTCATTTTTTGATCGGCCTCGTCGGGATTCACGGCGCTCGTGTTGAGGGAATTGTCTACCGTCGTCGTCGCCGTCGCGTCCCCCGTCTCTATCGTGCCGCCGGTCGTCGTGGCGGTGCCGCCGGTCGCGTCCGTCGAGGTGGCGCTCTCTACATGCGGCACAATTATCGCCTCTACGGTGATCGAGACATCTTTTGAATCCGAACCGCCGGTATCGCCCGTTGCCGCAACGGAGAAGAGATAGGTTTGCGCGCTCGCGCCAGTCGTGTCCCACTCAAAAGCGCCGCTGCCGGCATCGATGGATGCCCCGCTCGGCTCGCCGGAGAGCGCGAAGCTTATGGTCGAGCTCGCATCGGAGGCGGTAGCGGAAGCGGTGAACGACGCGACATCGCCCTCTGTGACAGTAATCGGATCTATCGGCGAGAGCGAGACAGTGGGAGCGCTTTGCGCGTGGACAAGCGTGAAGCTGCCAAGACCGAGCGCGAATATAGCGACGATACCAGCACACAAAACGCCGATGCCGACATGGTGCACGCTCTGTTTGATGAATGTCATATCACTCCAAACACTGATTTCCCTTTTCCCTCTCTGGGGCCTCGCATAGTACACAATCAAGGCCTCATGAGAAGGGGGGACGACTAGACTCTCGTCCCCTATTCGTGGCGTAATGTTTTTTTGAGCATACGCATCCGAATGTTCCCTTCCCCGTTTTCGCTGCGGCGTATACCACCGCAGAAAATTCAGCCGATCTAGCTAGTTGTTGACGCGAACGATGTTCGAGTTCTTCAAGCTGATCGAGCCGGAGTTGACGACAACGACGCCCGTGATGACGACGCCGCCCTGACCACCTTCGCCGCCGTCGCCGGCATCGCCCGTGGTCGCGCTTCCGTTGTTGTTGCTGCCGCTCGAAGACGACGTAACGTCGCCTGCCGTGCCGCCCGTGCCGCCGGTCGAGCCAGCTGCCGCGTTGAGGCCGGTTGAGCCAGTCGCATCGGTCGTGCTGTCAAGGTCGCCGCTGTTGGCGAGACCGACAGCAGCCGTCGTGCTGTTGATGTTGCCGACCGGACCGATGTCAACCTCATTTGAGTTGAGGCTTGAGAAAGAACCCGAAGCAGCCGATGCGTCGCCCGTGCCAACCTGGCCACCCAAGCCGCCGTCGCCGCCGTCGCCGGCATCGCCGGTAGCAGCGCCGCCGTTGTTTTGGGAGCCGCTGCCTGTCGAGGCAATAGCGCCGCCGTCGCCGCCGTCGCCGCCCGTCGAGCCGCCCGCGGCGTTGAGGCCGGTGTTGGCCGTCGCCGTGGTTACGCTCGTAAGGTTGCCCGAGTTGGTGATCGAGATCACGAGAGTGCTTGAGTTGATATCCGCGAGCGCGAGCGCCGGTGTTGCGAGAGCAACGGTCGTCGCGATCGCCGCGAACTGAGCAATTTTTGATTTCATCATATGATGTTTTCTATTATCGTTTGTGTAATGAATGTTTTTTTGCGCGCGTCTTTTTGGAAGCGGCAAAAAAGTATCGACCCGTGAACCGCTGGTGCAGCCCACAGCGCGCTTTGCGAAAAATTCACAACGCACGCTCTGAACTGCGCGAACGCGCGCAAACAATTCCTGCGGCGTACACGCCGCGGGAACGGTGAAGCGCACGCAACAAGGTGCAAGAAGATCTGATTTCCCTGTCGCCGCGCCGAGAATGAGGCGCAACTTGAGTTGGATTATCTTCTAAGAGGGTGGAGAGTCAATGAGGATAACCTGTGGAAAAGCCGTGGAAAAGCGTTCACGAAACGTTTGCGATGCTGATGTCAAATTTTGTTGAATAATACGAATACGCCATTAGCAAAAAGATGGAAGAGGCTCTACCATTCATTACGTCATTTGGGAGAAATAAGGATTCGAAGCGGATCCAAAACCTAGGGAAATCAGCGAAAGCTGTCGGTCTTGGATCCACTTCGCGTCCCTATGTAGTACGCCGACTGCGTCCCGCCGAAGCCTCTGGCGGAGAGGGAAGCTTTAGCGAAGGCGACTCGGGAAATTGTACGCGAAGCGGCCCGGCACTTCATAGAAGTGTCGGGCCGCATGGTATCCATACCAGCAGCATTGTCAAACGGTCTGCAAGCAGATCGCCAAAAGCCGCTTTTTTTGAATTAGGGAAGCGTGGGGAGCGGAATCGAGAGATTGGCGCAGTACACAAGATTTATTTTGCGCAACGTCGTTTTGTATACATAGCCCGTGGGTATATGATTGACGAGACCGAAAGGATTCCACGGCTCCAAAACGTCTTTCGCGTATTTCACCTGGAATTTTTTCACTGCCGCGTCGGTAAGCGGTCCGAAGAAGCCCGTTTCGTTGCCGGGAGAGCCGGGGCCCGTGACCGCCACCTGGGTCGCAGGATCGCTGTTGAGAAATTGCTGGAGCTTTTTCACTTGCACGGGATCATTCTTGAGGCCGCGTCGCAGATAACTCGTGAGAAGGGGCGCGGTGCACGCTTGCGGAGGAGTCGTGGTCGCGGCGCCGAGCACTTGGCCCTGTACGGGCTTTGCGCCGCCCCACGATCCGCCCGAGACTGAACCCTCATCGTTTTGCGAGCTCCCCCCGCCGCCTCCGTTGTTGGTACTCCCGCCGCCTGAGTCATTGAGCGTATTGGTGATAGTGCACGTAACGGTCGCATTCTCCGCGACGGAGACGATGCCCGAGGCATCGCAATCGCCGCTGAAGGAAGCCGTATAGTCGCTCGAGCCGTCGGTTTCGGATACGGTATACGAGCCGGTATTGAGCGTGTAATCCGTGCCGCTCGCCGAGCCCGCTTGCGGACTTCCCGATACTTCGGTATCGCCGGATTTGACATGAATACTGAAATCGCCCGCGCTCGCGCTGCCGCCGGAGATGACTTTAGTGACTCTCAAAACGCCCTGCGTCCCGCCTCCGCCGTCGGAAACCAACGTATTGGTGATAGTGCACGTAGCGCTCGAGCCGTCGGTTATCACGACATCGGTGCAGCCGCTATAGCTTGCCGCGTATGTACTCGAAGCGACTTCAACGACGCTGTATGTCCCCGGGGAAAGCGAAAGGCTGTTCTCACCGCTTGCATTGAAGGGTGTCGCGCTTCCCCCATTGACAGTGAATGAGAAAAGTGACGGCGTAGTAGCGCCGCTCCCAAATACCTTCTCCACGATAAGCGTGCCATTCACCGAGCCGCCTCCGCCGGAATCGCCCTCGCTGTCATCGAGCGGGGTGGAGCACTCTGGGTCGCGGCCGGGGTCTCCCGGAACGCCCCAGTCGGTCTTGCCGTCGCCATCGTTGTCTATGCCGTCCCAGCACGCGGGAAGAGCGGTGTCGCTTTCATCGGCGCTGCCATCGTATGAAGACGAGTCGCTCGGATCGCCGTCGGTATGACAATCCGGATCGTCAATGTCGGTCATACCGTCGCTATCGTTGTCGAGCGTGTCCTCGCACTCGCCGAGTACCATCGGATCGGCGGCCGCTTCGTCGTCGAGCGAGCCGTCGTATGAATCCGGATTGCCCGCATCCTCGTCGGCGTGACAACCAGGATCGTCTTCGTCCACGACACCGTCATCATCATCATCAATATTATTGGAGCATTGCGTTACCTCCGCTCCGCTGCAGCCGCTGACATCAAATATGGGCACGGGGCCGTGCACGCCCTCGATGCTGTTGATGTAACACAAAATTTCATCGGCAGTCGGAGGCAGCTCATGTGCTGCTTGCGCTGGACGCTGATTTCCCACAAACATACCAACCGCGACGAGTAGCAAAAATACAATAATGCCAACCCTTCGCAGGTGTTGCGCCAGTGTCATAGATACAATTCTTTTTACTTATTAATGTGCTATGCCAAATCTAGAGCTGATGGTATCGGGAGCAGACATACGGTCAATAGCGAAAACTGGGGAAAACTTGTGGAATCGGCTCATCTGTACCTTCTGATCCGGCAATTATCCCCGCCGCAGGAGGCGCTTCAGCATAGCGCCGCTCTTTTTGAGGACTCCCCTGTCCACCTGCTTGTGCTTGCGCAACTGCGAAAGTATTTCGTCTTTGACCATATCAACCGCGGCATTGACCGACTCACCCTCCTCGCGCGCGAAAAAATGCTCTCCTTTCGCGCCATACAAATTGATCTCCGCAAACCACACGTCGCCGCGTCGCTGATTGCCCACAAGGCGCCCGAGCTCCACCTCGCAGCGCGCGGGCGTGTCATTCGATCCCAAAAAGTGCCGCACGCTCATCAATTTTTCTTCGGCGTAATCGCTGGTCGGTGTCGTCAGCTGGAAGCCAGTCGCTCTGATTCGCACGTCCATTGTCCATGTATAATAGAACGCGCAGGATGGAGGAAACATGAACGACAACTGTGGGAAACTATCGGCCAAACGATAATGGAGCAAGGCATCGAAATCACCACGATACCGATGTACTCGGCATCCAGCCAGTAAACGCCGGCGATCCCGCGATCGAGGTCGTCCTTCTCGACTGGTATCCGGAGCAGTAGTCAGGATGTTCGAATTTCTGGCTCCGAAGGGCGCTCCGCATAACGAGCAACCGTGGTCCCGATCATGATCCCCAAGAGCATCCCTGCAACGACGTCTGAAAGCCAGTGGAATCCTATCGCGGCAGCTGATCCTATGACGATTGCATAGAATAGCGCGATCATGCGCAGGGCTTTGTTGCGATTCATATACGCAAAAGCAGCGGTACCGGCAAAAGCTACGGTCGCATGTGAGGACGGCCATCCCCAAAAAATGCCGTACTCCAGAAAACCCCAATTGAATTCGTGGCTGTTGTCTATCGTTCCCACGAAAGCAAACGGCGGTTCGACTCTGCCCGTAAAAGACTTGTACGCAGCCGCGATCAGCGACGCAATAATGATCGCTTGGGCGACTGCTCTCGCGGTATGCTGCATTCTGCGATTCTGCCGCATCTCACCTACAGCATAGAGCGCGATGGACACGAGCACAGGGAGAAAGAAACCCCCGATACCGGCGAAACGTACAAACCAGTAGAACAAAGGGCTGCGAGTAACCTCGTAAAACCACCAGTCGAAGCCTGTCGTCACTAAAAGAAACGTCAATCCGATTGCTGCGGCATGCCACAAAAGATTGCGGCCGCGGAAACAATCGATGAGATTGGTTGATAATTCGCTCGTAAAGTCACGAAACATGCCCTATTCTACCGCCTCGCGCACCGACTCGCACTCATCTTCCGTATACTCCAAAATCGGATATACTCTCACTCAGTTAAGCGCTGTTTTATCAAGCTTTGCGCTCCGCGGTAGCTCAGCGGTAGAGCGGTCGACTGTTAATCGATTGGTCGTAGGTTCGAATCCTACCCGCGGAGCACAGAGTTGGATAGAGCCCGAAGAATAGGGATTTTGCCGCGCGGCGCGAAGCGCCGCGTAGAGAGGATGCGCCGTGCCCGAGACTTTTTGATTGGTGAGTTGCAGGTTCGAGCCGAAGATTTTTTGAATTGCGGATTTTTTGGCGGGGAGAGAGGGGTCATTTTGGATTTGGGCTAGGTTTTCCGCCTCGTGTACCCACGAGCGCATAGGTTCGAGCCACGCATGGCCGTCCCGCTCCAAACGGGCTGCGTGCTCGATATCCTGCGCGATGTAGAGGTCTGTGAGGCGGTCGAGCTTGCGCTCGATGTCGTCCATCTCATTCCGCAAGCGAGCGACCGCCTGCGCACTCGTGCGCCCTACATCGCGCTCGTCTGTTTCCATCCTGCGCTCGAAGTCGCGCGCCCACTGGGGCGGCAAGACAAAGAGCGCGAGGAGGTCAGAAACATCGGCGGCGAGCGCTTCTTCGCGGACGTAGGACTGCGAACAACGAGCCGCCGATTTTTTCGTACAGCGATAGTAAATGTAGCGATGCACGTTGCCATTCTTTTGGTGCTTCGTGCGCACTTCGGTCGTTATCGCCATTCCGCACTCACCACACGACATCATGCCGCAAAATACTTGCGGCTCGGTCGTAGCGGCTTGCGGATGGCCACGCTCTAACATAACTTTTTGCGCCTTGTCGAACAGGCGCTTGTCCACGATGGGTGTATGTCGCCCCTCGTACAATTCGCCTTTGTAGAGAAAGTGTCCGTAGTAGAAAGGATTGGCGAGAATGAATCTCACGCGGTCGCTGTGGATGCGATTGCCGAACAAGCTCCGCACGCCACTGTCGTATAGAAACTGTCCGATGTCCTCTAGCCGCGAATCGCCCTTTGCGTACAGCTCAAAGGCGGCGCGGATCACTTTCGATTTCTTGCGGTCGAGCACGATGGTCTTGGTGCGCGGGTCATTGCGATACCCCGCCGGAGCTGTGCCGGGGAAATCGCCGCGCCGCGCTTTCGCGCGAAGCCCGCGCGCCGTATTCACGGAGAGGTCGCGGATATATTGATTCGCCATCCCGAACTCGACCGACATGAGCATTACGTTGTCTGCCGGGTAGTACGCACGGTCGTGCGTTTGGATATGCGCGATAGTGCCGTTTTGGAGTAGCCACTGTATCTGCCCGCCGTCCACCGGATTGCGCGCGAGGCGGTCGATTTTCCAACACACGACGCCTTGCGCCTCCTTTCGCTGGATCCGCGCAATCATGTCCATAAAGACAGGGCGGCCCGGCATCTTTGCCGAGCGCTTTTCTACAAACTCCTCCGCAATTTCTAGCCCTTCCCGTTTAGCGAGTGCGCGCAATTCCGACAACTGCGCTTCGATTGAGAGCACTTGCTTGTCCTCGACATCGATGCTTTTGCGGGCGTAGAGATAGCGCATATTTGATATTATACAACCCAACTATGGCTAACATTCAGCATTACATTTTTGTGGATGAGTCGGGCGATCCGGGTAAACCGTTCGGGATTGATGAAACTGGGGACAAAATCCCTACTGGCTCAAGTCTATTTTATATACTTACCGCAGTTTATCTCGACTCCACGAAACTTTTTGCGCTTGAGAATGAGATAATGGAGGTTCGCCATAAATATGGGTTCAGGAGCGAGATAAAATCCACCATCATCCCTCTTCCGATGTATATGGACTTGCTGGCGATAATAAATAAGCTTGGGATTCCAATATATTTCCGGCTTGTAGACAAAACAAAATACAAGGGAAAATTTGCTGTCTCTGGCCACACGAAATTGCACAATATTTTCGACGACTACAATCTGTCAAAATTAGTTTTATTTACGACCAAGAAACAAAACCTAGCGGAGGCGGAGGTTGTAATTGACCGTGCCGACAGACGAATGTACAACGGAGATTATTTCAGTGGGTTTGACGAGTATCTCTTTGATCGCGTGAACACCAAAACCATCAAGCGAATACGACACATAACTCATGTGAATTCGGAATATGTAAACGCAATGCAACTATCCGATCTGGTAAGTGGCGCGATAAAAGATTATTTTACCGGCAAGAACAAAGATTTGAGAAAAGTCATTGAGAAGAAGTATCTCTATAAGATTTGGTAAAAAAAACAAAAAAGCGGGCCCTAGACCTAGGACACGCTTTTTTATTTACAAGATATCTCTTGTATATCCACAGCTTATCAGTACTGGGATGAAAAATCAATGATATCCACACCCCCAAAAATATCCTTATCTAACAAGCTAAAAACGAGATTTTTGTAAAATTGTCAGTTGAAATTGGATATGCTGCCTGCGGACAGCATATCCAATTTCATGTGCGAAGTCAATGAAAATAGCACCAAAAATTGCACGCCGAGTAAAAATTTCGACAAATTAGAGGTTAATGATGTGTTGGAAAACATACGATTGCTCCTGAATTATATCAAAAAGCGTAGGGAGTTGCAGTTGCGTGCGCGGATGGGAGGGTGGGCCAAGCACGCATGGATTCTGGACCCCTCTCTCCCCGCCAAAAAATCCGCAATTCAAAAAATCTTCGGCTCGAACCTGCAGCTCACAAATCAAAAAGTCTCGGTCACGGCGCATCCTCTCTACGCGGCGCTTCGCGCCGCGCGCCAAAATCCCGATTCTTCGGGCTCTCTCCAACTCTGGGCTCATCTATACGAATTGGCTCGTACCTATTTTACCCTGAACCCCTGATGTTCGCGCGCTCCGCGCGCGTGGTGGCTTTGTACGGGAGTGGTCCGATTCGACTTCGTGCCTGCTCTCTCGGCCCCCGCCCCGCCGCACGCTCCTCCATTCTCATCTATTTCGCGGGGGGAATGCAAAATTGAATGGCGGCGGGGCGGGGTGATTTGGGTTATACTTTAGACATACTCTCCGACATCAGAGCGTTGTTACATAAGGCTATGAAAAAGAAATTAAATCCTTGGATAGAGATGAGTATTCAATACGCAAACCAACGTAGTTATTTGGACGATTTATTTCAAGTATATCCAACCATACCCGAGGGTATTCGTGACATAGACGATGGCTTATGGAAAGATGTGGACAAAGCATTTACAAAGCGCGACAATACAGCGCTCCTCGAAAACTTAGTCAAACTTGATTTGTTCCCGATAAAAGATTCGTATGTTGCCTACCTCAAACGTGACAGAGGTGCACTGAAGCGAAACCCTGCCACGGCCGATCGTCTTGCTGGTCGTTTGTATGAAATGGGGCTTGACGAAATATTCTCCCGCTCGTCTGAGCCGAAAGAGACAAATAGGCAAATCGGTCCGCTTTTCAAACGCTGGCTCAATAAAAAATCTCTCGGAGTAACGCCATTAAGAATGGACGAGTTTTTGAGGGCGAAAGGAAATGCTGTTTTGGATGGTAGTGACGCAGAAATGATGGCATTTGCTCGAGCACAGTTGAATTACAGGCACAACAAAGGGCTGGATTTTATCGGTCGCTTCAATGGTAAGTATGTTATAGGAGAAGCAAAATTCTTGACAGACTTCGGAGGTCATCAAAACGCACAACCTATAGACACTATAGACACCATAGAGACGAGAGGGGTGGAGGCCGAGAAAGTCATAATACTCGATGGTTATTTACGTTCATTTGGTTATGACAAAATGTATAAAAAATTTTCCGAAGTATACAAGGATTATAACGTTATGAGTATATTAATCTTAAGAACCTATTTATACCAAATGTAAAAAATTATATGGATGACAATGGAAGACAAGTCTTATATATTCATGAGCACAACATCAAAGATGTTTGCAAAATAGGCATCGGTACTATTGATCGTGCTAAAAAAGCATACCAATATCAAAACAATGATAAGGATTCACAAAAAAACAAATTAGCAATCTTCTTGTTTGAGAACATTGATGCTCTCGCAATAGAAAAAATCTGTAAGCAAGTTCTGAAGCGGATAAACTCAACCGAATTTTATGTCGTTGAATTTTATAAGGCGTGTATATTATTCACTCTTCTCGGGGGGAAACTGGACGAATCCAATTCGCAGTATATTGACCGCAGTAAAATCAGTGTAAGGATAACATCTTCTACAAAAAATATAATCCCTTTGTCGGAACGTTTTGCGGAATTGATTATATCGCTAGTTAGTCATGACAATAAATTCAAGATAACGGATGTTCAGAATAAGCTAAACAATAACGGGAAAAGACATGTCTTGTTAACTAAAGACGAATTTGAAACTTACAACAGTAGTGGAACACGAACAGGATGGAAAGCCCATAATAATGAGTGGTATTATCGCACAGGTCTTGATGCCACAACGCTATCAAGTTATATAAAAGTAATTGAAAGAGAATTAAATAAATAGTCCGACTGATAATGCACATTGCCACCGAAAGGTCGCCACTGGAGAACCGATCCAGCGATTTTGGAGGAATGGGACAAGCAGGGATTGGTTGAGTGGTCAGTAAATGGCGTACCGCGCAAAAAAATCTTTCTCGATGAAAGAGATGGAAAAAAAATGCAAGATATTTGGGAGTTCAAGGACCCTCAATATCCGCAATATCCGACAGAAAAGAGTTTAGATTTATTGAAATTCATCGTCGAAGCATCCTCAAACGAAGGCGACTTGGTGCTAGATTGTTTTGCTGGTTCGGGCACGACGCTTGTCGCGGCGCAATCGCTCAATCGAAGCTGGATTGGTATTGACCAGTCCGAGCCGGCAATTAAAGTTGTTCAAAAGCGACTCAAAGAGATACCCGGCAATTTGTTCTCGAAAGTCGAGTACGAATTTTTGAAAGAATACGAAGCGTCCGTAGCTAAACCCTCGCTCAAGCGCGGACGCGTTGTTGTAGGACGTTAGATTTAGACATGGATGCGGAAGCTGAATTGAAAAAATATGCGAGCGACGTGCGCGATCTGCCACTTTGGCTGAAGTACGTGCTCGCCGGGATTGCCGCGCTTGGGACACTCGGTACACTTTTTGGCGCATGGGTACTTACATCATCTTGTCAGAAAGACCGAGCCCAGAACCGACAAACTTTTTGGAAAGCGCCACCAGTACTGTCAGCATTGTGGATCTGTTCACAAGGGCCGATGGGATGGAATCCGTGTTGGACAGACAAGATTTTTTAGAAAAATACATCGGTAGCTTTGTATCTGGCAGGGGCGTGGTGAGTGAGGTTAGCAGGGCCGGAAGCGGCTATATCGTTGATATTAGAATCGCGGGGCATCTCGTTAGTTGCCAGCTGGAAAGTAACGAAGAAAATGACAGGTTAGTTCTTCTCCTGAAAGGCAAAGTGGTTGATTTGACGGGCGAGTTTACTTTTTCAAACATCTTCGGTCACGGGCTAGGGATTGATAACTGCAAGTTTTTTAAGAAAATGCTTTGCCCTCCCAATGTCAGCTATTCCCCTCTTTTTCCATCCTGGCTCCACGAGGTCGAGCGGATTTAGATGGACGGAGCTAAGCCGCCGGAAACGCGCATGGGTCGGATTGCGAAAGCACTTTCCAAGCTTAAAGGCGGAATGCGCAGGCCTTGTTGTTGGGCTGGTTGCACTTATCGCTGAGAAAAAGCCTGCATCATGCTTTCGGCCAGCAAGCGCCACCCCTAATGTTTTCATTTGCCGAAGTCAGGAATATGAATGTAAGCGTTCGTATTGATAAAATAGGATCGTCGTCCGCGAGGCAGGGCTGCTATAAGCTATAATGGAAGTACATGAATCCATACCAAGATTTTAAGGACCGGTTTAAATTACTGGCGAGTAAACACCGGCATTTGGTCGTAAACACCTTGTCTAACATATTCACAATGAGATTGATTGGGAATAAAACCCATGGCGACCTGGCGGAAATAGGAATGGCCGAGTTTATCAATCAGTTCATGTACGATTTCAAAAGCATCCATGTCGGTAAAGACCTTTTCAGGGCGAAGGAGCGCGAGGAGGATATTATGATTATCAATGAAGTTACTCAATCGCAGTTTCCGGTAAGTTTAAAGGCTTACGGCGACGGCCCTCTACAACTTTCAACTGACAGCGATCAAAAACGCACCGTCATATTTTGATAGTCTCACAAACGGCTGGATTGATTATTCTCACAATCACACTCTAGTAAAACTCTTTAGCCTCGCTCTAAATAGTACCGAGGAAAGCCATAAAGAGGCGAATAACATCTTACAGAAGGACATCGATCGGTTGAAGCAAAAGTAATATGGGAACGAATTTATTCAATGAAAGAGACTTTTCGAGCGTAAAAACGCAAGGAATAAAATATGCGGGTTCGAAGTTGAAAATCATTCCTTATATACTAGAGGCCATAAAGGATCTTGAAGTTAAAACTGTTCTTGATGGCTTCAGCGGCTCTACAAGGGTAAGTCAAGCGTTTGCGCAGGCGGGCTACGACGTCACGTCAAATGACGTAGCTCATTGGTCTGAAGTTTCAGCAAAATGTTTCCTTCTGCACAACAAACAGGAGCAATATTACCGGAAAATACTGGACGAACTTAACGCTCTAAAGGGTTACGATGGTTGGTTTACCGCCCATTATGGGGGGGACGCCGAAATGGCTGTAAAAATGCCATTTCAAAAAAAGAATACCCGTAAGTTAGACGCTATAAGGGACAGGATAGAGGAATTAAATCTTGATGACATAGACAAGGCCGTGATTTTAACCAGTCTACTTTTTGCTTTAGATTCGGTAGACAGCACCCTTGGGCATTTCGTATCCTACCTCTCGACATGGTCCAAACGCTCTTATAATGACTTATTTCTAAAACTTCCTGACTTGAGGGTCACAAGCGGTTCTCACACCGTTTTCAGAGATGATATTTTTAAAATTACACAAAACAATTTTTATGACCTTGCATACTTTGATCCACCGTATGGTTCAAACAATGAGAAGATGCCGCCCAGTCGCGTCAGGTATGCGTCCTATTATCACATTTGGACATCCGTTATAAAGCACGATAAACCAGAGCTTTTCGGAAAGGTTAATAGGGGAGAGGATAGTAGAGATTTAGTTGCAGGCTCTATTTTTGAAGAGTATAGAAAAAACGATAGCGGAAACTTTATCGCCATGGAAGCGATTAAAACACTTGTGAAAAATACAAACGCTAAATATATTTTACTTTCTTATAGTTCTGGAGGCAGGGCGACGAAAAAAGAACTCGAGTCCATTTTGAACGAAACGGGAAAGGTTTTGAAGTTAGTCGAAATAGACTATAAGAAAAACATCATGGCAAGTATGCGCTGGACAAATGAATGGCTTAACTCAAACGATGACCATAAAGAGTATCTTTTTTTAATGGAAAAAACTCAAAAGTATGATCTCGGCAAGGAAATAAAGATGAGCAATAACCGATCGGTTCTTAATGAAAAAAAATCAGTCGTAGCAGCGCAATAATTATCGATAATCAATATGCGCGAATGGGAAAGCGATGATGCGCTTCGGGACTTTCTTGGCGAAAGGAACGCGAAACTGTTCAGATTCACAACGAGCGTCTTGTACGAGCAGGGCGGATCGAAGAGATTGTGCAGATCTCTCTTCGTCTCGATGCCGTGCTCGTGCCAAAAGACACCGAGCGTGAGGATATCGATGATCTTGAGTGCTAACGGTCGACCGGCGTGTTTCTTGTCAGGGAACAATGTGATGTTCAGCAATTCGATGACGTTGTTGATTTTTTGTTTGAGGGTATCATATATCGTGTTTGACAGGTTGATACCCAGCCGCGCCTTTCAGGTGCGGCTGTTGGTATTGTAGCGGCTCATCGAGGGTGCTGCACCGACGGAGTGGGGATTTCGTAATTCAATGTGCTCTACCTTTGGCTTTCCCATTTGGGCATCGATGCAAGCATTCATTTTCTGTATCCGCTTTAACCTTTCTGTACCGTCAGGTTCGAGGGAACCCTGCACTTAACGGTGTCTGGCAGCGTTGTATCTATTTGCAAAGATCATTGCGTGGTTTATAATTCCGGTATGGCAAAGGCAAAAAAAGCGACGCTTGAAGACAAGATCGATGTGCTCAGCCGTATTGTAAAAAAAGGATTCGCCTCGGTCGACTC
>Ga0209542_10006897_pt1 | contig 21874 bp, 33 predicted proteins | sample RifCSPhighO2_01_FD_184028 | JGI IMG/M metagenome (GOLD analysis project Ga0209542, IMG submission 184028) | Soil microbial communities from Rifle, Colorado - Rifle CSP2_plank highO2_0.1 (SPAdes) (version 2) | ecosystem: Environmental > Terrestrial > Deep subsurface > Rock core/Sediment ... | reverse complement strand
AGCGCCGCCAAGCAATAGTTCGACAAGCTCACTATAAATAATTATTATGAAAGCATTTTTAAAAAATTACCGACAATCTCCACGCAAGGTTCGCCTGGTGGCTAGTTTGGTCAAAGGCAAGAAGGTTCAAGATGCGCTGACCGAGCTGGATTTCCTCGCCAAGCGCGCCGGTCTGCCGATTAAGAAATTATTGCTTTCCGCCATAGCCAACGCTAAAAACCAGGGCCGGAACGGAGAGAATTTATTTATCAAAGAATTGCGGGTGGACAAGGGGATTGTAATGAAAAGAATGATGCCGGCCGCGATGGGCTCGGCGCACCGGATTAACAAGCGCGCCAGCCGCATTACCCTTCTTCTCGGAGAACAAGAAGTTAAGAGTAAAAAATTGAAAGTTAAAAAGTAATATGTCCAAAATCGTCCATCCATACGCGCATAGATTGATAATTTTAAGAGATTGGAAATCTCGCTGGTTTGCTGACCCGAAAAAATATGTCGCTTATCTCAAAGGAGATGTTTTAGTTCGCCAACATTTGGAAAAGAAATTGCGCGGAATGTATGTTTCCAGCATTGAAATTGAAAGAAGCCGGAAAGCCACCCGTTTTATTATTAAAACTTCAAGGCCGGGATTGATTATCGGCCGAAACGGCGAGGGGGCAACCAAACTAAAAGAAGATATTTTGAAAAAGATGGATAATCTGAAACTTTCCCGGCCGGAAGATTTCAAATTGGAAATTATGGAAGTGGCGAATCCGGAAGCCGACGCGGCGATTGTTGCTTATATGATTGCCGAAGGTTTGGAAAAAAGAATGCCCTATCGCCGGGTTATCAAACAGATTATGGAAAAGGTTATGAACGCGCATGGAGTTGAAGGAGCAAGAATCGTGCTTGCCGGACGGCTTGGAGGGGCAGAAATTGCCCGCACCGAAGAACTGAAGCGTGGTTCCATTCCCTTGCAAACTTTCCGCGCGGATATCGATTTCAAGCGCGAGCGCGCCGTCCTGTCTTATGGCACCATTGGTATCAAGGTTTGGATTTATCGCGGCAAGATTTTTGCCGAAAAGAAATCTATCCGGAGCGCTTTTAGCACCGCCGGTGCCGACAACCATAAGCTAAAAACCGATTAAATCTATACACTATTTATGTTAATTCCCAAAAAAGTAAAATTTAGAAAATGGCAGAGCCAGCGGAGCAATCCCAAAAAAACCACGGCGGATACTCGAGGTACCCGGCTGGCTTTTGGCTCTTTTGGCCTCAAATCCGAGACGGAAGCACGAGTACAATCTAAACAACTGGAGTCCGCTCGCAAAGTCATTTCCCGCACGCTGACCAAGGCCGGCAAATACTGGGTACGCATTTTCCCGGACCGGCCTTTCACCGCCAAAGCCGCGGAGGTTGGCATGGGTAAAGGTAAAGGTGATCCGCAGGGCTATTGTTTTGAAGTTTTGCCGGGGCGTATAATTTTTGAAGTGGACGGCGCGGAAGAGAAAATCGCCCGCGAGGCCCTACGCAAAGCCGGCAGTAAATTACCGTTAAAAACCCGAATCGTCAGCCGGGAACATAAGGAATAAAAAAAATTATGGCTAAGAAGAAAGAAAATTTCAAAGACCTATCTTCGATCGAACTCCAAAAACGTCTGGCTGAGTTTCGGGAAAAAGAGAGAGGCATTCGTTTTAAGACTGAAGGCGCGCGTTCTAAAAACGTCAAGGAGTTAAAAAACTTAAAGAAGCAAATTGCCAGAATTTTAACTGTCGTCAATACTAATGAAAAAAAGTAAAAGTACAATTTTAAAAGGCAAGGTAATTTCCGACAAGATGGACAAGACCATCGTGGTGGCGGTTTCCCGGTTCATAAAACATCCACTTTACGGCAAATATTATCAGGTCACCAAGAAATACAAAGTGCACGACCCGGAGAAGAAATATAAAATCGGCGATTCGGTGCAAATAGTCGAAACCCGGCCGATTTCCAAGGATAAAAAATTTAAAGTACTATGATTCAAGACAGAAGTTTAGTTAAAATAGCGGATAATGCCGGTGGAACCACCGGAATGGTTTTCAAGATTCTGGGCGCTTCCAAAAAGCATTACGCGATGCTGGGCGACCGGGTTATTATTTCGGTTAAGGTTGCCAGTCCCCGCAAGTTGGTTAAAAAAAAGGATGTGTTGGAAGCGGTGGTGGTGCGTACTCGCGAACCGCACCGACGCAAGGATGGATCTTACATTCGCTTCGACGACAACGCCGTGGTGACGCTGGAAAAAGGCAAACTGGATCCCAAGGCCGGCCGTATTTTCGGTCCAATTCCGCGGGAGCTGGCCGAGAGAGGTTATCAGAAGATAATTTCCCTGGCGCAGGAAGTGATATAGATTCGACAAGCTCACTATAAATAAATTTATGAAGATCAAAAAAGGCGACAACGTAATAATTCTAACCGGCAAGGACAAAGGCAAAAAAGGTAAAGTCGTGCGCGCGTTGCCGAAAGAAAACAAAGTGGTTCTGGAGGGGCTCAATATTTTAAAGCGCCACCAGCGGCCCCGCAAGTCCGGCGAAAAGGGAACGATTATCAGTATGGCAATGCCGCTGAATGTTTCCAACGTCAAGAAGGTGGAATAAACCTCAAAAACCTATGAAACATCTAATTATCAAAGAAAGAGAGGCGCAGAGTTTTGAAAAAATGAAAGACGCTTTTCATTATAAAAACTTTATGGCCGCGCCGAAGGTGAAAAAAGTGGTGGTGAATACCGGCACCGGCACCGCGATGAAGAAGGATAGCAAAAAAAACGACGCCATCACAGAACGCCTGGCGAAAATCACCGGCCAGAAAGCGGCTCTGCGCGGCGCCAAGCAATCCATTTCTTCGTTCAAGGTTCGTCAGGGAGATCCGATTGGCGCGCTGGTCACACTCCGCGGCAAAAGGATGTATGCTTTTCTGGAAAAGTTGATTAACGTTGCCTTGCCGCGCACCAAGGACTTCCGCGGCATTAGTCGCGGAGCGGTGGATAATGTCGGTAACCTGACGATTGGCATTAAAGAACACACTATTTTCCCGGAAACCGCGGACGAAGACATCAAAGATATTTTTGGTCTTTCGGTCACCATTGTTTCTTCGGTCAAGACGAAAGCCGAAGGCCTGGCTTTTTTTGAAAATCTGGGAATTCCGTTCAAGAAAGAGTAAAATACTATCCAGGTTGCATTGGCTTAAAATATGGTATAATAAAACCATGAGGAAATTTAATTTACAAAATATAGTCTGGAAAGAGGGAAAATACTTCGTTTCCCAGTGTTTAAACGTGGATATTTCAAGCTTTGGCAAGACCAAGAAAGAAGCGCTTATAAATCTAGGCGAAGCCATCGATCTTTATTTTGAAGATTCTAAAATGTCTAAAATTCAGGAGGTAAAAGGGGCAGAACTGGTGTCCATGGCGTGGAATTATGCCTAAGCTTCTATCGTCCAGACAAGTGATAAAAATTTTGGAGAATAATAATTTTGCTTTTATTTCTCAAAAGGGTAGTCATTTGAAATTTAGGAAGAAAGAAAAAACCGTCATAGTTCCGGAAGGCAAGCGCGAAATTCCCATGGGAACATTACACTCGATAATTAGGCAGTCCGGCTTGATCAAAAAAGATTTTGGAATTAATTACTGAGTTATCTCTAGAGATATCTCTATACCAAAATGCCTAGGAAAAAAGACAATATCAGAAAATTAACCCGCACTGGCCGCGCCGGCTCAATCTCTGTTGTTATCCCGGCCGAGATGGTGCGTTCCCTCGGTTGGCGAGAGAAACAGCGGGTTATGGTCAAGCGCGTTGCTCGCGGGATTTCTATCATCGACGCGAAAACCAAGAAGAAAAAGTAAAGTTTGACTAAATGCTCGGTATTTGCTAATATCACAGACAAGGGAATGCCCTCTCTGATTAATCCGCTTTTCTCCTCCGACGCTCTGGTAAGCCAGAGGTTCGGAGAAAAAAAGCGAGATATTAACGGAGAATTTCCGCATAGTTTATTTATGGCAAAAACATCAACCGTCGCCAGAAGCAAAAAGAAGCCGAAGTTTTCCACCCGGCAAAAGAACCGGTGCTTTAAGTGCGGGCGGGGCAACGCTTATATGCGAGATTTTGGTCTTTGTCGCATCTGCTTCCGGGAATTAGCAAACGAAGGCATGCTACCGGGCGTGCGTAAATCTTCTTGGTAGTTCGACAAGCTCACTATAAATAAACAAATTTATGGATCCGATTGCCAACATGATTATAGGGATGAAGAACGGTAGCCGCGCCGGCAAGGAGAGCGTGGCGGTACCGTATTCCAAAATAAAAGAGGCCATTGGCGAGTGTCTCAAGAAAGCCGGATTTATTTCCGATTGTGCCAAGAGGGTCAAGAAAGGCCATCCGGTCTTGGAGGTTCAGCTCGCATATCCGGACCAAAAGCCCAAAATTACGGAAGTGGAAAGAATTTCCAAACAATCGCGCCGAGTTTATTACCGTCTGAAAGATATCCATCTGGTTCGCAATGGCACGGGTCTGCTGGTGTTGTCCACGCCGAAAGGGATTCTTTCCGGCAAAGACGCGCGCAAAGAGCAGGTGGGCGGTGAGGCCTTATTCAAAATCTGGTAGTTCAACAAATTCACTATAAATAAATTTATGTCAAGAATAGGCAAACAAGAAATTTTAATACCGGCTGGCATCAAAATCTCGCATCAAATTGATTCTTTGGGAGGCACTTTGACCGTGACCGGTCCCAAAGGTGCTCTGTCTAAAGTTTTTCGCGATGATATCACTATCGCTATTTCTGATAAAGCGGTAAATTTAAATGTGAAACGGAATGATAAATTTTCCAAAGCGCTCTGGGGTACTTATGCAGCGCACATTAAGAATATGATTAAGGGCGTGCAGGCGCCTTATCAAAAGAAACTTATCTTAGAAGGGGTTGGTTTCAAGTCCGATGTCAAGCCTGCCCGCAATGCTTCGCATAGCGATGCGGGCGGGGGTAAGGAATTACACCTGGCGCTTGGCTTTTCCCATCCGGTAGTGGTGCCGATACCCGAAGGCATTACAATGAAAGCAGAAAAGAATATGATGACAATTGAAGGTATTGATAAGGAATTGGTCGGCAGTTTTACCGCTAAGGTGCGGGCGCTGAAGAAGCCGGAACCTTACAAAGGCAAAGGTATGCGCTACGAGAATGAAGTTATCCGCCGAAAGCAAGGCAAGAAGACGGTATAATAATGACAAATTTTCAATTTCAAATAAATGATTAATAAACAGGACAAGAGAATCAGGTTGAAGAAAAAGATCCGGGCAAAAATCCGGGGTACGGCCATGCGTCCGCGTCTGTCGGTTTTCCGCTCCAATAAATTCATTTATGCGCAAATTATCAACGATGTCGCCGGCAAAACCTTAGTCGCCGCTTCAGATGTGAAAATCGCCAAGGGCACTAAGATTGAAAGAGCTAAAAATGTCGGACGTCTACTCGCTGAAATTGCGCAAAAAAACAAAATCAAAAAAGTCGTTTTTGACCGGAATGGTTTTAAATATACCGGCCGGATTAAGTTAGTCGCAGATGAAGCGCGGGCGGGCGGATTAGAATTTTAAATTTTTGAAATGGAAAAGAGAAACGAAAAAAGAAATACTGGTCGGCGTGGCACCGGTTTCGGCCGACCCAAACCGGAGTTTGACCAAAAGATTTTGGATATTCGCCGGGTAACTCGGGTGGTGGCCGGCGGACGCCGATTTTCTTTCTCCGTCGCGTTGGTGGCTGGAGATAAAAAGGGCAATGTAGGTTTGGGGCTGGGCAAGGCCGGAGACACCGCGCTGGCCATTAACAAAGCGCTTCGCAATGCCAAGAAAAATATGGTCAAACTCAAGCTGACCAAGACCTTGTCCATCCCGCATGAGCTTTTTGCTAAATTTGCTAGTTCTAAAGTGGCATTGTATCCCAATAAAGGCCGGGGTCTGGTTGCCGGTTCGGTCATCCGCGATATCGTGAATTTGGCCGGCGCCAAAGATATTACCGGAAAGATTTTGTCCCGCAGCACCAATAAGCTGAATAACGCCAAGGCGACCATGGCGGCGCTGAAAGAAATTTCCTCTAAATACTTCAAACAGCCACCGGCGGAGAGTCCGACTGTCGTTGCCAAGCAAGAAATAGTTAAAGAAGAATAGTTATGCAAATACATAATTTAAAAAGAACTCATAAGAATAAAAAAGATCGAATGGTCGGCCGGGGTGGCAAGCATGCAAAAACCTCTGGACGCGGCGGCAAAGGTCAGACCGCGCGCGCCGGCAACAAGCGCCGGCCGGAACTTCGCGATATAATCAAGAAGCTGCCTAAAAACCGCGGCTACCGGTTTAAATCCGTTCGAAAAATGATTGTCATTCCGAAAGAGAAGGTATCTGGCGAAGAAACGTTCAAGGTAATGCGTCAGCGTTTGGGGCTCAAAGGCGGTAAGATAAAAATTAAATAAATGCAAAATTTTTGGCACAAAATAAAACTGACTTGGACCGACATTACTCTGCGCAAGCGCATCCTTTTTGTGTTGTTTGCCTTAGTGATTTTCCGCCTGCTCGCTGCCATTCCGATTCCGGGCACGGACGTTGACGCATTGGCTCGATTTCTGACCAATAACCAATTTTTTGGCATCCTGAATATTTTCTCCGGCGGAGGGCTTTCCAACCTTTCCATCGTGATGCTGGGCGTTGGACCTTACATCACCAGCTCAATTATCATGCAGCTTTTAACCATGATGGTGCCCGCCTTGAAACGCTTATATCACGAGGAGGGCGAGGCCGGCCGGAAAAAATTCTCTCAATGGAGCCGGCTTTTCACCGTGCCCCTGGCGGCCATTCAAGGATGGAGCTTGCTATTCATCCTGGAACAGCAGAACATCCTATCTCCCCTTACCGCCTTTGACCGTATCACCAATCTGTTTATCGTCGTTGCCGGTTCGATTCTGTTGATGTGGCTGGGTGAGCTGGTGACGGAATTCGGCATCGGCAACGGCGTGTCTTTGATAATTTTCGCCGGCATTGTTTCTCGGCTGCCGACAGTGATTGGAGAACTGGCATTTACTTTTGATGTTTCTCAGATTCCGATCTATCTCAGTTTCGCAGCCGCCGGGCTTTTGGTCATAGCGGGTATCGTGCTGGTAACCGAAGCGGAACGACCAATTCCGGTTACTTATGCCAAGCGCGTACGGGGAATGAAAATGTATGGCGGGGGTTCCACTTATCTGCCATTGCGGGTGAATTCGGCCGGGGTAATTCCCATCATCTTCGCACTCTCCATTCTATTGTTCCCGCAGATGATTGGCACATTTCTGGTACGTTTTTCTCATCCGGTGGTGGCGAAAATTTCGGCGGTGCTGTCTTCTTTCTCCCAAACTTCTATATTGTATGGCGTACTCTATTTCATCTTTGTCTTTCTCTTCACTTATTTTTATACGGCGGTTACCTTTGATCCGGAAGCCCTTTCCACCAATCTGCAAAAAAACGGCGCCTTTGTCCCCGGCATTCGCCCTGGCGCTTCCACCTCGGATTATATTTCTAAAGTACTCACCCGCATCACCCTACTCGGCGCGGTCTTTCTGGGTTCTATCGCGGTCCTGCCGATTATTATGCAGCGCCTGACCGGCATCGCCTCGCTGGCCATCGGTGGCACCTCCATACTTATCGTCGTTTCCGTAGTTCTCGACCTGCTCAAAAAAGTTGATGCTCAAATCTCCATGCGGGAGTACTAATTTTTAACTAGCCACTTTTTATATTCGGCAAGGATTAGATCTACAACCTGCGTCAGATTGTTTTTATTAGTATCAATCACTAAATCAAACTTGCTTTTGTCGGCGTGATTAATATCATAAAGTTCTCGGTATCTTTGCTCTTCGCTTTTTCGGCGGGAGATTATTTTTTGGTAGATCTCTTCTGGCGTTGCGCCGTCTTCGCTGTGTTTTCGGAGCGCATTTGCTTGTAAATTATTGAAAATTCTTTCTTTGGCGATTTTCGGTGGCAAATCCAGATAAACTTTGAAAGATTCCGGCAGCCAATGGAATGCTAGGCGTGAGTCAATAACTATTTTATTTTGTTTTCCCGCATTTTTTACTTCGTCATCTATTTTGATATCTATACTTTTGTCGGTTTGGGCCAAAGCGGAGAGCTCATTGAGCGACACATTCATCTCCACCGCTATTTTGCGCATGAAATCCCCGGAAGAAAATCTACGGTAGCCGAGTTTTTCCGCCACGATATCTGCGGTACTGGATTTGCCGCTGCCCAAAGTGCCGGCAATGGTGATGATTTCTTTCTTCATAATTTATGCTATTATAGCACGTATGACACCACAAAATTTCATATTTTTTGGCATCGTCGGCTCCGGTAAAGGCACACAGGCGAAGCTATTGATGGATTTTTTAAAAAAACGCGACGGGCGGGAGTCGGTGTATATTTATCCCGGCGATGAATATCGAAGATTAATTACCTCCGACAATTACACTGGCGCGCTTATTAAGGACTCTGTCGCCCAGGGACACATTCAACCTGGATTTTTGACTGACGCGATTGTTACCAACATTCTAGTTTCCCAGCTGACCGCGGATAAGCACATAATTACCGATGGTTATCCTCGTGAAATTACCCAGTCCCAAAATCTGGAGGAGGTTCTGGAATTTTACCGCCGACCCGGCGCGCAAATTATTTGCATCGAGTTAAGTCAGGCCGAAGCAACGCGGCGCAATTTAAAACGCGGCCGGCATGACGATACCGAAGAGGGTCTAGCCAAAAGATTTGAAGAATATGAAAGGAAAGTGATTCCGGCGATGAATTATTTCCATGGCCAGACTGGATATACAATCTATAATATCAACGGCGAGCAAAGCGTGGCAGACGTTCACCGGGACGTTGTTAAGGCACTCGGATTTGAATGATTATAATTAAAACCCCCGAAGAAATAGAAATACTCCGTGAGGGCGGCCGGCGCTTGGCCACCGTGCTTTACCAGGTCCGGGAAAAAATTGCGCCGGGAGTTTCCACTCGGGAGCTTGATGCTTACGCAGAAAAACTTATCCGCGCGATGGGCGACCTGCCAGCGTTTTTGGGCTACCGACCCGAGGGCGCGCAAGTGCCGTTTCCGGCAACTCTCTGTGTTTCAATTAACGACGAAGTAGTGCATGGCATTCCCCGTCCGGATAAGATTTTAAAAGCGGGCGACATCGTGGCGATTGACCTTGGCATAAAACACCGAGGTCTCTTCACCGATATGGCGCTGACCGCGCCGGTAGGCAAGGTCAGTGCGCCCGACCTGAAACTTCTGGCGGTAACCGAGGAGGCGTTGCGGCAGGGTATTGCCGCCGCCCGGGCGGGTAGAACCGTAGGCGATATCGGGCACGCGATTGAGAGTTTTGTGCGTTCCCACAAAGAAAAATACGGTATCGTGGAAGTCCTAGCTGGACACGGAGTAGGGCGCAAGGTTCACGAAGACCCCTTCATTCCCAATTTTGGGAAGCCCGGCACAGGAAAAAAACTTTTGCCCGGCATGGTACTGGCGCTGGAGCCGATGCTGAATTTGGGGACCAAAAAAGTCACCCTAGACGACGATGAATATACTTTCCGCACTGCGGACGGCCAGAAGAGTGCCCATTTTGAGCATACTATTTTGATTACCGAAGGCGAACCGGAGATTCTAACCCGCCTTCGCTAAAGCTACGGGCGGGCAAGCTATGCTATAATTTGTTAATGCACCCCTCTTTTATAAAAGAGATGCCCAAATTCAAAACTCCGGAAGAGGAGCTGGATTATTTGCGTGCGCATGTGCAGAAACGCGAAGCAGAACTCCGAGATGTCGGTCATACTGAACGGACCGCAGAAATGGCCACTCGCGACCTGCTGGGCGAGTATAAAAGTGTGCCGGCGGAAAAAATAGTCCACCAAAACAATCTGCTCCAGCCGAAAGAAACCGAGAATATTGTGCTTCGGCTCAAACCGGAGACGCACGACACGGTGATGGAAGAACTGCTGGGCATCGTAATTACTAAAGGTGTGCGCAACGCCCTGTCGGTGGCGGCGGCGATGAACAATCCTCACATTGATGACGACTTTCACCGATTTTTAGTCCAATATTTCAAGACCGGACACATTAAGGGTTTTAAAGAAGGCAATCCGGTCTATAAATCTCTTAATATGACGCTTTTTGAGGTGACTCTTCCGCCGCCGGAAGACGAAGCGGATAAATCCCAAGGTTTCAAAGAATTTATCGGCGCGATGGAGCAGTTTTACGCTGGGATGCAGTCCATCTCTGAAGGCAAGGCCAATGAAAAAGAAAATTATTTCACCTTGGAAGTGGCGCTCGGTAACCAAAGCGACGAAGTGGTAATCTATGCTGCCATTCCGAACAAGCACCTGTCGCTGTTCGAAAAACAGGTGCTCGCTTTCTATCACCACGCCAAGCTACGCGAAATTACCGACGACTACAATATTTTTAACGAAACCGGCGGCTCGGCTGGCGCTTACGCCTCATTCTCGGAACGGCCGGTACTGCCGTTGAAAACTTACGATGAGATTGAGCACGACCCGATGAATCCAATCTTGAACGTTTTCTCCAAACTGCAGACCTCGGGTGAAGGCGCGGCTATCCAGTTTTTGATTGCGCCGGCCGGCGACCAATTTATCAACGAGTTCCATATGATTTTGGACGATGTTAAGGATGGTATGTCAATCAAACACGCCTCGGACCGTTTTTACAAATTCCGGTCAGCATTTACCCAGGCGGGCAAAGAGCTCATCTTCGGTGTGAAAGAAACATCTCCGGAAGGTAAGAATGAAAAATATATGAAAGGCCGGCGGGCGGTGGATGAAGGTGCGGCGGAGAAAATCGGGAATAAAGTGAAAAGCACTATTATGAAGGCGAACATCCGGGTGATTGCTTCGGGTGGCACCCGGGAACGGGCGCAGGCGATTTTGAAGGAAATAGAATCCTCCTTTAACCAGTTTTCCGCCGCCGCTTCCAACTCCATAATTTTCGAAGAATTGCAGGAGGGCGACCTAAAAAAACTTTTCCACGACTATTCTTATCGCGCCTTTGCTTCCGACAAAGTTCTGCCGATGAATTTGAAGGAACTGGCCTCGGTGTTCCATTTCCCGGTCGGAGTGGGCAATCAGCCCCAGCTCAAAGAAGCCAAAGCCGGCATTGCCCCCGCGCCGATTGAGCTGGGCACCGAGGGGATAATCTTAGGCGTCAACAGTTATCGCGGGCGGGATACGGAAATACATCTTGCGCGCGAGGACCGGATGCGGCATTTCTATGTTATCGGACAGACCGGCACCGGTAAAACGAACATTATGCTCAATATGATTACTCAAGACATTAAAAACGGCGATGGTTGCTGTTATATTGACCCGCACGGTACGGACATTCAGACGATTCTCTCTCGCATTCCGAAAGAGCGCATTGATGATGTCATTTATTTTGACCCGGCTTATACCGCACGGCCGATGGGTTTAAACATGCTGGAATATGACCCGAAATATCCGGAACAAAAAACTTTCGTGGTCAATGAATTAATGGGTATTTTTAATAAACTTTTTGATATGAAAATCGGCGGTGGGGCGATGTTTGAGCAGTATTTCCGTAATAGTGCTTTCTTGGTGATGGAAGATCCAGAATCCGGTTCTACTTTGCTGGAGATTACCCGCGTACTCGCGGACAAGGAATTTCGCGATATGAAATTAGCGCGTTGCAAGAATCCCATAATCAAACAATTTTGGGTTTCCGCCGAACAAACGACCGGCGATCAATCCCTAGCAAACTTCGTGCCATATATTTCATCCAAATTTGACAATTTTATTTCCAACGACATTATGCGCCCGGTGGTGCTCCAGCAAAATTCCGTTTTCAATTTTCGCAAAATTATGGATGAGAAAAAAATTCTTTTAGTTAATCTTTCTAAAGGACGATTGGGCGATATTAACGCGAATTTAATTGGCTTGGTGTTGGTCGGCAAGATTCAGATGGCGGCGCTCTCGCGGGTGGATATGTTTGGCAAGCCGATGAATGATTTTTATCTATACATTGATGAGTTTCAAAATGTCACCACTGATTCTATTGCGTCAATCTTATCCGAAGCGCGCAAATACCGCTTGTCGCTTAATATTGCGCATCAGTACATTACTCAATTGGAAGAAAATATTAAAAATGCGGTGTTCGGCAATGTCGGCTCCATGGCGGTCTTCCGGGTGGGCACCGAGGATGCGACTTTTCTGGAACCCAAATTCAAACCGCAATTTACCGCCCATGATATTACCAAGCTGGAGAATTACAACGCCTATATGAGCATGCTAGTCCACGGCCAGCCGGTTAAACCTTTTAACATGAGAGCCTTGCCGCCGGCGCCGGGCAATCCGGATATTGTGGATAACTTGAAAGAACTCTCCTATGTCAAATACGGTCGCGACCGCGAAGCAGTGGAACAGGAAATCATCGCGCGATATAAAACGATGGAATAAAAATAATGGATAAAAATGAAAATATAATAAAAATAGGGGTTGGGGTAATGGTTTGGAAAGATGGGAAGGTTTTACTGGGCAAGCGGAAAAGTTATCCTGGAATTGGAGAATATGCTTGGCCTGGAGGAAAAATGGAATATATGGAGTCGGTTGTGGGTTGTGCAAAGCGGGAAGTCATGGAAGAAACAGGAATAGAGATTGAAAATGTGCGCTTTTTGAGACTTTCAAACCTAAAAGATTATCCTCCAAGACATTATTTGGACTTAGCGCTAGTGGCAGACTGGAAATCCGGTGAGCCCAAAGTTATGGAGCCGGATAAAACGGAAGACTGGGGTTGGTATGGCCCCGACAATTTACCTTCTCCGCTTTTTGCGACCCTACCGTCCTATTTTTAAGCACTAAAAACTGGCAGAAACTTTTTCGATAACTAAATTTAAAGATTTCAATATTTAAAAATTTAAATGGCCACGATACAGAAATTTGAAGATTTGATCGCTTTTCAAAAAGCGCGGGAGCTTGCTAAATCAATCTATAAAGAATTCCGCTATTGCAAAGACCCCGGCTTTAAAGACCAAATTACCCGTGCTAGCGTATCCGTTTTAAGCAATATTGCTGAAGGCTTTGAACGGGGCACCAAACAGGAGTTTTTAAATTATTTATATATCGCGAAGGGTTCTGCCGGGGAAGTGCGCGCCCAGCTATATGTGGCTTTGGATGCAAATTATTTAAATCTTGAAACATTTAAATATTTAAATAGTCTGGCACAGGAATGCTCGAGGTTGATTCAAAGCTTTGCGGAAAAAGTCAAAAAAGGCGCGAGTGTTGGCACACAATACAAGAGATTGGAAAAAGACGATCCGATGAAAGAAATTTTGCGTCAGCAAGCACCGGAAGTTTACCGGAGGTTTTATGAAAATTAAGTAATTTTGCAAAACCGCCTTTTTCTGCTATAATTTTGCCCATGGGAACAGAAGATAAATCTTTTAATACACCTAAAACTCCCGAGCCAAATGAAAAAAGTCCGGAGGACATAGTGAGAAAAGCGAGGGCAAGATTAGACGCCGCTCGAGTTTTGTTTGAGGGCCGAGTAGCCCCGGAGCTTTTTAAAGAAGCGGAGCAAAATTTAGAAACAGCTATCTTGCATTACGAGGAAGATTTGAAAACAAAGCATGCAGGACTATTTTTTACTGGTGTATTTGAAACAAAAGTTTGGGGTATTATTGAGAACTTAATGAGTAAGTACGAAAGGCCTAAAAACCTACCGTATGATTAGTCATATTTTATGAAAGGACCAGTAAATGAATTTCCGGTTATCAAAACAAAAGTTTTAGGCCTGGACAAAAAGTTTGATTTGAACGATCCGCAAGAGCGGAAGGAGTATTTCGAGGCGAAAGCCGGACCGGAAATCGCTAAGTTGCGCCAACACCTCACGGGTAATACTTTTATTGCTTATCTGCTGGGCAAAAAAAATTCCGGCAAGGGAACTTATACGAAATTAATGGCGGAAATTTTGGGCGTGGATAAAATTGGACATATTTCCGTAGGGGACTTAGTACGGGAAACATATAAAATTGTCGGTGATTCGGAGGAAAAGAAAAAAATAAAAGAGTATCTGGAAAAGCATTACCGCGGGTATATTTCTATTGATGAAGCCCTTGACGCTCTAGTCGGCAAAAACCAAAAAGCTCTTTTACCCACGGAATTTATTCTTACCCTAGTCCGACGGGAAATCGACCAGCGGGCCAAGAAAGCCATTTTCTTAGATGGCTTCCCGCGTGATCTGGACCAAATTCAATACTCGATGTATTTCAGAAATCTAATTGACTACCGTTCCGACCCGGATATTTTTGTTGCTATTAATATTCCTGAATCAGTATTGGATGAACGCATGCGTAATCGTGTCGTCTGTCCGGTTTGTCACGCACCGAGAAATTTAACCACTTTCCCGACCAAAGAAGCCGGTTATGACGAAAAAACTAAACAATTTTACCTAAAATGCGACAATTCAGAATGCCAGGGCGCGCGGATGGTCGGCAAGGAAGGGGATAGCGCGGGGATTGAAAGCATTCGCGAACGTCTGGAACTGGACGATAAATTAATAAAGAAAGTAATGTCCCTGCACGGCATACCCAAAATTCTCTTACGCAATGCCATACCAGTAGACAGTATCGAGAAAAATATTGTGGACGAATATGAAATTACCCCGATGTATTCTTTCAAACTTGACGAAAAAACAGGCAAGGTGGTCATCAGCGAAAAACCCTGGATAATCAAAGACGACGAAGGTCGCGATTCTTACAGCTTGCTCGCACCACCGGTAGTAGTTGCGCTCATTAAGCAATTGGTTAAAGCACTTGAGTTATAATTAGGTATGATAAAGGTAGTTATTTTTGATGGCGTAAATTGTATAACCTACCAGGAGCCTCTCAGTATTGGACTTGAGAGAGATTACAAAATCCCCTTAGAAAAAACACTGCCTTTTTTTAAAGGAGTATTACAAGATTGCGTGGTTGGGCATTCTGATCTAAAAAAAGTGATTGTTCCCTATTTAAATGCGTGGGGCTGGAAAGAAGGAGTCGATGATCTTCTGCGTTATTGGTTTGAACGAGACCATAAAATAGATATTGGGTTGGTTTCCTATATAGAAGATCTAAGAAAAAAAGGAATTCTTTGTTTACTTGCCACCAATAATGAAAAATATCGTTTTGCATACATGCTTGATAAAATGGGTTTAGCTAAAATCTTTGACAAAGCTTATTGTTCGGCTCATTTAGGTTGCAAGAAGCCAGACCAAGAGTTTTTTGTGAAAATATTTACAGATTTGGGAAATATTAAAAAAGAAGAAATATTATTTTGGGATGATAAGGCTGAAAATGTGCAAGGAGCCCAAAATTTTGGCATTCATGCAGAACTTTATACTTCTTTTAAAGATTTTAAAGAAAAAATGAAGCAATATATCTCAGAATAATTTGGAAACAGAAAAATAATTTCGTCCAGATTGCTAAAAATGGAGAGGGGTGTATAGTGGAAGTAGGGTTATTTCCGATTATTACCTAGAACACTAATTTAGGGGAGCCTCGATCGGAGAGCGCCTTGGCGCTAAACGTCTGGCACCCACCTAGCTTATAGCTATGGTAATATATCAGAAATAGTCCTAAGAAGAATTCCGCTATAGTGCGGATTTTTTCTTGCTTTTGAGGTAAAATACCAAGATGGATAGAAATAAACTTTTCAAAATCGTGGTCTATCTGGCCCTTTCCCTGTATATCCTGGATTCGCTGGCGCAGAAATTCTACTGGTATTATTCCATATATTGGTTTGATATGCTGGCTCATTTCTTAGGTGGATTTTGGGTAGCGGTTTTCTTTTTGTGGTACTTTTCTATAGTCCACCTGCCGTTTTTGAGACGGCCGATTTTAGATTTAAACAAGCAAACCCTTTGGCAAGCCCTTTTGTTTGTTTTGTTTATCGGATTATGCTGGGAAGCGGGTGAATTTTTGACCAGCAATTTTATTGGATTGGAGCCCTGGAGCGCACTCGACACAGCTTCGGATATATTTTTTGACCTGGCCGGTGGAACAGTCGCAATGTTTTATGTTTTTTGGAAAATTATGCCGAGCCGGCTAAATAAGGTAGAATGGAAATAATGTCTCCGAAAGCGAAAATAACTTTTTACGGCGGAACTGGCACGGTCACAGGCGCGAATTTTCTTCTGGAAGTCGACGGTCGCAGGATTTTGGTGGATTGCGGGTTGACCCAGGGCGTCAAGGTGGCCGACGATGTTAACTGGGATCCATTTCCCTACGACCCGAAGACAATCGATACTCTGTTCGTGACCCATGGGCACGTGGACCACATCGGCCGAATTCCCAAATTAATTCACGAGGGGTTTCAAGGCCAGATTTATTCCACTGAGCCGACGCGGGCTATCGCTCTGCCTATGCTGGAGGACACGGCCAGCATTCTCTCTAATAACGCGGAGTTGGAACTGGATAAAATTTATACGGCGGAAAATATCGCTCGGGCGCTTTCACTCTGGCGAGGACTGTCGTATCACGAAACCATTACCATTACCCCGAACTTGACGGCGAGTTTTCTGAACGCTGGACATATTTTGGGTTCAGCGATGGTTTTATTCACCATTGCCGGCAAGAAAATACTTTTTACCGGAGATCTAGGTAACAGCCCGTCACCATTACTTCCCGACCCGGATAAAATCACGGATGTGGATTACTTGGTGATGGAATCAGTGTATGGCGACCGGAACCACGAGTCGCGGGACATCCGCCGCCGGCGCTTGGCCGAAGTCATCCAAGATAATCACCGTCGGCGCGGCACGCTCATCATTCCGACTTTTTCTCTGGAACGTTCGCAGGAACTTCTGTTTGAGCTGGATGCTCTACACGAAGGCAACCGTATTCCGGTGATGCCCATTTTTTTTGATTCACCCTTAGCCATCCGGCTGACCGACGTTTTCAAGCAATACAAAAGTTATTTCAACGAAACAGCGCAGCGGGCAATTTCACCAGGCAAGTACCTTTTTGATTTCCCCGGCCTGCACAATACTTTAAAAACGGAAGAATCCAAGATGATTGCGGAAGTTCCCGGACCAAAAATCGTCATTGCCGGTTCGGGTATGTCTACTGGCGGAAGGGTGGTGCACCACGAGAAGCAATATTTGCCGGAACTCAAGAACACTCTGCTTCTTACCGGCTACCAGGCCATCGGCACGCCCGGGCGTTTGATCGAAGAAGGACTCAAAAAAGTGCACATCACCGGCGACGATGTTATCATTCGAGCGCACATAGAAAAAATTTCCGGCTACTCCGGACATTTGGATGGAGACGGACTGCTCAATTTTGTTTCTGAGATGGCCGATAATGTAAAAAAAGTTTTTGTGGTGATGGGTGAACCGAAGTCCTCGATGTTTCTGGTGCAGAAACTCCGCGACAATTTGGCCATCGAGGCCTACGCGCCGGAACGAGGACAGAGCGTGGAATTACCGCTGGATTAATTTTTTGACTTCTCTTTTTTTATTGCTACCCGGTAGTAGAGCTTGGTAATGTGCGAAGCACGTTTTAAAAACTTTGCCAAGTCTCACTACCGGGTGCTACAATAGACGAGCATGAACTCAACGGTAAATTTTCTGGCCAAGCATGGGCATGGACAGATAAAGATTTGCGTTTCCGGCGCAGCGGAAACGGGGCACTGCGGCATTGATGCCTTGGACCAAGCCAAAGAACTCGGACGGGAAATCGCTCGCCAGGGCGCAATTCTGATTACCGGCGCAACCACCGGCTTTCCGCTTTGGGCGGCTATGGGTGCCAAAGAGGCCGGAGGCATCTCCATCGGTATTTCGCCGGCCGCATCCGAACGCGAACACGTGGAAGTTTTCAAACTGCCGCTGGATTATATGGATTTGGTCATTTACACCGGCTTCGGCTATCCCGGCCGCGATATTCTGCTGACTCGCACCGCGGACGCGGTAATCTGCGGTTGTGGTCGTGTGGGCACTATCCACGAATTCACCGTGGCCTTTGAAGACGGCAAGCCCATCGGAATTTTGGAAGGTTCCTGGGAAACCGATGAAGAACTCAAGATGATTATAGAAAAAGGTCACCGCCCCAACGTTAAAATTGCTTCAAGCGATGACCCAAAGAAACTAGTGGAGAACGTAATAGCTTTGATCAAGCAAGACAAAGTGGCGGAATATCGGATTGTCCAGCCAGTCGCGGCCGACCTGCAATAAAAAAACCCCGCCACTGGCGGGGGGTTTTATTTTACTTGTTCCAAAATGCGGGCGAAAGTTGCGGGATGATGTTCGGCAAACAAAGAAAGAATTTTCCGGTCCAGCAAAACATTTTTTTTCTTCAGTACATTAATCAGTTTTGAATAGGAAAGTCCCTGTGCCCGCGCGCCGGCGTTGATTTTAATGTTCCAAAGTTTTCGATTGAAAGATTTCTTATCTTTTCGGTGCGCGAAGGCGTAATTACCGGCATGCAATAATGCCTCTTTTGCCTGGCGCTCTTTGGACTTGCGGCCGTGGCGGAAGCCCTTAGTTTGTTTTAATACGCTTCTCCGGCGCTTCAGCGCGTGTACCCCCTTTTTTACTCGAGTCATAAATTAGTTATAAAGTTAAAAGTTTTAAAAAGTTAGCTGAAAGGCAAAAGATGGGACTTGGGTTTGTTTTTAATTACAAAGCCGACGCGGCTACGACCGGCCAGTTGTTTCCGGCGCGATTGCTTGGCATTAAAATGATTAAAACCCGATTTACGCGAAATTATTTTTCCGTTTTTCGTCAATTTCAATCTTTTAGTATATGATTTGTTTGTTTTCATCATTTTATTTATAGTGAGGACATTCGGCTGAGCTCAGTCGAAGCCCCGGTCGAACTATTTTTTTTCAATTGTTATCATTAACCCTTTCGGTCCTCTTTTATATGTATCGGATATCTTATAATCTTCGGTAATCAAGTGCAGAACCCGGTCCAAACGCTCCCGCAAAAATTTCTCCTCCATAAACTTCGCCCGGCCAACCAAGTAAAGCTCCACCTTAATCCGATGCCCCTCCTTCAGCCATTGAGAAGCGGTCTTCGCCTTAAGCGAGAGATCATGCTCACCGGTGCCGATTTTTATTTGGATGGACTTGGTTTCCGTTCGATTCGCCCCCGCTTTCGCTTTCTTTAGCTTCTTATTCGCCTCGTACTGATACTTGCCGAAGTCCATTATTTTCGCGACCGGGGGATTGCCCATGGGGGAAATCTCAATCAAATCTAGCCCTTTGGCCAGCGCTAATTCCAGCGCGTCTTTGATGCTTAAAATTCCGAGATTTTTATTTTCGCTGTCCAAAACCCGAAGTTCTTTCGCCCGTATTTGGTTGTTGATTCTTTCGCGCAAAGGATATAAGACCCCGTTCAAGTAAAAGTCCTGACTCCGGGATAATAGCGTATTTTAAGGTTAAAGTCAATATTGTAAATTGGGGAACTATATACAATGTTACCCTAAACAATTTGTACAAAATAAGAACGCCTTGCTCGGCGACGCAAATCACACATCCGAATTAAAGCGTCAGAGTGAAATCCTTTAAAAAAAAGTACTTCGGTACGTTTTCCTAGCTTTTTAAGATTCTGTACTGCACTCTGGTAATCTCCGTCACTTGAAACAAGAATAGCTGTATCAAATTCGCCAAGTGCAGCACTAGCTACCATGTCGCAACTTATTTGAGTATCAACGTTTTTTTCATGAGGGTCGCTCTTATCTCCCTGTAGGTAGCCGTACTTAACTTCCACATTTTGCAGTTGAGATATTTTTGAATAATATCTACTTGTCACAGCATGGCGACGCTGACTCTCTGCTCCTTCATTTAACAGCCATGCAGGAGGGGGAACACAATAAAAAACTACCTTCGACAATTCACGTGTACCAGCAAGATGTTGTGCTAGAGTTAGAGGGCAGTACATCTGTACCCAATTTTTGTCTACTCGACGAATTGTTTGGATAGTTTTGAATACATTACTATTATCTATAAAAACGGCAACTCTGCTCATTACCGCATTCTACAACTATTTTAGAAATAACAAAAGGGGGCTCACGCCCCCTTTCGTTGCTTACCAACGCCGAAGCTAGTGGTAAGGATTTCTTATATGTTAAGTATATACCAATCAGTTTATGTATGTCAATACAAGTGCACTCGATGGGATTTGAACCGAATTTGCATAACAAAATTATAACATAGTTAGTTTGTGCTAATATTAAAGTATGGCTTCTTATGCGGAAAATAGAAAAGCGCGATTTAATTATGAAATTCTGGAAAAATACGAAACCGGTATTGAACTTTTGGGCACGGAAGTAAAATCCGTGCGCAACGCGCATATCTCGCTAGAAGGAGCGTTTGTTATCATTCGCGGCGGCGAGGCATTTTTAATCAACGCAAATATTCCGCCGTTTCAGCCGAAAAATGCGCCGAAGGATTATGACCCACTGCGCAACAGGAAACTTTTACTGACCAAGAAAGAAATTGTTGAATTAGCCGGAAGCGAGAAAAATAAAAGCTTGACAATCGTGCCACTGTCGGTGTATAATAAAGGAAAGAAGATAAAACTCGCGCTTGCATTAGTTAGGGGTAAGAAAAAACTTGATAAGCGCGAAACAATAAAGAAACGCGAAACCGATCGCGAAATAAGAAGAGAATACAAAGGACGTTGAAAACAAAAATATGGGGATGCCAGGCATAGACAGTTGGTCATTTGTTATTGATGCGTGCCGAGAATGAACGTAATCTCGCAAAAATTCGTTCAATAGCTTAATTGCAAAATTAGCTTCCAAGGCAAAAGCGGCGGTCTCTCCATACTTCGGTATGAATGACATTGCTTTTGCTTCAGTTACTGCTTACGCATAACTGATGTCTCGCTTATAGACTTCCGATATATAAGTTGAGGCATAATATTATCGGGATAGTTCTGACGCGGCTTCGCCGTCGGAGCGAAACAAAGAAGATCGATTAAAAAATATTTGGCGCGTTTCTTAATTTTTTAATTTAAACAAAAAAGCGCGCTACGCATGTAGATTTCCTGACAAAAACCTTCTGCACGGGGATTCGATTTCCCCCATCTCCACCACTTCGCTAAAGCTTCGTAGTGCTCACATTCACTTTTCGGTTTTTTTGTGCTAATCTAACGAAATGGATTTCAACTTTCTAGACCCCAAAGAGCAGTCGGGGCGGGGCAAAAAAGCGCCGAGGCCAAGCCGATTCACCGGCAATATTTTGGGCGCCGTTGTTTTCTTTATGCTCATCACCGCGCTCTATTTGGTGGTCTCCGACCGTCAGCCGACCATTCCGGAAATTCCGATTTCCGAATTAGCGCAAAACATTTCGGCCGGCACGGTGCGGAATATTTTGGTAGCCGGAGACAAACTGACGATTACTTATAAAAACGATGAGGTAAAAATTTCCAAGAAAGAATCCGATTCTTCGCTTTCCCAAACCTTGGCGAATTACGGCGTGGAAGGTGCGGTTTTGGCGGACACGCAGATTGAAATAAAAAGTGAGAGCGGTTTTATGTTCTGGCTCGCGAACATTTTACCTTTCCTTCTGCCGGTCGTTTTCATCCTAATCTTTTTCTGGTATTTATCCCGACAGGTCAAAGGCGCGGGTATGCAGGCGTTTACCTTCGGTCAGTCCAAGGCACGGATTACCGATCCGAATGATAAAAACAATCGCGTTACCTTCAAAGATGTTGCCGGTTGTAAAGAAGCGAAAGAGGAATTGAAAGAAATCGTAGATTTTTTGAAAAGTCCGAAAAAATTTTTGGATATTGGAGCGCGAATTCCTAAGGGAGTAATGCTAACCGGCGCTCCGGGTACCGGCAAAACCCTGTTGGCCCGAGCGGTAGC
>Ga0209542_10006895_pt1 | contig 21887 bp, 18 predicted proteins | sample RifCSPhighO2_01_FD_184028 | JGI IMG/M metagenome (GOLD analysis project Ga0209542, IMG submission 184028) | Soil microbial communities from Rifle, Colorado - Rifle CSP2_plank highO2_0.1 (SPAdes) (version 2) | ecosystem: Environmental > Terrestrial > Deep subsurface > Rock core/Sediment ... | reverse complement strand
AGTAGATGGTGAACATAATCACGATGTTAGTTTAACTGTTTATAGAGCAAATCAAAGTTAAAGCCCAATTTTTCTCTTTCTGTCGCCTGAGGGCAAATTGAAACTAACATAATGGTATCATAACTAAATTAATGATACCATACCAAAAACAGGCGTTATCCAAATATATTTATACAAGTTCGCATTAAATAAAAAATGGATAAAGAAGGACTAATAAACAAATTAAAACAAGAATTGGAAATACGCAATTTCTCAAGAAAAACGGTAAAATCATATATGAACAGTACATCAAAATTCCTGAATTTTGCAGAAAATAAGCCTCTAACAGAACAAATAGTTAAAGATTACATTCAAATAAGAATAAAAAATCGAGAGCCTTCATCAATAGCTCATGACATCTTCGCAATATCATTCTTCTTTAAAACAATATTAAACCAAATAATAAACATCCCGCGCCCAAAAAGAAACAAAAAAATCCCTGTGATACTTACAAAAGAAGAAATCAAATCAATGATAAACTCTACTAATAACATAAAACACAGATTAATTCTTAAAATGCTTTATGGTTGTGGTTTAAGAGTTTCGGAGTTAGTAAATCTAAAAAAAGAAGATGTGGATTTCAATGAATCATTAATTCATATTAAATTATCAAAAGGAAAAAAAGATAGGTTTGTAAAAGTTCCAGAAAGCTTAAAAAATGAATTAGAAAGTTATTGCAACCTTTCACAAGAAAAAATATTATTCCCTTCGCAAAGAGGCGGAAAACTAACAACATCAACAATACAGGCAATTGTAGAAAGTTCAGCGAAAAAAGCACAAATCACAAAAGAAGTATACCCACATCTCTTAAGACACAGTTTCGCAACACATCTATTAGAACAAGGCACAGATTTAAGAATAATTCAAAAACTTCTAGGGCATTCAGACATAAAAACAACTCAAATATACACTCAAATTTCACAGCAATCTATAAAAAACATAAGGAGCCCACTAGACAATTTATAAAATGGCAGTAGAATCGTTCATCCCGTTATCTGAATCAAAAATGACAATAGAAAAATCTGTAAAGCCAAAGCTATCAACAAAGGAATTAACTAAAATAGAAAAACCAGGAAACACACAAGAAAGAGAAGAAAAACCTCAAAAAGAAAAGACAAAAAAATCAAAGCCAAAAGCATCAGCAAAAGAGGAATCTCCAAACAGAGACTCAATTCTAATAATCACAGAAAAACCACAAGCAGCTCTTAAAATAGCATCTGCATTATCAAGTTCATCAAGAAAATTCAGCGAAAACAATGTGCCCTACTACGAATTAGAGAGAAATAACAAAAAAATAGTAGTGGCATCCGCAGTAGGACATTTGCTTAACTTAACTTATGTAAAAGGACAAACAGGATGGCCCATATTTAATTTACAGTGGGTACCATCATATGAAAGCAAAACAGCAAAATTCACAAAAAATTATTACACGCTTCTAAAAAAACTAGGAAGAAAAGCAAAAGAGGTAATAATCGCAACAGACTATGACATTGAAGGAGAATTAATTGGTTGGAACGTTCTAAGATTCATAATTGGAGAAAAAGACGCAAAAAGAATGAAATATTCCACTTTAACAAAACCAGAATTAGAAAAATCATATGAAAATCCAATGAAAACATTAGATTGGGGGCAGGCATTTGCAGGAGAAACCCGCCATAAAATAGACTGGCTCTATGGAATAAACCTATCAAGAGCATTAATGTCTGCAATAAAGCAAGCTGGTTCGTTCAAAATTCTCTCAATAGGAAGAGTCCAAGGTCCTGCACTAAAAATAATAGTTGACAGAGACAAAGAAATAGAAAACTTCAAGTCACAACCATATTGGCAAGTCTTTGCAACAACAAAAAATACAGAACTAAAACATGTAAAAGATATTTTCAAAAAAGAAGAATTAGAAGACTTCAAAAATATCAAATCAGGAACTGCAGAGACAACAGAAAAAAACGAAGAATATCCACCACCCCATCCTTTTGATTTGACAACATTACAAAGAGAATCATATTCAAATTTAAAGTTAAGCCCATCAAGAACTCTTCAATTAGCTCAATCTCTATATCTAGATGGAATAATATCCTATCCAAGAACATCATCCCAAAAAATACCTAAAGAAATAGAACCAAAAAAAATAATAGAAAAACTATCAAAAAAATTCCAAGAAACAAAACTAGCAGTTAGAGAAAATCCTATTGAAGGAGAAAAATCTGATCCTGCACATCCTTGTTTCACTGAAGATACCGAAATAAAACTAAAAAACAGAAATATTTCATTTAAAGAGTTAACAAGGGATATCATTAAATGGAATTATGATCCAAACAAAAGAAGCTTTTTTTCCGAGATAAATATAAAAGATGTAACTAGCTACAATCATAAAGAAAGTTCATTAGTTTATTCAAAAGCATATAAAATTTGGAAAACCCCCATAAAAGAAGAAATAATAAACTTTACTGAACTTAATCTAAAAACAACAAAAAATCATCAAATTTATGCAACTACTAAAGAAGGAGTGGGTTACACAATAGCAAATAATCTAAAAGTTGGAGATTATATCTTCAGAAAAAGAGAAATAGAAAATAAAATTTATAATCTTAATTTAAAGGAAAAAGATATCCTATTAGCTTATTCTAAAAAGAATAAAGAGCAGATAATAAAAAAAGCTAATACTCAAATATATAAAAATTATCTTGCTTTAAAAGAAATTATTAATAAAATTACCTTAAATAAATCAATTAAATTAGCAAAAATAGCAGGGTTCTGTATTGGAGACGGACATATATCTTTTAAAAGTCCATCAAAAAATAGAGAAAATTATCCTTGCACTACATTTGTTGGAAGAACTGAAGACATGCAAAAATTAAAAAAAGATATAGAAAGTCTAGGTTTCAGTTCATATATACAAAATGTAAGAAACAATGAAGACTATAAATTTCTTTCTTCAAAAAACTCCTTATTTGGAAGACTTCTTATTGCCATTGGTTGCCCTACAGGAGATAAAGTATCAAATTCCTTTGACGTTCCCAAATGGATAAAAAACTCACAAGACAGCATAAAATCCGCATTTATCGGAGGATTATTTTCCGCAGAACTGTCAAAAACAAGAATACACACTAAAAATCCCAGAGATATTAGACCATACACATTTGCACAACATAAAATAAAAGATATGAAAAAACCATTTATTAAATACCTCCTCAGCTTAAAAAGAATTCTAAAAAGTTTTAAGATAGAAACATCTAAGATTAAAATAAAAGAGGCTATAATTAGAAAGAAAGATAATAAAAAAACTATAAAAGGAATAATAGATATTAAAAATAATAGAAAAAATCTAATAAATTTCTTATCAATAATTGATTTCGGTTATTGTTTGTACAAAGAAGAGACTTACAGAAAAGCTTTAGCATATTTGCTTTGCAAAGATAGAGCCATAGATTATAAAATAAGTTTAAGAAAAGAATCTAAAAAATTACACTATAAAGGTTTAAGTTTTAAAGAAATAAGCAAAATACTAAATATCTCACAATATACAATTAAAGGGTGGTTATATTATCTTAAAGCATTAAAAGAAAAGCATATTTCAATAAACGACATTCCAAAATATAAAGAATTTAAATCTGAAGTTCCTAAAAATTGCATTCCTATAAAAATAAAAAAAATGAGAATAAACAAATTTGAAGGTTTTGTGTATGATTTAGAGATACAAAATACACATACATTTTTCCCACAAGGAATACTTGTCCATAATTGCATATACCCAACAGGAGAATTCAAATCTCTTTCAGATGAAGAAGAAAAATTATACGCTCTAATAGTAAAAAGATTCATATCCTGTTTCTCACCAAACGCTCAAGGAATATCAAAAAGAATACAGTTAATCTCAGATAACAACAAAAAATTCACTTCAAACGGCTTGACAATAACAGATAAAGGATGGACTCAAGTCTATCCGACAACATTTGAAGAAAAACAAATCCCCACAATTAATGGCATAGTAGAAGTAGACAAAATAAGATTTGAAGAAAAAGAAACCCAACCCCCAAAAAGATACACTCCAGCATCTTTAATCACACTATTAGAAAAGAAAAATTTGGGAACAAAAGCAACTCGCTCAGCTATAGTAGATATTCTTTTCAACAGAGGCTATTTAGATGGCAAAAGTATTGAAGCAACACCACTAGGAAAAAAACTCATTGAAGCATTAGAAAAATATTCTCCAATAATCATAGATGAAAACCTCACAAGAGATGTAGAAGAAAAAATGGAAGAAATACTTAATTCAAAATCAGGATGGCAAGAAAAAGAAGACAAAACAATTCAGCAAGTAGAACGTCTAATAACAGACATCTCAAAAGAATTCAAAGCCCACGAAATCTCCATAGGAAATCAAATCCTATCAGGAATAACAGATTTAAGAGAACAACAAAAAGAAAACAACACTATAATGCAGTGTCCTCAATGCAAAACTGGAAACCTTCAAATAAGATATTCTAAAAAAACAAGAAGAAGCTTTGTTGGTTGTTCAAATTATCCTAATTGCACTGCAACTTATCCACTCCCTCCAAACGCCATGATTAAAAAAACAGATAAAGTGTCAGAAAGAAATCTTCCAATTTTAGTAGCTTTAAGAAAGGGTAAACGCCCATGGGAATTTGAGTTCAATCCAAATTGGAAAGCGGAAAACCAGCAAAAAAGCAAGGAAGAAAATCAGTAATAAAATAGTTCCAAATTAATCAAAATCAAGAAGATGGCGATTCATTTTACTATCCAATATTTTTTCCAAATCAATATTACTATCCCTAAATCTCAGAAGAGACTTATCAAAGCATTCTTTATGATTTTTTATTTCTTTTCTCATCAAATTTTTATCTTCGAGCTTACTAGTATAAGTCAGAGCCATGTAAATAGAAACAGTAGAATTTAATTCTTCTTGTCTCTCAATAAATCTAATCTGTTTCATCAAAGATTCATAATTTACATCAACTGAATTTCCTCTTGCTCTTAGTTCAGCTAATGCAACAAAATTTCCCTCAACTGCAGTAGCTCTTTTCTGCTCAGCATACTGCGGTAATGAATTTACTCTTTTTGAGGGTAATTTAGTTATAAAATTATCTTCTATATGATAAATACTATTCTTTTCAAAAAACCCATAACTAGGCCATCCAGTTCTACTTTCCATTAAAGCTAAATGAGCTTGAAGCCCTTCTGGAGTATCATGAACTAATTCAATTGTTCTAGAATCAGTTTCAGGATTCAAGCCATAAGTACTTTTAGAATCATAGCCCAAACCATTAGTTATATCTCTCTCTATTCTTTGAGCTAAAGATAAATCTGTTTCTTGAGTTTTAGTTTCAACCATAATAAATTTAATAACTTACCATTTAAAAATCTTTGTATTTTATTAACTGTTAAGTGGTTAAATAAAATTATTTATTTAAAATAAAAGTATCAGAATCAACTTTGTAAAAAACAACAGTATTTCCAACCCTAATTTTCGGATTATTTTCATACCAAACACTAAAAGGTCTAACTCCTTCTCCCCCTAATCTCTTTAAAAGAACCCTATTTGCCTCAGATTTCCTTGGAGCATTCAAATATGAATCATGCTGTCTATGCAATAAAAATGGACCAAAGTTTGTATCAAGGATAAATTGATCCCTTACTCCTGGAAAAAATTCTCTCGCCTCAGCATTCAAACAAATTTTACCATACCTTATATCACTAGGTAAGATTACATGTCTGTGAGAAGCAAAACGATCTCCAAGAGAATCTCCTAAAGGACCAAGATTCTGCAACAAATAAAAGTCCATACTATCCCTTCTAATACCCATAATCCTACCTGAGCCAACCTCTATACTCATTATTCCTTTCAAAATTCCAGCCAAATCTGTTTTTTCACCAGTGTTCATAAAAAAAGAGTTCTATCTATGTTTATAAATGTTACCATTCTATAATTATATCAAAAGATGTATGCACCATTACATATCAAAAAAACAGTTTATGCAATAAACACATTAAAAAATATTTCCTAATTATTTCTATTCAACCTATCATAAATATGATCTTTTAATGAACCTAAAACTCTCAAAACCCTTTTTCCACCTTTTTGTGAAGCTCTCTCACAAACTAAATAATCATCAGAACCCTCAGTAGTTCTTGGATTCAATTCAAAACATGTATTCTTTCTTCTATCAATTGCTCTGCCCCCAACCAAGCATTCTCTAAAATATAAAATCTCGGGATAATCTTTCCCCCAATCGTGTAATTTAGATTTCTGTCCCTCTTTCTCAAATAATATGCTATATGCCCCCCTCCCCTTCTTAGCCAACACACTATCAGCTATATAATTAGCAAAAACAACCTTGAAACCATAATTTCCCATCATATTCTCATACAACTGCTTATGTTGTTCCCTTGTTGTTTCCCCCGGCAATGTTAACAATCCATATCCTCCCTGTTTTAAAACCCTATTAAATTCCATAAATATTTCTTCAACTTGCCTTTCTTCAAAGTCTTGTTGATTATACATAATTGCATATGCACAAGAAATAAAATCAATAGAATTATCTTCAAGAGGCATACTCCTAGCATTTGATTTCAAAAGCAAGTTACTTTTATCTAATTTGCCTAAAAGTTTTGAAACATTTTTCATATCTATTTCAACATTGCCGGTAGAACTATAAGATTCAATTCCAAAATCCTTTCTTTCCTCAAGCAAGAATTGTTTTCCCCCATCAATCATATCTTCATCAATGTCTAACGAAATTATGGGCCTTTTGAGTTGTCTAGCCAAGACTGCAGTCCCACATCCCACATCTAAAATATTCATCCTTCTATTATCGTTTTCACTATAACCTTTTTCAACAACATCTATAACTTGTTGAATTGCACCAGCAATTCTTTTTGGAGGAAAAGCATGGCCTCCCAATTCAGCTTCCATCAGCTTTCCAAGAAGATATGCTCTTTTCAAAGGATCGCAACCAGCAACTAATCTCTCAACAGGCAATCCTTGAAAAGCTCTAGCTGATTGGAAACCACGAGTAAAAATCCTGATCTGGTTTTCTAGATTATCTTCACGTATCTTTCTATGAATGTCTAATCCATGAAAAGTATATATCTCACTTTCATCCTCCGTATCAGATGAATCTAAAATGCTCAAATCTCCGCTTAGCTTCATCCCCAACTCATTTCTCTGCCTCTTCTCTAATCTAGATGTCCAAGAATCCTCGAAAATATTTGTAGGAGTAAAACTTTTTCTAACTTTCATATCAGGGTTATTTACTTCTTGTTCCTGTTTATATTCAAGCATCTTTCCCTCAAGCCAAGAGCTACTAGGTATTGGATGAATTGTTATAACCTCTCCATTTTGGCCAGTTCTGTACCCTCTTCCAACAGCCTGTTCATAAACACCAGGAACAAATGGAGGCTCGGCAAAAACCAGATAGTTTTTACTATCTCCGCAAGTTAAAGAAAAAGACTCACTTATCTGACTAGAACATAACATTACTCTAACATCTCCCCTCTCATATGCGCGAGCCATCCTCTCCCTTGATTCAGTAGATTCATCTCCATTAATTGTACCTATTTGCTCTCGACTAATTCCAGACTTAACAAGAGACTCAACCATATCATCAATAAAACACTTTTTATGTCTTGTAAACAAAGTCACTCTTGGAGTTCCATTTTCTTCAAATAATTTTCCAACCAACCCAGTTAAATAAGGAATGGAACCTTTGAGCAATACCTGTGGAAGCTCACTTATACTTTGACTGTCCATGTTTCTCCATACCTTATAATATTCTTCCGCAACTCTTTGATCCATATCATAAATGAGCGGAACCTCATCATCCGGAATTGATATCCCTCTTTTTTTCAGAGTAGAATAAAGCTTTGACTCTAAAGATTTAGGGTCATTAACAGATAAAGAACGAGGTAAGGGACCCAAATTAAAGACTTTTTGTAAATCTCCAATATTCAACCTAAACCAACCATCAGAGTTAACCATATTAGGAATACTAAACCTGTCTTCCCTTATATCAAAAACTTGATCTTTATAATGCTCAAACTTTTTAGGGTCAAACATATATAGAAGAAATCCCGCGTCTTTTGTTCTATTTGGAATAGTAGTTGCCGTGGATATCCAAAAATGTTTATCTTTAGTTCTCTCAATAATATCAACCATAGAACCACTTCTCTTTGATCTTGTATTCTTAAGATTATGACCTTCATCCACTATTATTGTAGAAAAATTATCAATTCTCTCAATCAACCCTTCTAAATATCTACCAGATTGTTCTATGTCTCTTCCAGTTTCTTCCAAATCAGAATTAAATTCTCCAGATTCTTTACTAACTTCCACTTGATCTAAAGAAGATGAAAGGGCGAGTTTTTCATAATTAATTAAAACAACATCCACATCAGATCTATCAATCTTTTCCAAATCATCTAGAGAATCAATTCTCAACAAATTCAAATTTGGAAGCCCAAGAGCCCTCATATATTTATTAATATCCCACTCTCTTGTGCCCTCCTCTCTATCAACGAGATTACCCCACACGGAATGTATGGCCTGCTTGGGAGATACAATTAACGCTTTTAGTCCCTCTTTCCTTCCAGAATTAATATAATCTCTCTTAAGAATACCATAAGAAGCTATCAAACTAAATGTTTTTCCAGCAGCGGTACAATCAGCAATTATGGCTCTCTTCATGCTATAATCTCCATCATGTCCTCTTTTTGTTAAATGGTGTATCCTTAAAGCCTGATGCCATTTCGGCTGAAGACCATTTGTTGAACTTAAATCCAACTCCCTCTTAAAAGAAACGACACTTTTTGAGTCCCTATCTAAAGAATCAAAAGTAGAATTAATCATAGACTCTAGACTTTTTCTCTCTTTAGAGTCTATATTAGATAAATTTTTAATTACATCCTTTCTTAAAGAATCAGATTGCTCTTCAAGATCTCTCAATAATTCATCATAACCTAAAACCGATGTTTCTATGGTATGTCTCAATTGCTTCTGAACAATACTATAAAACAAATTAGGATCTGCTTTCAAAAGATCACTATTCGGGGAGGCTAAATCTTCCTTAGAAGAAGTAGCTATAGAAAGAAATCTTTTAGGACCAAGATTAAAAATTGTTCTCTCTATAATAACCTTATCGATATCTGGATTAATCCCTCTTATTTCACTTCCAAAAGTACTAATTATTAACTCGGAAAGTGCTGACACAAATTTCTTGGATTCTATAGCCCCATAAAAAGGAGACAACCTTTTAATCATCTGTTTTCCTTTTTCCGAATTAAGCAACTTCCACAGTCCAGCTTTATCACTTGTACTTAAGCCATAAGTATCCGATACCAGTTGAAAGACTTCTCTTTCCTGCTCGGTAGATAAAGCACGCGTAGGATTAATTCTTCTAGCAATCATTCCCTGAACAAGATCAAAAACATTAAGCCCTGTATCATTTGCTATACTATCAAGAGTTAATTTTTTAGTCATTTTACCAATCTATACCTGGCGTGATTACTCTCCCCAATCATTTCTATTAATCCATCTTTTCTTGAGTTCTCTAACAATTTTCTTCTATAATGGTAATTTAATCCCATCCCCCCAAGAAAATTATGCACTTCCTTTGCAGTTCTTAATCCTCCACTTCCTAAAAAATCAGCTAATTTTTGATAATCATTATTAGTATCAATATCAACAACACTATGTTGATTATTATCTGAATTTGAATTAAAATGCTCATAAATTTCTATAGTTTGAAGACCAATACCATGCTGGCTAAGCCTTAACTCTGCCTCACCAAGTACAACAGAATCTACTATCTCTCTAGATTTTTTCAAAACATTCTCAGGTTCCTCTGTTATAGGTATTGAAAAAGTATAAGAAAGCAGTCTTGAACCAACATCACCTACTATTTCTTGTTTAAGTCCTCCTAAACCTAAATTAAACAACCATGAATCATTTTTTTTGTCCCCATTAAACAATGTTGCAGATAAAAGAGTATTGTGTATTTGTCTTGTTCTTACAGATGACTCTGAACCATCAACCAACGGTCCAGGAAAAACATCGTCTACACTGTCTCCATCAATAGGCAAAACTAATCTTATGCTATATCTATCATCATCTCTTGAAGCTCTAACAAGAACAGGAATATCTTTTCTCCCCCCTAATATTTCCTCAAGATTTCCTGAATTCTCACCTATTTCAACGTTTTTCAATTCTCCTACTAATCTAAAACACTCTCTTAACTTACCTATCTCTCCAATTAAAATATTTTCTTTTTTAATACTATAATCCTTTTCTCTTTCTCTTACCGTAACAATATTCTTGCCAATTGCATCTAAAATAGTTTGTCTTTGGGAAGGCGGAAAACTTTCACAAGTTAATTTAAGTGCTTCCTGTTGTTGAATCGTCCCTAATTCCTTTTCAAGCTCTTCATATAAGGGATTATTTCTATCATATATTCCACCAAGAGTCTTTCTTAAAGAGGCTTCCTCCATCCCAGATTCTTCACTTACCCTTGTTAAAACATCTATTACATCTCCATCTCCTAAATATTTCCCCAAAGATATATTAGCAAATAAACCTTCCAACTTTTCCCTTATTTCCTCATCATTACCGACCGAACTTAAATATTTAAGTAAAGAGGGTAATCTTTTAGAAACATCAACAAGAACTGACAAACTTGCTTCATAAACATTACTATATACATTCCCTCCGCTCTTCAATTTTTCAATTTGACCATTCAAATTATTTAATTCTCCTCTCAAACGATTTAATTCTCTATTTTCAAATCTTTTAATATTTCCTCCTATTGAATCATTAGACACACTTTGTTCTAAAGCTTCTTCCAAAGTTCTCACTTTGCTTTCCGCAACTTCTAACTTTTTCTTTAAACCCTTATCTGTAGAACCTTGCAAACTAGATACCACTTCCTTTAGTCTTTCATTTTCTTCGATAGTGGCTATATATTCCTCTTGAGTTTTTGCACTTGCATCTAAAACTTTCTCTTTCTTCTTTAGTCCTTCCTCCATTTCCATATTCCTAAGGCATAAATCATCCGCATCCTTTTCTGCTTGCTTCATTCTTTCAAAAGCAGAATAAAAACTCTCTCTTACAGTAGAATCTCTTTTCTCCTGAAAATCTATAAATAAAACATCATATCCTCTTATACTACTATCATCTTTATAACGTTCACAAAGTCCATTAATAACCCTCTCGACTAACCTAGTATCAATTTCGACAAGAGATTCAGAATAAACATGTATTCTATTTCCACCGTAAACCTGAGCTCTTAAACTAGGATCTAATTTCATTAAGTCAGCTTGTATCCTTTGAGACATATTTGTCAACACATGTTTATTATCTCTACCAGATATCTCTACATCTGCAATAGGTCTCGAATTATTCTTATTTTTCTGAGCTTCGTTTTTTGCCATATTAACACACAAAAAAGCAAAGAATACACTATTTAAGCTTTTTGTTATTTGAAAGTTACAACATATCTAAAAATATATTTGATAGAACAAAGCAGAATCAACAAACAGCAAATCTTAAAACTCTCAGATTCATAAGACAAAAATGAAAAGAAAATCAAAAGAGGACTTAGATGTAAAATACATTCTAAGAACATACTGGTCATTTATCAGCAAATACAAGCCATTTTTATCAGGAGTAATAATCTTCGCATTGTTGCTATCAGTATTAGGATTCATATCAAAATACCTATTCAAAAAAATAATAGATGATGGAGAACTATTTGCAAAAGGAAGCATTACATCCGAAGTTTTCATAGCATCTCTTGCAATAATAGGAGCAGTATGGCTGGCACAAATATTTACAGTTGGAATAATTAGATGGCTGAGAAATTATTTTTTAGATAATTTAGAAACAAAAGCAATGTCTGATTTAAAGAGAAATTACTATAACCATATTTTAAATCTTTCTCATAAATTCCATACAACCCATAAAAGTGGTTCAATGATAGCCCGTATAACTCGCGGGTCAAATGCGTTAGAAAGAATGACAGACTTCATTACATTTCAAACACTTCCTCTATTTTTTGAAATAATAATTTCTGGCATAGCACTGGTAGCAATAGATAAACGCATAGGCTTAACAGTAATAATAACTGGAGCAATATTCATAATTTTTAGCACAAGACTTCAAAAAATACAAAGAAGAAGAAATGTAATAACTAACAAAAACGAAGACATAGAAAAAGCTATGATAGGAGACACGTTCACAAACATAGATTCAATAAAATATTATGGAAAAGAAGAAACAATAAAGAGCAAATATAAATCATTATCAGAAAAAACAAGAAAATCCATGCTTAATCAGTGGTTCATAGGAAGATGGATGGGTTCTGGAGAAGGAATAATAATGGGTTTAGGAGGATTAGTGATATTATATTTTACGCTAAACTCCTTTATCAATGGTTCAATAACCTTAGGAACAGTAACCTTTGCATGGGGGCTATATTGGACAATAATAGAAACAGTAAGAATTTTCATGGATGGGCTAAGAGGTTACAATCGCTCAATAGCAGATTTCTCAGATTTATTTGAGTATGGAAAAGTAACCAATGATATAAAAGACAAGAAAAATGCGCAAAAAATAGAAATAAAAATTGGTGAAATAGAATTCAATAATGTTTCATTTAAATACCATCAAAAAGAGCTATTCAGAAATTTTAATTTAACAATTCCAAAAAACAAAAAAGTTGCACTAGTGGGACATTCAGGAAGTGGGAAGTCTACATTGGTAAAATTACTATATAGGTTCTACGATATAGACAAAGGTAAAATAAAAATAGACAAAGTTAACATAACAGATATAAAACAAGAATCTCTTCGTTCAGAACTAAGTATAGTTCCGCAAGAATGTATTTTATTTGATGATACTTTGTATAACAATATATTATTTTCTAATCCAAAAGCATCAGAAAAAAAAGTAATGCAGGCAATAAAATTCGCGCAACTAGACAAAGCAGTTGCAGATTTTCCATATAAAGAAAAAACAATCGTAGGGGAAAGAGGGGTTAAACTATCTGGGGGAGAAAAACAAAGAGTTTCAATAGCAAGAGCGATTTTAGCAAATAAAAAAATTCTTATTTTAGACGAAGCAACTTCTTCTTTAGACTCAAAAACAGAGCATGAAATTCAAAAAGACCTTCAAAATTTAATGAGGGGCAGAACATCTCTCATAATTGCACACAGATTATCAACAATAATGAATGCAGATATAATAGTTGTTCTAGAAAAAGGAAAGATAGTCCAGCAAGGAACTCACAAACAACTAATAAATAAATCAGGTACTTACAAAGAACTTTGGAATCTGCAAAAGGGCGGATATCTAAGGGAATAAATTCCAACTCTAAAGTAGGAAAAAGTTTAAATAGTAATTCCTACTAAATAAAGTATGATAATTAAAAGATCACTAACTGAAAAAGGGCAATTAGTAATTCCCAAAGATATGAGAGAGTACCTTAAATGGAGAAATAAGCAAGAGGTTGTAATAGAATTAAATAATGATTCGGTCGTAATAAAAAAAGAGAATTCTGATGATATTCTTGAAAAATTCTTCACAATAGCAAGAACAAAAGGAAAAAATATTACATTAGAAGAATTAAAAAAAATAGAAGATGAAAGCTATGACTTACCTTGATACCAATATTTTTGTGTATGCTGCAATAAATAATGGAGAATTAGGTAACAGATGCAGAAAAAAGCTGTCAGAAATAGCTAAATCAGATTTAAAGTTTTATACTTCCTCTTTAACCTGGGATGAATTAGTTTACGCAATATGGAAAAAAGAAGGAAAAGATAAAGCAATTGTAGAGGGAAGTTTGTTTCTCCAATTGCCAAATATTTCATTTCTCATAATAAACCAAATAATTATAGCAAAAGCTCAAAATCTTACAGAAGTTTACAATTTAAAACCAAGAGATGCAATTCACGCAGCAACAGCAATAATAAATAATATTAAAGAAATAATCTCAGACAACCCAGATTTTGACAAAATTAAGGAAATTAAAAGAATTAAAATATAATTTACTTTCCTCTTCTATTCCATGCCCTCAAAGAAGGACGCACTTTCAAATTAGGACTATGCCCTCTTCTTGTAATCAATCCGCGAGATTGCTTGCCAGCAGATGTAAGTCCTCTTTCCGTTCTCCCATGATGATGTCCCTTATAAATCCAGCTCATTGTTCTATCATTCTTAATTTCAGGCATTTGTGGATCAACTAAGATCACCTCAAAAAAATAATGCTTCCCATCTCTTCCAATCCAATAAGAATTCAAAACCTCTAAATTGTTAAAATATTTAGTAGCTCTCATTTCAGCAACCCACTGATAACTCATCTTCAAAGTCTTACGAATAGTCTGTTTTCTAGTCTTGCGTCCTTTAACACCTGCTCTCTTTCTAGTGCGCCCGCCCCTTAAAACTCTAACACGAGCAACAACAAAACCCTTCTTGGCCTTATACCCAAGAGCTCTAGCTCTGTCCAACCTCAAAGGCTTATCAACAACTTCAATAGACCCTCCAGCTCTCCATGCAATCATACGACTTCTCATAGTTTCAGAATTAGGCTTCTTCCAAGCCTCACGCAAATAATGATACATTCCTTTACTCATGCTTAATTCTGCAAAACACTATTTTTAAAGGCTTTCATTATCAAAAAAGCAATTAAAATCAATTCAAAAAAACAGTATTGTTTATCTTATATATTAAATTGTCACCTATCAAAACGTCTCCCGTAACGTCCCCAACTGGCAAAGCAACAGCATGCTTTTCATCATCAGTTTTAACATAAATAGAATCTCCTAGTATTTCCGCACTATATCCATGTCCATTTAAACTCAAAGGCAACTTAAATTTCCTAAAATATCCATCAGCAGATTCCCTGGCAAGACTTATCTCATCACGTACTGTCAGAGCAACCTCATTCACGGCAACAGAAATAGCCTCATACTGCGAATCTGCAATTTTACTTTGGATGAAATACAAAAACCCAACAAAAATAAAAAGCATAGCCATCACAAGAATTACAAATTCTATGGCAGATCATAAATTGAGACTTCATCATCTTGCGCTAAGACTCCTATTCTTTTCACACCCTCATAAGAAGAAACACTCCCTGATAAAGGAACATTGCTTGAAAAAGACATGACTGTAACTCCAGAACTTGTAGATATACTTACAACAATTTCATTAGACATTATATCAAAATAATTAACTCCGACAGGCAAGTAACCAGTAAGAGTAAGTTTAGAAGGCTCACCAGCATAGAAAACAGATTCAGCACTCGAAATTATTTTATTAGCCAAATTAGAAACTTGTGAGACTTTTATCTGATCATTTGTTATAGAAGTATAAAAAAAGGCAACTCCAAGAATGCCTAAAACAAGAAAAGTGACAAAACCTATAACTATCAAATATTCTGTACTAATCTGGCCTCTGCTAAACATCACATACCGAAGCAGACAAGGTTTATAAAATAGATGACCTACATTTATAGATGATTAGCAAAAGAGAAGGAGCCATAAAAATTATTTTAGCTCTGATTATTTTAGTATCCATAACACATTCAGTGGCTCATGTCATATTATTTAAAACAAATCTTTCATTGATTAAAACAGTAGGACTATCAGGAAGAGTAATAGGAGATACAAACATAGACAATATTGAAACAAACATAAAACAAAACAATAAAATAAAAATACCATCTATGGTAATAATAGCAGGAGAATGGATTTTCCTCTTTTCACTCATAGCCCTTCTAGTTGTAAAAAAGCATATAACGGAAAAAGTTCAAAAAACAGCGCATATTGAACTTTTAAGCAAAAGAAACAAATCTGAAACAGATATAGATGTATTATATGAAATGCTCAAAAAAAATAAAAGAATACCCTTATCAAAACTAGCGGAACTATTCAAAGTGAACAAAAAGGTAGTAGAAGAATGGGGGACAATACTAGAAGAAAGCGGCTATGCAATAGTAGACTATCCAAGATTCGGTGAAATAGAGATAATATTAAAAGAAGAGGCAATACCTAAAGAAGAAGAAGAAAAATACAAAAAAAGAGTAATTGAAAAAAAAGATAAAAAAGTAGGTGAAGATGAAAAGACACACAAAGCATAAAACTATTAGAAAAAAGAGTTCAAATATTAAAAAACATAGCAAAAGCATTAGAAAAATAGCAAAAAATAGGGCTCCAAATATTAACAAAGAAGACGAATTTAAAAAGTATAAAAAAGATTTAATGCAATTAATAAACAAAAAAGCTGATGCTCCATCCTATCATAAAAAACATATTCCAATTAAGAAACACAATCCTGTAAAAAAACAAGAAAAAAGACCAATTAAGAAACACAGTAAACGTAAAGAAATTAGAAAAAAGATAACAAACAAAAAAAATCCAAAAAGAATTAAAAAACACCATATAAAACACAAAAATCTTAAAAAGAATAACATAAAACCAATAACCCAAAGGAATTTAGCAGATAACAAACAAGCTCAAAGCAAACAACCAAAAATTCATAATATTTCTAATCCACAGTTGCACATCAAAAAACAAAATCGCCCTGAAATTAAAATAATTGAAAAAAAGGAAAAAATAACCAAAAAAAGCAAAACAAATGAAGAAACAAAATACATCTTAGAAGTAGATGGAGCAAAAGTAAATGTGGAAATAAGAAAAAGCAATGAAGATTATGTTTATAATATAAATCTTCCAAAATTCAACATTGGAACTGAGTCTCTCTTAAGATATGCTAAAAATGAGTTAATCACCAGCGCAACAATAAATATTCAAGAACTATCAGAGCAAGAATCTTTTGTAAAAATGAAAAAAAGGTTTTCAGCTGAAATATCCTCTATGCTGAAAGAAAAACTCCCCCATATAGAAATAGAAACTGAAAAAATGTTAACTGGAATATTAATGCAAGATATGTTAGGACTAGGAAGCATAGAATTTTTAATTAATGACCCAAATTTGGAAGAAATAGTAATCCAGTCTTCCAAAGAGCCAGTAAGAGTTTACTCCAAAAAATATGGATGGTTAAAAACTAATATCTATTTGCCAACAGAAGACAGCATCATTAACTATGCAAACATAATAGCAAGAAGAGTTGGAAGGCAGATAACTGTTTTAGATCCTTTACTAGATGCGCACTTATTAACAGGAGACCGTATAAATGCCGTACTTTACCCAATAAACTCAAAAGGAAGCACAATAGTAATAAGAAAATTTTCAAGAGACCCATACACAATAATTGATTTAATAAAAAATAATACTTGCAATTCGGACATAGCATCTTTATTATGGCTAGCAGTAGAATATGAAATGAATATCTTAGTTTCTGGAGGAACTGCATCTGGAAAGACATCTTTCCTAAACGCATTCATGCCATTCATCCCTCCAAACCATAGAATAATAAGTATAGAAGACACAAGAGAACTTGTCTTGCCAAGTTTTCTTTACTGGAATCCTTTAGTCACAAGAACTCCGAATTCTGAAGGAAAGGGCAAAGTTACAATGTTAGACTTGCTAGTTAACTCTCTTCGTATGCGCCCAGATAGAATAATCTTAGGAGAGATGAGAAAACACGAAGAAGCAATGGTTCTATTTGAAGCAATGCATACAGGACATTCAGTTTATGCAACAGTTCACGCAGATTCAGCTCCAGAAACAATATCAAGACTGACAAACCCTCCAATTAGTATTCCTGGAAATTTACTCAAAGCAGTTAATCTTAATGTAGTAATGTTTAGAGACAGAAAAAGAGGAATAAGAAGAATTCTCCAAGTAGCTGAATTTGAAACAGAAGGAAACAGAGCAACGTCAAACATAATTTACAGATGGGTTCCTGAAAAAGATCAGATAATAGAACACAGAGAAAGCATGAGATTTTTCGAAGACTTAAGTAGACACACAGGGCTCTCAGAACCAGAAATAAAGAAAGAATTAGAAGAAAGAAAAAGAATAATAGAATGGTTGATAAAAAATAATCTGCGTTCAATAAAAGAAGTAGGAAATACAATGGAATTATTTTATCAAGACAAAGCACAATTATCAGAACTAATACGCAAAAATGAAACTGCTAAACTTAAAGAATGACATTTCACATACCATTTACCATAACTTCGTTGAACAGACTTAAAACCAAGTCTAAAAGATATTCTAAAATATTTAGCGTAAAGAGAGATTCAAAACTTAAAGAATACCTTATAAAAGCAGAAGTAGCTATCACAAGAGAAGAATATATTGGGATAGTCATAAGAACTGCCCTAATCTTCTCTGTGATAACTTACGCCGTAATAAGCACTGCAATCTATCTATTTAATAAGGGAAACCCTTTCATAATTTCTTTAATCCCCGCAGTAGCTGTTGGAATTTTTACTTCTTTTAGCCAGTTAAATTACCCAAAAGTTCTTTCAAACAGGCAACAAAAAGGAATCGAAAGAAACCTCCTTCCAGCAATGGAAGATATATTGGTCCAACTAAGTTCAGGAGTAACCTTATTTACAATATTAGTAAATATCTCTGCAGCAAATTATGGGCAGTTAAGCTTAGAATTTAAAAAAGCAGTAAAAAAAATAAACGCCGGATTTCCCCAAGTTGAAGTAATAGATGAATTAGGCAAAAATAACAGCTCAATGCTATTCAGAAAAGCGCTATGGCAAATAAGCAATGGAATGAAAGCAGGAAGCAATATAACTGAAGTAGTGAAAGATATAATTCATTCCTTAAATGAAGAGCAATATCTACAACTGCAAACATATGGGAATAAATTAAACCCGTTAATAATGTTTTATATGTTAACATCAATAATATTGCCTGCACTAGCAATAACTTTTCTTACAATCATATCCTCAATAGTAAATCTTCCTGAAGCCACGACGATAGGAATGTTTATAGGGTTATATGTTATGTCTATTTTAATACAAATAATGTTCCTTGGGGCAATAAGAACTGCCAAACCAAGCCTTGTATAATGAAACCTAAAAAAAGAATGAATTTGACAGCAATATTTGTAGTTTCATTAGTCTTATCTATAATAACTTACTATTTTACAAAAAATGTACTAAATTCCATAATAGTTTTGATAGCCTCAATAGCAGTAATCGTTACATACATATCAACTAAAAAGAAACTCGCAGAATCTCAAAAAATAAAAACAATGGAAATAGTCTTTCCAGATTTTTTGCAGTTAATTTCAAGCAATCTAAAGGCAGGAATTCCAATAGATAAAGCAATAGTCATAAGCTCAAGGAAGGAATTTAGCCCATTAGATGAAAAAATAAACCAGTTTGGAAGAGACATAGCAACTGGAAAACCCGTAGAAATAGCAATGCAACAAATGTCAAACAGAATAGGATCTGAAAAAATAAGCAAAACAATAAACTTAATCATCACTGGAATGAGGTCTGGAGGAAACATGGCAACTTTATTAGAACAAACATCAGCAAATCTTAAAGAAAGACAATATGTAGAAAAAAGAGCTGCTTCAAATATAATTATGTACATAATCTTAATATTATTTGCAGTTGGAATAGGAGCCCCTATATTATTCAGTTTATCAACAGTTCTGGTGGGTGTATTAACAAAAATATTAGGAAATCTCCCAGAAGTTCAAACGACAATAGCAACTCCATTTGCATTTACAAACATAAGTATATCAACAACATTCATAAATTACTTTGCTGTATTCTTCATAATAACAATAGATGTACTTGGATCTATGGTAATTGGGTTAGTGCAAAAAGGAGAAGAGAGAGAAGGCTTGAAATACTCAATACCTCTTATCCTTCTAAGCCTTACAATATTTTTCATGCTAAAAATAGTCCTTGCAGGATATTTCTCTGGAATAATATGAAGAATTAAAGAGTCTACATTAAGTTTTTATAATCAAAACAACAATCCATATATATGAAAAAAAAGAGTAAAGAGGTAAAAGTGAAAAAAAAGAGAAATAAAAAAAAGATCATTAAATCATTAAGCAAAGGAAATCGTGAATGTATAAGAATTCCGACAGGAGTAGGCGGGTTTGATAAATTAATAGAAGGAGGGTTTGAGAAAAACTCAACAAACCTTATAATGGGCGGACCTGGAAGCGGAAAAACAATTTTTGCCATGCAATTTATAATAGAAGGAATGAAAAATGGAGAGAAATGCCTCTTCATAACATTTGAAGAAAATAAGCAATCATTCTATCATAATATGAAAAGATTTTCATGGCAACTTGAAGAATATGAAAAGAAAGATCTCTTTACATTCTTAAACTACACTCCTGGAAAAGTAAAAAACATGTTGGAAGAAGGAGGAGGAATAATAGAAAGTATAATAATCAAAAATAAAATATCAAGATTAGTAATAGACAGTATGACTTCATTCACACTATTATTTGAAAGTGAAATAGAGAAAAGAGAAGCCTCTTTAGACCTGTTTAATATGATAAGAAAATGGAACTGCACTTCACTGATTACTTTAGAAGGCTCTCCAGAAGGGGAAAATAAAGTTTACCGTGCATTGGAGTTTGAGTCGGACTCAATAATATTAATGCAATTTACAAGAAAAATAATAGCTCGTGAAAGATTCATAGAAATATTAAAAATGAGGGGAACAAATCATTCAAAAGGATTATACAAGTTTGTAATGGCTAAAAGTGGAATAGAATTAAGCAGTACTCCGGTAAAATCAAAAAAAGGGGCTTAAATGAAAACTAAAAATGCCCAAGCATGGGGGTTTGATGTAATTGTAGCCATAGGAATGTTCATATTTGGAATGACTGCATTTTTCCTATACACTATAAACTATCCACAAGGAGAACAAGAAAAACTAGATGATTTACTATACGAAGGAAATATTTTGGCCGACAACTTATTGTCCACAGGGAGTCCAGAAAATTGGACAGTAAACCATGTATCAAAAATAGGACTATTAACAAACAAAGTAGTAAATCAAACCAAATTAGAACAATTTTATGAAATATCTTCAACAGAATATGATAGAACGAAAGCATTATTCGGAATAAAGTATGACTACTTTGTGAACTTCTCTGAACCAATAGAAATTTCAAGCGAAACCATAGAAGGAATTGGTTTATTATCAGAAAATCCAAATAATAAAATAAAAATATCTAGAGTTTCCATATATAAAAATAAACCTGTAACTATAGAGGTGCAAGTATGGGATTAAAAAATAAAGGAATTTTCTTCAGCCTAGATGCTTTAATAGCCTTAATTATAATTTTCATAGTAATATTTATAGCAGTGCCAATATCAAAGCAAAATAAAATAGAATCAAAAATAGATGAAGACATCTTAATAAGCCTTTCATCAATAACTGCGGAAGAATTTGATAATGCATATGTACAATCATTAATAAGTTCTGGAGTAATAACCGAGCCAAATAAATCACTAATAGAACAAATAGGACAATTTTATGCCACAGATGAAGATATAGCAATAAACATAGTAGATGAGTTCTTATCATCTATAAAAACAAAAGAAAATATAGGAATCTGGTTAGAAAACAGCCTGGTTTCATCCAAAAACTCAACACCAATAGAAAAAGCAAGACAAATTGATACATCAAGACAAATAATAAGCGGAATCCAAATAGGATCAAATATAACTGGCTTCTCAGCAAGAGCGTTTTTATCAAGTAATGTAAAAACAAATTATAACTATTTTGGAGGATATATTGGAGATGGCAATATAACAGTCATAGTGAATTATAATGGAACAATTAATAGTGCATCTATAGAGCTCGCAATAAACAACCCATTCTCTGTATATATTAATGGCAATCTTGCAGGAGATTTTGCGCAATCAACC
>Ga0209542_10006893_pt1 | contig 21888 bp, 17 predicted proteins | sample RifCSPhighO2_01_FD_184028 | JGI IMG/M metagenome (GOLD analysis project Ga0209542, IMG submission 184028) | Soil microbial communities from Rifle, Colorado - Rifle CSP2_plank highO2_0.1 (SPAdes) (version 2) | ecosystem: Environmental > Terrestrial > Deep subsurface > Rock core/Sediment ... | reverse complement strand
CTAAACGCTGTTAGCGGTATTTGCTTTAACCACGAATCACCGAGAAGAGGATTAGAATTTGTTACCAGAAAAATAAGTAATGGTGTTGCCAGAATTAAATTAGGATTGCAAAAAGAGTTACACCTAGGAAATCTAGGAGCAAAAAGAGATTGGGGATATGCGCTCGACTACGTTGAAGCAATGTGGCTAACCCTGCAGCAAAAAAGCCCCCATGATTTTGTAATTGCCACGGGGAAAAGCCATTCTGTAAGAGATTTTGTTGAGGCGGCCTTTGAACACGTGGAAATTAAGAATTGGAACAAGTATGTAGTGGCGGATAAAAAATTAATTAGATTAGCAGAAGTCGATTATTTAGTTGGTGATGCGACTAAAGCAAGAAGAATATTAAATTGGAAACCTAAGGTTAGTTTTAAAGAATTAGTTAAAATGATGGTAGATGCCGATTTGAAGTCTGAACAAAAAAATCTTAGACTTTAAAGTTAAATTTTTTTAAGTAAAATGATACCTTCCTTTTCGATTACAATTTCCAGAAGTTCTTTAGGAAAAATTTATAATTAGTGAAAAAGATGGGTTGCGATGAAAATTGATAAAAACAAAATTGAAGATTGTAAAAAAGTACCGACCTTTGACCAAAACGGAGAGAAAAACGGTTTTTTAACCGAACTTTTTAAAAAGGGCAATAAAACTACTGCTTATCTTTCAGGAGTAAAAACTGGCGGTTTCAAAGGCTATCATCTTCATCGTATTCGAGCTGCTAATTATGTCTGCATCAAGGGTAGGATGAAAATAATTTTATACCTTAGAAACGAGGGCCGTTACGTACGAAAAGAATATATTTTAGAATCAAATAAACCTCAAAGACTATTTATCCCTCCCTTAGTACCAACTGGGTTGCAAAATATTGCTTCCGAAGAATCCTGGCTTATTAATTATCCCGACCCTTCCTATGACCCGGCTCTTTTAGATGAACAAATTGAATATACGCAAGAAGAACTGGATAAAGGGATAGTTAAGTGAAAATACTGGTTACTGGCGGTGCTGGTTTCATGGGTAGCGATTTTGTGCGAACCTTTGTTCGCAAATATCCAAAGAACCAAGTGGTGGTTTTAGATAAATTAACATATGCCGGTAACCTTGAAAACTTAAAAGAAATAAAGGAAAGAAAAAATTTTGAGTTTATCAAAGGTGATATTGGCGACGCGAGTTTAGTTGATAAATTGATGAAAGGCGTAGGAGTAGTTTTTCATTTTGCCGCGGAAACTCACGTTGATCGCTCAATTTTAGATCCGCAAGTGTTTATCAAAACTAATGTTTTAGGTACTCACGTCTTACTTGAATCAGCCCTAAAAAATAAAATTAAAAGGTTTCATCATGTAAGTACAGATGAAGTTTTTGGTTCGCTGCCTCTAAACACAAAAGAAAAATTCACACCTTTTTCTCCGTATAAGCCAAATAGCCCTTACGCTGCCTCAAAAGCCGCCGCCGATCATTTAGTAAGGTCTTATAGTGTTACTTACGGTTTGCCAATAGTTATAACAAATTCCTCAAATAATTTTGGTCCATACCAACACCTGGAAAAATTTATTGCTCTTTCAATTACTAATGCCATTGAAAACAAAAATATTCCAGTTTACGGCGATGGGTTTTATATAAGAGATTGGTTGTTTGTTGAAGATCACACCAGCGCAATTTTGACTATCTTAGAAAAAGGAAAAGTTGGAGAAACTTATTTAATCAGTGCTGATAACGAATATACTAATATCGACATAGCGAAAAAGATTCTAAGAATTTTAAAAAAGGACAAATCTTTAATTGAGTTTGTTAAAGACCGTCCTGGTCATGATCGACGTTACGCTTTGGATGGAAGCAAAATCAAAAAACTTGGTTGGAAACAAAAAAATAGTTTCGATAAGTCGCTTGAAGCAACCGTTCAATGGTATAAAGAAAACCGAAATTGGTGGAAAAAACTAAAGAGAAAATCATTTACCGATTACCTGAAGATTCAATACGGTAGAAATTTATGAAGGTTCTAATAACCGGAGCTTACGGACTGATTGGATCGAGAATCTTAGAACTAGCACCGAAAAATTGGGAGATAATTACCCTTTCAAATGAACTTAAAAAAGGGGAATTTAAAAACACGGTTCACGTAAATGCTGATATAAGAGACTTTGAAAAAATTGAAAAGGTTTTTTTCAAATACGAGCCTAGTTGGATTCTACATCTAGCTGCCTATACTGATGTTAATAGGGCCGAACGAGAAAAAAATTTAGCCTATGAGATTAATTGTCTTGGTACCAAAAATATTGCGGTTGCCTCAAAAAAGGTAGGAGCGAAATTAATTTTTCTATCAACCGACCATGTTTTTGATGGAAAGAGCGGTAATTTTAAAGAAGAAAACAAAACAAACCCAATAAATTATTATGGTTTTACAAAACTAAAAGGAGAGGAAGAGGTCTTGAAAAATGCAGCGAACTACACTATTTTAAGGATCTCCTATCCCTACCGAGCAAAATTTGAACCAAAATCCGACCCCTTCCGTTTCATATTAAAATCCTTAACAACTGGTAAAAGTTTAAAATTAGTCTCTGATCAATTCATAACCCCAACTTTTATCGATGATCTCTCTTTGGTTATTTTTTCCATCATTAAAAGAAACATTTTTGGTTTATATCATAGCGCCGGAAGAGAATGCCTGAATTTTTTTGATATGGGAAAACTTATTTGTAAAATTTTTGGGTTAGACGAAAAATTGATAACAGAAACAAGTTTAGAGATGTTTGTAAAAGAATCTGGAAGAATCGCCAAACAACCAAAAAAAAGCTGTTTAGATTCAAGTAACCTTAAAAATAAGCATAATTTAGAAATTAGAGGATTTAGTAGCGTTTTGCCAGAAATAAAAAAGGAGATGGTTTTTTGAAGATATTAGTAACTGGTGGAGCAGGATTTATTGGTTCTCACGTAACTAGTCAGCTTTTAGATACTCGTCACGAAGTTGTTGTTTATGACAATTTATCGCGAGGTTTTAAGCACCTAGTAGATAAAAGAGCCTTTTTTGTAAAAGGGTCAATTCAAGAGGAAGATAAATTGCAATTTTATTTAGAAGGTGTGACAGCAGTTATCCATATGGCGGCTTTTATTATTGTTCCTGAATCGGTTGAAAAACCAAAGCTTTATTATGAAAATAACTGTTTAGGTACTAAATCTTTACTTGCCGCCATGAAAAAAAGCAGTGTTAACAAAATAATTTTTTCATCTTCAGCAACAGTTTACGGAAACCCCGATAAATTACCCCTAACTGAAAACTCTCCCTTAAAAACGCCATCTTCGCCTTATGGTCAGACTAAGTTAGAGATGGAAAAATTAATTGGGCTGGAACATAAAGAGGGGTGGTTAAACGCGGTTATTTTAAGGTACTTTAATCCGTATGGACCAAACGAACTCCATATTCCCGAAACTCACGCTATCCCTAATTTTATTAAAGCCGCCATTAGTAAAGAACCAATTACTCTTTACTGGAAGGGTGAGCAAGTAAGGGATTTTATCTACGTAGAAGATTTAGCGCAAGCTCATGTTAAGACCATTCAAGAAGAGGGTTTAAAAATTTACAATGTTGGTACCGGTAAAGGTACAAAAGTGAATGATTTAGTTGCAACCATTTCAAAAATAATTGGTTATAAAATCAAGATCCAGGACTTGGGAGAACGTCCTGGGGATGTTTCCGAACTTTGGGCTGATTCCTCAAAAATAAAAAAGGAGGTTGATTGGGAACCAAAAGTTGATTTGGTAGAAGGTTTAAAGAAAACGATTGATTTTTATAGGTCTTCCAGTAGTTGATTTAGGAACCTAATTGGTTTATACTTGCCGCCAATTCTTAATAAAATGATTAAAAAGAAAAAAACAACCTCAAAAATCGTTGTTATCGGTGGTGGAACAGGATCGTATACTGTTTTAGTCGGACTGAAAAACTTACCGCTAAGTTTAACTTCAATTGTTACAATGATGGATTCTGGGGGTTCTTCGGGGAGGTTAAGGGACGAATTAGGCACTTTACCGCCAGGAGATATTCGCCAATCAATTATTGCTTTAAGCACCGATATAAACACAAATTTAGCACTTCGAAAACTATTTGACTACCGTTTTACCAACGGTAGCGGTTTAGAAGGCCACAATTTTGGCAACCTTTTTGTGGGTGCTCTTACCAAGACAACCGGTAGTATGGATAAGGCGGTAAACGCTATTTCTAAGATTTTTAACGTAAAAGGTAATGTTTTGCCGGTAACTTTAGACGATTCCCATTTAGTAGCGGCTTACAGTGACGGCGAAATTATAAGAGGAGAGCACAATATTGATGAACCTAAATTTAGAAAACCAAAAAGAATAAAAAAGGTTTGGCTAGATCCGCAAGCCCACGCTTTTTCAGGAGCACTTGCAGCGATAAAAGAAGCAGATCTAATTGTTTTAGGACCGGGTGATTTATTTACCTCTCTTATCGCTAACCTTTGTGTGGAAGGAATTGCTAACGCAATAAGAGCCTCAAAAGCAAAGAAAGCTTATATTGTGAATTTGATGACAAAGTTTGGTCAAACCGATAATTTTGGGGTACGCGAACACGTTAAAGAAATAGAAAAATACTTAGGAGCAAAATTGGATTTTATCCTTATAAATAGAGAAAAACTACCAGCCGATATTTTAGAAAGATATAAATTGGAAAGGGGCTACCCAGTGATTGATAATTTAGAGAAAAATCATTACGTAATTATAAGAACTGATCTTTTAGGAACGAGCCCAGTCAAAAAAATTGAGGGCGATACCCTAAAACGTAGTCTTATTAGGCATAGTCCAACAAAATTGGCAATTGTTTTATATAGGATATTAAAATAGTTTTAAAATGTGCGGAATTTTCGGTTTTTCTGGTATTGAAAAAAAAGCGCCCCGAATAATTATCAATGGTTTAAAAGATTTGGAGTATCGGGGTTATGACAGTTGGGGAGTGGCCGTTACGAACGGTTCAAAAAAACAAAGCAACTTAAAAATTGAGAAACATGTCGGAAAAATTGGGGAAGGCAAGAACAGTTTACCAAGTAGCAATTGCGGAATAGGTCATACCCGTTGGGCAACTCATGGCGGGGTAACAATTGCTAACGCTCACCCCCATCTTTCTTGTCAAGGCGATCTCGCTTTAATTCACAATGGCATCGTTGAAAATTATTTAGTTCTTCGTTCAAAACTTAAAAACCACAAGCTTTTGTCGGATACAGATACGGAAATAATCGTTCATTTAATCGAAGAAGAAAAAAACAAGGGAGTAGATTTACTTACCGCTACAAAGAAAGCTTTCAAGAAGCTTCAAGGTTTAAATGCGATTGCCCTCCTCTCAAGCGATGGTCAAATTATCACCGTAAAAAACGGCACCCCTCTAGTTTTGGGAATTGGTAAAAACGAAAATTTCTTGGCTTCTGACCCGAGCGCTTTATTACCTCACACTAAAAAAGTAATCTTCTTAGAAGATAATAATATCGCTTCTCTCACTTCGAAGGGATGGCAGATTTTTGATTTAAACGGTAAAAGATTAAAGCCAAAAATCAGAAGATTAGATTGGAAAATAGAGTCTGCTAAATTAGAAGGCTTTTCCCATTTTATGATCAAAGAGATTCATGAGCAGCCAAAAGTTATTCGTAATATCGCTAAAAACTATTCAAAACAAATTAATGAACTCTCAAAAATCATTAAAGAAGCAAGAGGAACTTTTTTTATTGGCTGCGGTAGCGCCTCTTACGCCGCTTTAGCCGGACAATATCTTTTTTCTAAAATTGCAGATTCCCACGTAAATTTTTCGATTGGTAGTGAATTTAATTATTTAGAACACTATTTGAATAAAAACAGCCTTATCATTGCTTTATCTCAAAGTGGAGAGACAATTGATGTCGTTGAACCAATAGCGGCAGTTAAAAAGAGAGGAGTAAAAGTGGTTGCCTTGACTAATGTTTTAGGATCAACCCTTTATCGTTTAGCTGATTATAAAATTCCTTTGGGCGCCGGACCAGAAAAGGCGGTGTGCGCGACAAAAAGCTTTATTGCCATGGTTTCGATACTGATTTTCCTAGCTTATCAAATGAATAATGAAGGAAACAGCGCTAAAGAAATTCTTATTAAAGCGGCTGGTAATATTGAAGAGATATTGAAAGATAAGTATCTGGAAAAAATAAGAAAATTGGCTAATAAAATTTATCGTAAGGAACACGTTTATATTATTGGTCGGGGTCTCTCTTATGCAGCGGCATTAGAGGCGACTTTAAAACTTAAAGAGGTTTCTTATATTCATAGTGAAGGATTTGCCGGTGGAGAACTTAAACACGGGGTAATTGCCTTAATCGAAGAGGGAACGCCGACAATAGTGTTTGTACCAAATGATGAAACTAAGGAGGCGATTATTTCAAATGCGATCGAAATTAAATCTAGAGGGGGATATATTATTGGTGTTGGACCCTCTAATAACGAAGTATTCGACTATTACCTTCCCACATTTGATTGTCGAGAAGCTTCAGTTATTGTGAACACTGTTCCGGCCCAACTTCTAGCCTACTATATAGCCTTAAAAAAGAATTTGGATCCAGATATGCCTCGAAATCTCGCAAAGTCAGTCACTGTTAGATAGAATTCATTTTTTCCTGGTTGTATGGTAAAATTATGCACACATAAATTATGAAAATAGCAATTATTGGCGCCGGCTATGTTGGTCTCGTAACCGCTGGTATTTTTTCAGATTTTGGTCATAAAGTCTACTGTATTGATATTGACAAAGAAAAAATCGAAAATTTAAAAGCCGCGAGACTCCCCTTCTTTGAACCCGGATTAGACGATTTGATAAAAAGAAATTTGGAAAGAGGGCGACTTTTTTTTACCACTAGTTACGAAGCGGCAATTCCTTCAAGCAAAGTTATATTTATTTGCGTTGGGACTCCACCACTTGGAGACGGCGAGGTAGATTTAACCCAATTATACTCGGCCGTAGAAGAAACAGCAAAACACCTAAAAGGCTATTCTCTAATAGCCATAAAAAGTACCGTACCAATTGGGGTTGAAGAGAATATTGAAAAAATAATCAAAAAATTCTCAAAATCGAAGTTTGAATTAGCTTCTTGTCCAGAATTTTTAAGAGAAGGTAGTGCGATTGCTGATAGTCGTCGTCCCGACAGAATTGTAATCGGCACAAAAAGCAAAAAAGCCGCCGATATCTTACTTGATTTACACAAACACATAAGTGGCGAGAGGATAATTTGCGATTTGCGGAGTGCTCAATTGATAAAATACGTAGCTAATTCTTTTTTGGCAACCAAGGTTTCTTTTGCTAACAGTGTTGCGAATTTGAGCGAAAAGGTTGGTGCTGATAGTGATACTGTACTTTGGGGTGCTGGTCTTGATCGTAGAGTTGGTCATACGTATCTTTCACCGGGAGTTGGTTACGGCGGCAGTTGTCTACCAAAAGATGTTTTAGCTTTTGTTGATATGGCAAAAAAATACGGCTTTAATTTTAAGCTCTTAAAAGCAGTTGATGAAATTAACGAAAATCAAATAGATAATTTTGTAGAAAAAATAAAAAAAGCTTTAAATAATCAAGTAAAGGGAAAAATAATCACGATTTTAGGATTATCATTTAAACCGAATACTGATGATATGAGAGAAGCACCTTCAGTTAAGATTATTAATAGGCTTCTCTTGCAAGGAGCAAAAATTAAAGCTTACGATCCGGTAGCAACCAGAAATGCCAAAAACTATTTAAAGGATGTAATTTTTACTTCTAATGCTTACGAAGCAGCGGTTGGTTCAAGCGCACTTTGTATTGTTACCGAATGGGATGAATTTAAAGAACTAGATTTAGCTAAAATATCTAAAATAATGAAAAAACCGATTATTTTGGACGGCCGAAATATTTACAACCCCAAAAAAATAAAAGAAGCCGGGTTTATTTATATGGGGATGGGAAGAAGAAATGCAGATATTAGTTAGTGGCGGAGCCGGTTTTATCGGTTCTTATCTTTGCGAAAAACTTTTAAAAGAGCGGAACAGGGTTATTTGTGTTGATAATTTAATTACTGGTTCCGAATCTAATATAGAGGAGTTTAAAAAAAATAAAAAATTTAATTTTTTAAAAAAAGATGTAGTAGAACCTTTTTCTTTAAACGGTTTTGGTAAGATTGATCAAATTTATCACTTAGCTTCTCCTGCCGATCCTAGCCATTACTTAAAATACCCGATCGAAACTCTGCTTGCGAACAGTTTAGGTACTTACAATTTGTTAAAACTTGCATTACGAACCCGCGCTAAATTTTTGTACGCTTCTTCAAGTGAAGTCTACGGTGATCCAAAAGAACACCCCCAGAAAGAAAGTTACTTCGGGAACGTAAATCCCGTCGGAGTCAGATCTTGCTATGACGAGGGTAAAAGATTTGGGGAGGCACTAGTAAGGGCCTATTACAAAAAATATAAACTTGACGTCCGGATTATTAGAATTTTTAATACCTACGGTCCAAAAATGCATCTTGAAGAGGGAAGAATGGTACCTAATTTTATTATGAGAGCTTTAAAGAATAAGCCACTCCCAATTTACGGGGATGGAAAAAATACCAGAAGTTTATGCTATATCTCTGATTTAGTGGAGGGATTAGTTTTAGCGATGAATAAAAAGGGAACAGCCGGAGAAGTTTTTAATTTAGGAAATCCTGACGAGTATAGTGTTGAGCAATTTGCCAAAATTGTTATTGAATCTTTGGGTTCGAATTCAAAAATAGAATTTGAGAATGAGTGGGAAGATGACCCTAAAAGGAGAAAACCAGATATTTCTAAAGCAAAACGCGTCCTAAACTGGCAACCAAAAATACCGTTAAGAAGCGGCCTAAAAATAACAGCAGCGTATTTTAAGAACATACTTAAATAATTCCACGATTTAAGCTTCAGGATAAAATAATCGGAAGCTAACGTCCTGTTTTAAAAAAATGGAATTTTCAATAATAATACCAACGTTTAATGAAGAAAAAAGAATTGAAGATACTGTAAGAGAAATATATAAATATTTTGCCAAGAGGGGAAAAGATTTTGAGATAATAGTTGTTGATGATGGTAGCAGTGATGGTACTGTTGGGTTTCTTGTGAACTTAAAAAAGGAGTTTAAAAATTTAAAAATTTTAGTCCAGGGGAAAAATTATGGTAAGGGTTGGGCGGTAAAAAGAGGTGTATTGGCCTCAAAAGGAAAGTATATTCTTACTAAAGATGCCGATCTTTCTACCCCTATGGCCGAAACCGATAAGCTTCTAAAAGAATTAGAAGCCGGTGCCGATTTAGCAATATCTTGCCGAATTCATCCCGACGGGACTGATATGAGGTTTAACCAACCCCTAATTCGAAGAATAGTTGGCAAAATATTTTCAAAGCTAGTAAACCTTTTCGTTTTAAAGGGGATTAGCGATACTCAAGCCGGTACTAAAATGTACAAATTTGAAGCTGCAAAAAAATTATTCCCAGAACAAAAAATAAAAAGAATCGCCTTCGATGTTGAAATTTTGTATTTAGCAAAAAGAACCGGAATGAATATTGCGGTAGTTCCAGTTATGTGGTCTACTGACGGAAAGTCCAGGCTACGATTTTTTAAAGAATTAAGAGTTTTGTGGGATATTTTTACGATTAAGCTTAATCACAAATGAAAATCAAAAAAATTTTAGTGCCGGAGAATTTCTTTATTGCCTTAATTTTATTAATAAATTTAATCAAACTTTTGAAGTTAGATGGTGGTTTTGTTCTTGGAGAACCAGATGAAAGAAATTACGTAGATGTTGTCCGAAATTTGCGTAGTTCTCCTTATCCGCAGTTTGACGGTACGCCTTTTTTACACTCCCTGCCAGCTTTTCATTATTTAGCATTGCCTTTAAGTTTTATCTTCCCAGTTCAATATTTGGCAGTGAGATTAGTTTCTTGGTTAGCTGGATTATTACTGTCCTTAGCAATCTACTGGTATCTAAAAGAAAAATTCTCGAAAACTATCGGTCTGGCCGGTGCTATCATTTTTAGTATTCTACCGTTGGCGGTTTTCTATACAAGACTCGGCTTACTCGAGAGTTTGCTTTCTTTTTTTGTGGTTGCTTTTATTTTTAGTTTTGATAAGGCGGTAAATAGTAAAAGTGAAAAATGGGCGGCTATCAGCGGGATTTTTCTAGCGGCAGCAGTTTTGACAAAATACACTGCCCTACCTTTTATTGCTCTACCAGTAATTATTTTTGCTTTTATTGCTCTTGGGGAGCTACAAAGCAAAGGACTAAGATTTCTTCTCAAGCTTAAAGAGTGGTGTAGATTAGCTAAAATTCATTTAATTACACTTCTGACGAGTTCTTTCGTTGTTTTCCCTCCAATAATTTTTATTTATTCTCACGACCCTTTAGAATTTAGAACCCAACTGCGATATATATTATCTTTTGGTCAAGATAAAACTACCTTCACCGCCTTAAAATTTTTACTACCAAACCTTTCCGAATATTTAAGCTGGCCAATATTAATTTTATTTATCGTAGGTTTAGCTTATTTACTTTTTACTTTGAAGATAAAAAAAATTTGGATTTTTACTACCGGCTTCCTTTTAATAAGTTTTTTTGTATTGCGCGCTAATCTAATTGGCCCGCGCTATTTTATGATACTGACTCCTTTTGTTGCAGTGTTTGCCGCTATCACCTTGGGTAAGATTCTTGAGGTGGTGGGTTCTAAAGTTTGGTGGTCAACACCACTAGTTCTTATTTCGACCGTTGGTTTAATATTTCCTTCCTCTTGGTTAGCTATTGAATCAACCCATCACGATATAATTGAACGGGTAGGTAACTTTGTTAAGGAACAAAGGAAAGACGAATGGGTTTTTAGTAATTACTGGCCCAGTGCCTTTGTAGATACTATTGGAACTTACAAAATAACTTGGTTAAGCGGTGGCTTAGAAGATTCCAATTCTTTAAGCGGTAAAAAAAATAGTAAATACCAAAGCCTTAACGAACCTTCACTTCCTTATGGTTCCCTTTCTTATGTCAGCCGCGAGGGTGGTTTTGTTATTTTAGAAGAAGAATATTCTAAAGATTTTATTAATGCTTCTGCCCGAGAAGGAGCGGCTATACCAATAAAAGGATCGAACCAACCAATAAAAGAATTTGAAGATTATTCACCTAATTACCCATTCAGCAAAGAAACCCCTAATAAAATTTTTATTTATAAAATCGCCGGGATACAAAAATGAGACTAAATTTCTTTAAAACATTTAAATTGGATTGGCTGATTTTATTACTTATTGTCTTAAACCTAATAAAACTTTACAAAATAGACGGTGGTTTAGTTCTTGGTGAATCAGACGAGTGGAGTTATTTAGAAGTAGCAAGAAACTTTTATAATAATCCTTTGCCTAGCTATTCTGGGGTTCCTGCTTATTATAGTTTACCTCTTTACCCTTTTCTTGCTTTTCTTTTCTCCTTTTTGTTTCCGATTAAATTTTTATCTCTAAGACTAGTTTCACTACTAGCTTCAATTGGTTTGACTATTATTGTCTTTTTTTATTTAAAGAATAAAACTAATAAATTTACTGCCTTTTTAGCTTCAATAATCTTTATATTCTCACCTTTGTCAGTGTTTTATTCAAGGCTTGGCCTTATAGAGATGAGTCTAACCTTTTTTGTTTTCAGTGGCCTGGTACTTTTTGAGTCAGCTCTAGATAGAAAAAACAAATTACTAGGATTTTTTTCAGGAATTTTGCTCGGACTTGGAATCTTAAGTAAATATACGGCTTTAATTTTTATCTTGGTGATTATTATTTATTTACTTGTAAAAGTAGTTCTTAATTTTAATAAAAAATCTTTAGGCATAATACAAATACTCCTTTTTCACCTTCTGGCTTTAGCGTTGGTGACTATACCTATAGTCCTAACTTTAATTTTTTATGACCGAAGTAACTTTAAATGGCAAACTCTCCAGACATTAAATCGCAATAATAGACCAGATACGTTTTTTTTGCTGGATTATCTTAAGAACTCTTTTGAATTTTTTACACCGCTTGTAGTCTTCTTTATATTTATCGGAGTTTTAAGTTTATTGCAAAGAAAACTTAGGGGTTTTGAATTAATTTTTTTAAGCCTTATCTTTCTACTTTATTTTATATTTAAGCAAAATATTACTCCAAGATACTTAGTAGTGATACTTCCATTTATTAGTATATTCGCTGGTTATGGCGCTTATATTGCTTTCCAATTTATTAAATCAAGACTTAAAATTAGACCTTTTATTTTGCAAATAAGTTTTATTTTTATTGTAGTTTTTTCTATGTTCCAGAGCAGTTTAAAGGCTTTAAATTCAAGCTATCATACCTTTGTCGAAGATGTTGGGAGGTTTGTAGGCACTATCAATAAAGACGATAGATGGATTCTAACCAATTATTGGCCTTCAATTTATATTGATGAAACTAGGAGTTATAAAACAACTTGGCTTTCGGGAGATTTAGCTGATTCCAAAGCGTTCTCCACCTTTCCTAAAAGTAAATATGCAAAAATTGATGAGCCTTCCTTTGAAATTCTGAATAAGGAAGGTGCAATAGTTATTTTGGAGGATTTTTTTTCTAAAAACATCACTGCTGATAAAAGAAAAGAGGCAGAATTTTTTATCCGAAATAATTTTCAGCCTCTAAAAATTTTCGAAGATAAAAATCCAAATTGGCCTTTCAAATTTAACGGAGAAGTAAATAGAATTTATGTTTACTATATTCCAGCTAAGAAATAAAAGTTGCCTTTACACCATTTTTGCGTCCCCAACGCTACTAACCTATATGGTTAAATCCAATCTGGTGAGGTTATATGTTTACAAAATCCCAACGGCTTCTTCTTTACTTAATTGAGCTTAAAGCTGGGCTGTAGATGATAAGACGAGGTTAGCGAAGTATCAGTATTTTACTGATTTCATTCATTATGCTTTTAATAAAACCCCGCTATCAGAAGAATCAAACCTGTACAAAAAAGGTGCTAAAATTAGAGGCTGAGAAGGTAATGAGATGGTAACTAAAATTCAGCTTTTATTAGAAAGACTTCAATCTATATACGACAGAGTGTATAAGTCTACTAGTGCTAGATCGTTCTTCCTTGCTTTGTACTAATTTGTCGAGGAATTAGACACTAACCCACTTCTTGAACCTACTGGAATAGCTATAAGAGAAATAGGCAAAAAGGATAATGCAAAGATTAATGAATTAGAGGGAAAAGTAGGAAAGATAGTTCGAGAAAATTATCAAGACAAATAATTTTCTCCACCTTTTGGCGCCATTGTTCAATATAGTCTTGGTTTTCCTACCGCCCGGTTTACTACCAGTTAGTTTGATGCAGAGAGATCATAAAGAATTACCAGAATTCATCCCAGAAGTGAAAAAAACTCCGACATAATATATATTGGAAAATCCTAGTATTGTTCTGGTTCTGGATCCTTTAGATAAGTATGAACTTTCAGAGAGGAAACAAGCTGTAGAGTTCATCAGAAAAGGTTATCAATCAACAACTGGATCACTGATTCTAAACCCAACTTCGCTGAAAGAACATCTTTTTACAAAATCTATATCTATAAAACCGCCAAAGGTTTGTAATATACTTATTGATTAGGAGTAACAGCGATTATCAAGAAACTATTTAAAAAATTCTTCTCCACTCACGCCGGGGTACCGGTCATGCGCCTTATTATTTCAGTGTTCAATAAAATAGAAAATGTCTATTTATTCTGGAGGCATAATGGGGAAGTAGTTGCTTTGATTAATCAAATTAACAGAGAAACTGAGGTTCTGGTTACTAATAACGAAGCTTTTCAGATTTATGTTGCAGCTGCAGCTGCCCGTAAGGTAGAAGGAGATTTTGCAGAAGTTGGGGTTTATAAAGGCGGAACAGCGCGGTTTATATGCGAAGCTAAAAGGGATAAAGTTCTTCATCTGTTCGATACTTTTGAGGGTTTGCCAGAGAGAACCGCTGAAGATGAGTTTTTGGAAGTTGGTCAGTTTGCAGCTGATATTGACGAGGTAAAAAGCTTTCTTAAAAGTTACAAAAAGGTTTATTTTTACAAAGGCTTGTTTCCGGAAACATCCGTACCTGTCAAAAATAAAAGATTTGCTTTTGTTCATCTGGATGTTGATTTTTACAAGAGCACCTTGGATTCACTAGAATTTTTCTACCCCAGAATGAGTAAAGGAGGGATTATTCTTTCTCATGATTATTCCACTTTACCTGGAATCAAGAAAGCTTTCGACAAATTTTTTTCAGACAAGAAAGAAATTATAATTCCTTTATCTACTAACCAGTGTTTGGTGTTTAAGCTTTAGAAATGAAAAACTTCGTTCCCGTATCGTTAGTACTTCTTACCCTCTTATTTTTTATTTCAACTAGGATTTTCAGCTTGAATTCAGGAATCAACTTTAGTGATCCTGACGAACTTTCCTTTATGGCAGCTTCAAAAAGCCTTTCGGATGGGTTGATACCTACTTATTTTGGGAAACCTTTTCTAGAATAGATACCTGTCTTTAAATATCTTGCCTATAGATTAAGATTTTTTGTGCACGAGGAAGAAATTCCCCAAACTTTTGTTTCGATCAGATTAGTTTCGGTTATCGCTTCTTTTCTTCTCGCTATTTCCATATTTTTTTATATCTTGAAAAAAGAAAATTATCAAACTGCCCTTTTTTCGCTGATGCTCTTTAGTGTTCTCCCAATTAGTTTATTTAAAAGAGTTATCAAAGTTGGTAACCGCCTTTTTATTCGTTGTTCCGATTATTCTATTTTTAGCGGGTAATGAAGCTATAGCAAGATATTTTCTGCTTCTCACTCCTTTTATAGTTATTCTTTCCTCTTTAGGTTTAAGTTTTCTGATCAGTCTTATAAAGAGATACTTTCAGAGTAGCCTTCCTACTTTTTTAGTGCCCTTATTGTTTATTTTATTTATCCTTCCCACCACTAAAATTGCTTTTGATAGTACCAATCACTTAGTTTTGGAAAATGCTATAAAATTTGTGAGAGAGAGTCAGTAGGAAGGTTTAATTTTTTCCAATTTTTGGCCCCAGATTATTCAGTATAGTTCTGATCTACCGACCGCTAGATTAACGGATACCATAATAGATTCTTCCAGAGATCACAACGAGTTTCCAGACTTCAGTCCTGAGATTAAAGAACTGCCTAGGAACTACTTAACTAAAAACGTCGGTGCTGTTCTCATTATGGAGCCCTTAGATAAAGATGAATTTAGCAAAAGGAAAAAGGCAGTGGAGTTAATAAAGAGAAAGTACGAACCAACTACTGTGCTTACTGATAACAAACCTAATTTCCTAGAAAAACCCCTCCTTATGAAATCTCTATTTACTTAATAAATGAATTTGACAAGCAGTCGTAGGCCGTCGATAATCTTTTTTACATGGGAGTCTTTCTTGATACCGCTGATATCTAGTAAATTGCTCATATCAATAAGTGGGGCATTATAAAGGGTGTTACCACTAACCAGAAGATCTTTTTAGCAGAGAAAGGTGTGGATTTTAAAAAATGGGTGATGCAAATTGTTCAATCTACCAAAGGGTCGATTAGTGTCGAGTTAACTAAAAAAGTCTTAATGAAATGATCGGAGAGGCTTTATATTGGTCTTTTCTTCCAGAAGTTTCTTATCTCTAAGGGTAGGTTAGTGGATAGTATTCTAGCGAACCTCTTAAGACACTTCTAGGTTCAAAAGTTCGAGTAAGAAGTAACTGGATCCCTATAACACGACTCAAGTCTAGGTTAGCTTAAAAGGATAAAAATTGACTAAAAAGTGTTTTTTATCGTGGTAAAGCTCACTAAGGATCCTAAGATGTGCTAAAATTTTGATAATGTTAAAAATCTTAAGCGTTTTTGGGACGAGGCCGGAGGCAATAAAAATCGCTCCGGTTATTTTGGAATTAAGAAAATACCCAAAGGTAAAAACAATTGTGGCGGTTACTGGCCAGCACCGCCAAATGCTAGATTGGTCATTACGAACATTTGAAATTACCACCCATTATGACCTTAATATTATGAGAGAAAATCAAAGTCTTAGTGAAATTTTAATTAATGAATTTGATGGTATTGAGAGAATTTTAAAAAAAGAAAAACCAGATCTTGTACTTGTCCAAGGTGATACCACAACAACACTTGCAGCCTCATTAGCCGCTTATTACACAAGAATCAAATTAGCTCATATAGAGGCAGGCTTGCGATCCTTCGATAAAGACAACCCTTTTCCCGAAGAGGTAAATAGAAGCTTAGTTGATTTGATGGCCGATTTTTGTTTTGCGCCGAGTATTGGGTCAGAGAAGAACTTACTAAAAATGGGTGTTGAGGAGAAAAGGATTTTCGTTACCGGCAATACTGGTATAGATGCCTTGCATTTTGTTCTAGACAAAAAATTTGAAATAAAAAACGAAATCCTTAAAAAGATTAGTCTAAACGAAAAAATAATCTTACTTACTATCCATCGTCGCGAAAGTTATTTGGGGGTGCAGATGAGAAATATCTTTGAGGCAATAAGCAAGATTTCAAGAGAGTTTCCCAATATAAGAATTATTTACCCGGTTCATCCCAACCCAAATGTTCAAAATTTGGCAAGAGAAATTCTAGGAAAAGCCCCTAAAGTCACTTTGCTTGACAACCTCTCTTACGAGGATTTTGTTTATCTTTTTAAAAATTGTTATTTTGTAATGACGGATTCTGGCGGTATTCAAGAAGAAGCACCGTCTTTAAACAAACCGGTGTTGGTAATTAGAAATAAAACTGAAAGACCGGAAGTAATCGAGATTGGGGCGGCAAAGCTGGTTGGTACTAATTTAAATAATATTTTTAAAGCCGCCGCAACTCTTTTAAACAATTCAAGCGAATATCAAAAAATGATTAATAAAAAAAATCCTTATGGAGATGGTAGCGCCGCTAAAAAAATTGTCAGATACTTACTGGATAATTTATGAAAAAGAGAGTAGCCGTAATTATTCCCATGTTTAATGAGGAAAAAAATATTCCACTCCTTTTAGAAAAATTAGCCGATGTAAGAAATAAATTAGATTATTATCTAGAAGTTATAGCTATCAATGACGGTAGTAGCGATAATACTTTAGAGTCCCTGCAGAAACAATCGCAAGAATATGGATTTTTGCATGTTTTAAGCTTAACCCCAAATCAAGGTATGGCGAGTGCTTTAAAATTTGGTATAAAGGAAGCTCTAAAAAGAAAATTTGATTATCTAGTTTTGATGGAAGGGGATTTATCTAACGACCCAAGATATATTCCTGATTTTATTAGCAAAATTGGAGAAGGTTACGATCTTGTTTTAGGTAGCCGCTTTGTTAAAGGAGGGGGAATGGAAGGAGTGGGTTTTTTAAGAGCGGCTGTAAGTACATTAGGAAATTTTTTTGGCAGATTAATTCTCGGGATCAAAATTGCCGATTTCACTTGCGGCTTTAGAGCGGGAAGGAGAGAAGTTTTTGAAAAAATAAATTTAGAAGAAAGGACTTTTGGAATTCAGTTGGAAACTGTAGTGAAGGCAGCGGCTGCTAACTTTAAAATTACTGAGATCCCAATAGTCCTTCACACCCGCTTTCACGGAACTTCGAGTATGATCTATAATTTAAATTTAATTGGTTCATACCTTTTACTTTTCAAAAGATCTCTATTTTGGCTGAGAAAAAAATGATATCTCCAAAAGTGATTTTAAGTAAATTATTCGAAACTAAGGTTGGTCAGGGAAGTATAATCCTTTTTTTAGCTTCTTTTTTAAGCGGTTTTTTTAATTATTTATTTAATCCGATTATGGGTAGGTTTCTAGGTCCGAATCTTTATGGAGAATTGGCTAGTTTGCTTTCATTGTTAAATTTAACTAGTGTAGTTACCCTTGCTCTAGGTACAGTAGTTGTAAAATTTACATCCGACTTTAAAGCTAAAAACGAAAACAACAAAATTAGCGAACTTCTCTTAGGTTTAACTAATAAATTCTTTTTGTTAAGCGGGTTCTTTTTTATTATTTTTGTTTTCGTTAGTAAATATATAGCTGATTTCTTAAAGTTGAATCAAAATTTACCAGTTATAATTTTGGCAGCCCTTATTGCAATAAGCTTCTTTCTAACAATTAATAATGGGGTTTTGCAGGGTCTTTTAGACTTCACTTTTTATTCAATAAGTCTTTTATCCCAATCCTTAACAAGATTAATTTTTGGATTCCTGGTAGTTTTCTTAGGTTTTAAACTAAATGGAGTGATGTCTGCTATTCTTTTTGGTTTGGGGTTAACCTATATTTTAACTTTTTATCCTTTAAGGATATATTTAAAAAAAATTCCTAATAAGCAAGAGTTTCCTTGGAAAGGGTTGTTCTCATATTCTTTAACCACATTTATTTCAATTTTAGGATTGGCATTAATTATGACTACCGACATAGTACTTGTTAAACATTTTTTTTCAGCTTCTGAAGCCGGATTATATTCAGCCGCTTCTTTAACTGCCAAAATAATTTTGTTTCTAGTAGCGCCGGTTATTTTGGTTATGTTTCCTTTAATTTCGGAACGCGCAAGCAGCAATAAAGGTTATATTCATTTACTATATTATACTTTTGGGTTTGCTTTACTTGTAGGAGGGGTATTAACAATTATCTATTTCCTTTTTTCTGAATTTATTTTAGGGATTCTTTTTGGGCAAAAATATTTAGAAGTTGCTCCTATTTTAGGTATGTTTGCCTTATTTATTTTTCTTTACACCCTCTCAACGGTTTTAGTTTATTTTTACCTTTCAATTCAAAAAATAAAAGTATCTACAATACCTTTTTTAATTAGTCTTTTACAAATTATATTAATTTGGTTTTATCATAGTTCTTTACTGGTAGTCCTCCAAATAAACTTACTTGTAAGCGCTTTACTACTGTTCCTCTTAATGGTATATTACGCGAAGCTAAAAATTAGATATGGAAAATACTAAAATCAATAAGTTATCAGTTATTGTCCCGGCTTTTAAACAGGAAAAATCGGTTACAGCAGATTTGAAAAATATTGTTAATACTCTAAAACAAATACGGTACCCCTTTGAATTAATTGTAGTTGTTGATGGTAAAGAAGATGATACATACGAGCGGGCTAAAAAACTGGAAAATGATTTTGTTAAAGTTTATGGTTTTGAAAAAAATAGGGGAAAGGGCTACGCAGTTCGTTACGGTATGGCGAGGAGTAGCGGTGACATCATTGCTTTCCTAGATTCTGGAATGGAAATTAATCCAAACGGTATTAGTATGCTACTTGAACACTTGGAATGGTATAAAGCCGATGTTGTGGTGGGTTCAAAACGTCACCCTGCTTCCAAAGTGAATTATCCCCTCTTTCGTAGAATTTTAAGTTTGGTCTATCAAATTTTAGTTTTCTTGCTTTTTGGTCTAAAAATAAGAGATACCCAAGTTGGTTTAAAAGTTTTTCGTCGGAAAGTTTTGGAAGATGTTTTGCCTAGACTATTAGTAAAAAGATACGCGTTTGACGTGGAAATGTTAGCCGTGGCTCGTTATTTAGGCTACAAACGAATTTTCGAGGCTCCAGTTGAAATTGAGTATAATTTTTCTCTAGCCCAAGCAGCGAAATGGGACACGATTTTTAATATGCTAATTGATACTCTGGCAATTTTTTACCGCTTAAAAATTCTTAACTACTACAGTGATAAAAATAAAAGAAAATGGAGATACGACCCTGAACTAGAGTTTAAAGTCAATGTCGGATAGCTATGATTTTGTACGAATTCGAAGGAAAAAAACTTTTGAAGCAAGAAGGTGTTTTAATACCAGAATCACACCTTATATCAACTTTCAACGAAATTAAGAGCTTCAATTTTCCAGTTGTTGTAAAAGCCCAAGTTTTATCTGGTAAAAGAGCTAAATCTGGTTTAATTATTACGTGTAAGGATACCACTGAAGCTAAAAAGGCGACCACCGATTTACTCGGTAAAACTGTTGGCGGTGAAAAAACTGATAGGGTCCTAGTAGAAAAGTATGTTTTTGATAAGAAAGGCGAGTATTATTTAGCCATCACTTATTCCACTGAAACTAGATCTCCTGTAGCTTTAGTGTCCAAAAAAGGTGGGGTAGATGTCGAAGAAATGGCAGCTGAATTTGTAGCTAAATTATCGATTAACCCAGTTGCCGGTTTCCAACCCTGGATGGCAAGACAGATTCTTTCCCAAGCCGGTTTCCAAGATGTTCATTTTCTTTCATTAACCAAGATCTTACAGCAACTTTGGCAAGTTTTTACCAAATATGATGCGCGCTTAGTTGAGATAAACCCATTAATTGAAACTGAAGACGGGGAATTTTACGCTGCCGATGCCAAAATAATCTTAGATGATGAGGCAGATTTTCGCCGTCCAGAACCTCACTTTCCCGAAAGAAATGTTTTGGGGAGGCTTCCAACAGAAGCGGAAAAAGTTGCCAAAGAAATTGACGCTAACGATCACCGTGGGAGTGCTGGATCTACTTATATAGAACTAGAGGGAGATATTGCGATAATCGCTGCTGGTGGTGGAGGCAGTTTGGTAAATATGGATGCTTTAGTAGCTTTGGAAGGGAAACCTGCTAATTATGCCGAACATTCTGGTAACCCGCCAGCAGAAAAACTTGAGAAACTAACAAAAATTGTTTTATCTAAAAAAGGTTTAAATGGTTGTTGGTTTGTTGGTGCTACAGCAAATTTTACTGATATATACGAAACTCTAAGAGGTTTTGTGGAAGGGTTGCGGTCGATAAAACCAAAACCAACTTGCCCAATTGTGATACGACGTGGTGGACCACGCTATCAAGATGCTTTTAAAATGCTACGAGAAATAGGTAAAAAAGAAAGCTACGATTTTCATATTTACGGTCCAGAAACACCAATGACAAGTACAGCAAAAATCCTTCTGGAATTAGTGAATAAATATAAAAAAGGCAAATCAAAACAGTAAGAGTTATATGAGCATATTAGTTAATGAAAACACAAAGGTATTAGTTCAAGGTATAACTGGAAAAGAAGGCAGCCGTGCGACTAGTCAGATGCTTTCCTACGGAACAAAAGTTCTCGCTGGTGTTACTCCCGGAAAAGGCGGGCAAGAAGTCGAAAATGTACCGGTGTTTGACACAGTGGAAGAAGCATTGAACAAATTTCCCGAGATCAACACATCCTTTGTGGCTGTACCAAAGCAAGGGGCAAAAGACGCGATATTGGAAGCAGTCGCTCACAAAATTTCTTTAATAAATGTACTCACAGAACACATGCCAATTGCCGATACTGCTTATGTACTCGCGGCTACTTTAAATCAAGGAGTAAGAATCGTTGGTCCTTCTTCTATTGGGATAATTTCTCCTGGAAAAGCAAAACTTGGCAGTATCGGCGGCGATAACCCAGACTTCTCGTTTGCCAAAGGAGATATAGGTGTTATTTCCAAAAGCGGTGGGATGGCTAGCGAAGTCTCGTATATTTTGAAAAAAGGTGGTTTAGGCCAATCAACAGTGGTAGGGATTGGTGGAGACGTGATAATTGGTTCGACTTTTGCCGATCTTATGGTAGAATTTGAAAAAGATCAAGAAACCGTGGCGGTTGTTTTATTTGGTGAAGTAGGTGGGACTTATGAAGAGGAAGCAGCAGAACTGATAAGAAGTGGTGGTTTTACTAAACCGGCGGTTGCTTTTATTTCTGGGATTTTTGCCGAAATGATGCCCACCGGTACTGCCCTTGGCCATGCTGGTGCGATAATAGAAGCCGGAAAGGGACGTAGGATAGATAAGATTAAAGCCCTAAAGTCGGTGGATGTACAAATTGCAGAAATCCCAGACGATTTTCCTAATTTACTTAAAAAAGTT